>Ga0209395_1000411_pt1 | contig 63240 bp, 48 predicted proteins | sample GOMGulsemesocosm_3_FD_184635 | JGI IMG/M metagenome (GOLD analysis project Ga0209395, IMG submission 184635) | Methane-oxidizing microbial communities from mesocosms in the Gulf of Mexico - GOM9D Gulf of Mexico (SPAdes) (version 2) | ecosystem: Environmental > Aquatic > Marine > Cold seeps...
TTTTTAGGGTATTGGCTTACTTTGTTTGTTTGATTTCGGCCACGTAAACGAGAGGCTAAACCTAAAATATTGTGCAACTCCATGGTGCCGTCTACTTGGCTATGCGAAGCTAATATTTGTTCTAGCAAGGTAGAGCCTGCACGTGGTAAACCAACAATAAATATAGGATCAGGAGCGTTTAGCCCTAAATTACCACGAATGTTAAATAGTTCAGCAGTACAGTATTGAATTTGTTCTTCAACCTGTTGCTCAATTTTCCCAATATCGAAACCACTGTTGTTATGCTGTAGTTCATTACCTTGTTGATAGGCTTGAAAGGCTTTAGTGTATTCTTCACGATCTTCAAAGGCTTTACCGGTAGCGAAGTGTAACTGAATTTTATCAACGAGTGCTAAGTCACTATTGTGTTGCTGCTGTTGCATCTGGGTAATTTCTTCATCACTAAAACGATAGGTTTTAGTATTTGCTAAGCTCCAAAAAGCATCACCAAAACTTGGTTTTATTTGATAAGCTTTTTGATAAGCAGCAACAGCTTTGGCAATATCACCTTTAGTTTTAAGCGCGTGACCTAATTGAAGGTGGAAGCCAGCAATCTGATCATCATGTTGTATGGCCTGCTCAAATAATGTAATGGCTTGTTCTATTTCACCTAACCCTGTTAAAACATTAGCCTTTGCTACTTTAAAACTAAGATTGTCAGGTTGTTCGTTTAGCAATATTTTTACTTGTTTATCTGCCGCTTTGTATTTACCTAAACGAATAAGTAAGTTCAGGTATTGTGAGCGCGCATGAATATGACTAGGTGATAACTCTAATGCGCTGGCAAGTAAAAATTCTGCGTCGTCGTAAATTTTTAATTCTATGCCTATCTCAGCTAGTAAACACATACCATTAATATGGCGGGTATTCTTTTGTAAAAAATTTCGGCATATTTGTTCAGCTTTTAATAGTTTTCCTTCGTGCATTAATTCTGTAACGGCAAGTAAAGCAGGAGGAAGTTCTTTAAGTTTAGCTAGCTGATTGGCAGCTTTTTGTACCTGTTCAGGTTGTCCGTTATCTCGGTAGAGTTGAATAAGTTCTTGCCAGCTAGCCACTAAAATTGGATTCAGTTTTACTGCCTGTTCAAAGGACATTTTAGCGGGGTTAAGTTGTTGTAGGGCTAAATTAACGTAACCTTGTTCTTGATGAGCACGACTGTGTGTTTTATCAAGTATTAATAATTTATCAAGACTCAACAATGCATCAGCAAATCTTTTTCCGTAACGTTGGGCAACAGCTAATAAGTACCATAATTCAACTTGTTGCTGAATTTCAAAATTTTGAGTAAGTAATTGCTCACTTCTATTAATAGCGTGATCGAACTTAGCCGTTTGAATTAACTGTTGAATTGATTGTAATTGTGATGCAATTGAGGGGGTGGCTGCTTGATCCAACGATTGTACTCCAGAGAAAAATAGCGGATGTGATGCGACAATATAGTGTCTAATAAAGGCACTTTAGCAATAAAAAGCCGCTTGATATATAGATCAAACGGCTTTCTTTAGTGCATTAGATGTCTTGGGCCTAAATATAGGTTCAAGTTAGCTTCGTATTGGCTTAATAAAAGTCGTACGAAAATCTAAAGCCAACAGTGCGTGGTCTGTTAGACACTACTTTAGGTGTAAATTGTTGTGTATCTACATAAAGTATTGCACTTTTATTGGTTAAGTTGTCGATGAATAACTCAGCTTTCCATTCGTCATTGGTTACACCAAAACTTAAGTTTGCAATCACGTAACTGTCTTGTATGTAGCGACCGCCGGCATATGTATTACCTTCACTGTCTTGATAATTAACGCCTGTGAATACATCAGCTTCTTTTTGAATGCTTAATCCTGAACCTGTGCCATAAACTAAGTTAGTGGTATCTTCAATTACATAAGCATCCATTGTCATGCTAGCTAACCTTTCGCCAGTATAACTAACAGAACCATTAACGTACGCGGTCATACCTTTATCAAGTTCATAAAAGTATTCTGCTTGTAAGTTACCAGAAAACTCCGCTGAATAAGGTAGTCGACTACCTACTGACGGAGCAATACCTGCTAGTTCGTCATTTACCGAGGTAAGCTCTGTATCAATCCAGCTAAAGGCACCAGATATACTGAAGTTATCTGTGGCTATCCACGTAAAGTCACCATCAATACCTTTAATTTCAGCATCACCTACGTTATCGGTAAATACTAAGAAACTGATATTAGTAGGGTCGAAACGTGACGTTTGTAGATCAGTGATTTTTGAATAGTATGCTGTAGCATTGAATCTTAAGGTTTGATCAAATAATGTTGATTTAAGACCTACTTCAATATTGTCTAAGCTATCGGTCGTTGAATATACCGGAATACGGAAGCCATCAAACGCGCCTTCTTGGTTTTTAGCTAAGCCGCCACCAACTCGGTTAGTCACTGGTGGTCTAAAACCTTCTGAGTAAGAAGCAAAAACCATAATATCTCTTGATATTTTCCAATCTAGAGAGGCTTTGATAATGGTGTCATCAACGGTTAACTTTCCGTTACTATCAAGCAAACCAGTATCTAACTGGCCACTAGCAATAGCACTTTGAATTGCACTTGCTTCATCCGCGCCAAAAAAATCAGTTAGTGCAGCATCACTGCCATCACCAAAGGCTTTAAGTCTGCCACTTACATCAACGGTAGATGTTGCGCCTTTAAAGATGTCATCAATTTGATACCAACGAGCACCAAAGCTGGCTGTTACAGTATCGGTTAGATCATATTCTACCTGACCAAATACAGCGATTTGATCTATGGTGTGTGTAATGTCGTTAATAAAACTAACTTCAGATGGAAAAGGTCCACCATCGCTGTTAATACCTTCGGTACCCGCAAGCATTCTTTGTAAGTTAGTAAAGTCATACGCGCCATCTAATGTGGTATTCGCTATTTTAAATTGACCAACGGTTGATAACTCTTGCGAGTCATAAAAAACACCAGCGGTTACACGCCAGCGGTTTTCTGCTGAGGTATTTACACGAAACTCATGAGTAATACGTGAAGTATCGGTTGCTTCTTTATAAAATTTGGTAGGATCAGCACATGTTTGTTCTGAATCAGGTACACCAGAATAGTTACATACATAATATGCAGCGAAAGAGCCGCCATTAGTATAACCCGTGTAATCAATTGTAGAATTGATCTCTCTATCTAGATAACCACCGGTATAAACAAAGTTAAGGTGCTCTAGTCGACCTTCCAACGTCCACGTTGTTAAACCAAAATCATCATTGTTATTTTCTGGAATAAAACGGTTGGTTGAAGTTTCACCTTCAAGGTTTGGATCGTAGGCAAATACACCCTCAGTATCGAGCGATTGCTGAGTATGTTGAACTAAAAGTTCCCACTCGTTATTGATTAAATAAGATAAACCAAAACGTGCACCTGCATAGTTCGCAGTATTAAAGTTATCTTCAACTAATGCATCATTTCTTGGTGCGGTAACCGGAGTATTTTCAGGATCAGCTAATGCACCACCAGAAATTCGACTGATAACAACAGCGCTACCGTTGTAACCACCTTCACCTGGTACGTTTAAAATATTGTCTATCCAACCACCTTGATGATCATTGTAGCTGGCAACACGTATAGCTAATGAATCTGATAAAGACATATTTACATATGCTTCCACAGAGTTACTCATATCGCCGCCCGAAGTTGAACTGATACTTGTGTCAAAACCGGCAGAAAAACCATCATGATTTGGTTTGTTAGTGATTAAACGAACAGTACCTGATTGTGAACTTGCACCAAATAATGTGCCTTGTGGCCCCGGTAGCACTTCAATACGTTCAACGTCAGTTGCGTAAACATCTAAGTTACGTCCTTGCATTGAAACGGGTTGTTCATCTAAGTAAAAAGCAACAGAGGGTTGCAAGGCTTGCACCGAAGACACGGCAATATTGGTTTGCGACGTTGCAGCACCACGAATGTATATTTCATTTTGTCCTGGGCCAGTGCCTTGAAATATTACGTTGGGTAAGAATTCAACGTATTCATCAAAATTAGCAACACCAAGTTTCTCTAAGCTATCACCGGTTAGGGCGGTAACAGTAACCGGTACAGCTTGTATTGATTCAGAACGTTTAGTTGCAGTAACTTCTATGACTTCAATTTTTGCTTTGGCTTGTTTTTCTACTTCTTCTGCATAAAGAGAACTTGATGCTGCTATGGCTGTTAATACCGCGCAATGCAGCTTAGTGAGTTTCATGTTAATTATCCCGTGGCTTATGATTATCTTTTTGACTTTATGTGATTAGAGCTCTAACTAAATTTTTTCTCTAATAGAGCTTAACAAAAAAACAGCTTTTTTTCAAAAAGGCTAATGAAAATAATGCATATATCGAATATTGATAGTGTCAGTCATCCTATTGAATGTGGTATTATTTACAGCAATTATTAAGTCGATATAATATCAACACAAATTAAATTCAGGGGAATGAGTTGTCTTCATCCGTAAAGAGTCAATTAAATAAAAAGGTATTTGTCAGTGCCTCTTCTATTATTATTGCATTGTTACTTTATACCGCCGCACTACCTAAGCAAGCGCAGTCATTATTTACGGTGATGCAAACAAGCATTGTTGATAATGGTAGTTGGTTTTATGTATTGACTGTGGCATTTATTTTCTTCTTTGTTATTTTTCTTGGATTCTCTCGATATGGGAACATTCGTTTAGGCCCTGATCATTCAACACCTGATTATTCCTTAGTGAGTTGGCTTTCGATGCTCTTTGCTGCGGGTATAGGTATTGGCTTGATGTTCTTCGGTGTCGCTGAGCCAGTCATGCACTACTTATCGCCACCCACCGCTGAAGCCGGCACCGTTGAAGCCGTTAGAGAAGCCATGAAGATGACATTTTTTCATTGGGGGTTGCATGGTTGGGCTATCTATACCGTTGTCGCCTTGGTGTTGGCTTATTTTAGTTACCGACATAACTTACCGCTGACATTGCGTTCCGCTTTATATCCCTTGATTGGTGATCGAATTTATCAATGGCCAGGACATTTAGTGGATGTTTTTGCTGTGGTAGGAACTATTTTTGGTGTTGCGACGTCGCTTGGGTTAGGTGCAGCACAAGTTAATGCAGGGTTTAGCTATTTGCTGGGGATTGACGTTACTACAACTAATCAAATCATCATTATGTGTTTTATTACCGCTTTAGCTGTGGTGTCTGTAAGTACAGGGCTAGATAAAGGCATTAAAAGACTATCTGAAGCCAATATGATATTGGCGATTACCTTACTAGGATTGATATTTATACTTGGGCCAACAATCTTTTTATTAAAGGCTTATTTACAAAATATTGGTGATTACCTTACCGACATAGTACATAACTCGTTTAATTTATTTGCCTACAAGAAAACAAATTGGATAGGTGGTTGGACGATATTTTACTGGGGGTGGTGGCTTGCTTGGGCTCCATTTGTTGGGCTGTTTATTGCTAGAATTTCTCGTGGTCGCACCATTAGAGAATTCATTTTTGGGGTTATGTTTATACCAACGATATTTACGTTATTGTGGTTAACTGTTTTCGGTAATAGTGCTATTGATTTAGTTTATAATCAAGGCGTGGCCGAGTTAGGTGAAATGGTAAGTAAAGATTCATCAGTTGCTTTATTTGTATTTCTTGAGAACTTTCCGTTTTCTGCATTATTGTCTTGTTTTAGCGTATTAATGATAGTGATATTCTTTGTTACCTCTTGTGATTCAGGTGCTATGGTTGTGGATATGCTTTGTTCAAACGGAAGTAATGAAACGCCATTATGGCAGCGTGTTTATTGGACGGTAGGTATAGGTGTTGTTGCGGCTATATTGTTACTGGCCGGTGGACTGAATGCACTGCAAACCATGACGATTGCCAGTGCCTTACCGTTTGCTATTGTATTATTACTCGCTATTGCAGGCTTAATGAAATCGTTGAGAGTTGAAGCGTTTAAACAAGAAAGTCAGCTATTAGCATCAATTCCGCATTCAAGCAGCGATGATAACGATGGTTGGCAAGTACGCTTGAAAAATATTTTAGATTTCCCTAATAAAGCTAATGTGAATAAATTCATCACTCAGACAGTATCACCAGCCTTTGACTCGGTTGCCGAAGAGCTAATTGATAATCAGATTAATGTCGAAATTTCACATGAAAAGGGATTGAGTTTAATTGTTAATCATGGCGATGAGCGAGAGTTTATATATTGTGTACGCGCTCGAAAACATTCACAGCCTGATTTCTCTTTAGAAACCAATGATGATGAGCAAAGCTATTATCGAGCTGAGGTTCATTTAGTTGAAGGTGGGCAGGATTATGACATTATGGGTTGGTCAAAAGCGGAAGTGATTAATAATATTATTGATCAATACCATAAACACTTGCACTTTTTACACTTACTTCGTTAATTATTAGTAGCGTCAGCTTTAATTTTAGTATTAATACTAACACTGCTGGCGCTCATAGCATTTAGCTCTAATAATGGTGCTGCGTCAATTTCATTCGCATCCATCATTTCGGCTATGCGCTCCATTGAAGAAAGCAGTTGTGATTGCTCCCATGGAGCTAAATTTGTAAAATTTTCAATGAAGTGTTCTTGTAAAGGTTGCGGGGCATTAAGTAAAAGTCCTTGCCCTATAGGTGTTAAATATAACCCAATTTTACGTTTATCTTGTGTATTACGTACTCTAGAAATAAGATCTTTGTTTTCTAATCTATCTAGAATATTAGTTACTGTGGCAGCACTCAAATTCACACTTTTCGCCACTTGACTTGAATTTACTCCTGAAACTTTATCTATTTCTTGCATAATTATTAATTGCGGGCTTGTTAAGCCAGAGGTTTTGTTCAAATGTTTTGAATGCAAACCTATAGCTCTGATCACTTTTCGTAACGCAATTAATAATTCTTGATGTTTTTCCATAACAGTATGCTTTTAGTTTCAATTTTTTACATTTTAATCAAATATAAAAGCAGTGCCTAGATAAATTATTGAAAGATGTTTAATTAATTAGAACATAATACCAATTTGATTAAATTTCTTCCCAATTCAGAGCTATGCTCAATGTTTATTAACAAGGCGAATTTATTTAGATTTAGTCACTCTAAATAAAATAAATTTAACGATGTTAGTAAGCATTGAGCAAGCTCCCAGAGGGCGAGATTAAAGGGCTTACATGCCGCGTTATTAATTTTGATAAGGGAGTAACCATTATCTTCAATCAATGCCTTGCCTCTAAGCCCTTTAATTATCGCTGAGTGGGAAAGAACTTAATCAATTTGGTATAACAATAAGAATGTTTTAATTTTAGACGGTATTGTTTTAAAACGGCGAGTTACACTCGGATAATTTATTCAAGGTGAATGAATTTTGAGGGTAATAGGGAAGTCATTGGTGAGGAACTCAACGGTTGTTTTTACTCACTTGGATGGCATGTTTGTTCTAATAAGAGTTACACCAAGCCGCATAAGAAACTTTACTTTTTTATGCAGCTTGGTATTAATCGTGAAAACTTAACAACCTCTAATTACGTCGATGTTCAGCTTCAACTTTCTCAAACATTTCATTAATCGAAGATGAAACATTCCCTGTTGTTTTACTCACGATAATAATTGCCATGGTACTGAGAATAAAACCTGGAATAATTTCATAAACAATTTCACTTAACGCAAGGTCATTGATGGTGATTGGCGCATAAATCCAAAGTAGTACTGTTACCGCCCCAGTAATAATACCAGCAAGTGCTCCATTGCGATTTGTGTCTTTCCAAAAGAGACTTAAGATAACTAGAGGTCCAAATGCAGCACCAAAGCCTGCCCAAGCATTACTTACTAAATCTAAAATAGAACTGTCTCGATCGTAAGCTAAATAAATAGCAACTAATGCCACTAAGACTACTGATATTCTTCCTACAAAAACTAAACGTTTATCACTGGCTTTTTTGTCTAAAAATGTTTGATAAAAATCACCGGTTAATGAGCTAGAAGTCACTAATAATTGAGATGAAATCGTGCTCATTATTGCCGCAAGGATCGCTGCTAATAAAAAACCTGCAATTAAAGGATCAAATAACACTTGAGACAATAAGATGAAAATAGTTTCAGGATCATCTAATGTGATGCCGGTATTTTTCACGTATACAATGCCAGAAAATCCAGTTGCCATGGCTCCACATATTGCCACAATCATCCAAGTCATTCCTATACGGCGTGCTGTAGGTATATCTTTTATCGAACGAATCGCCATAAATCGGACAATAATATGAGGCTGGCCAAAGTACCCTAATCCCCAAGACATCGCAGAAATGATCCCTATAATCCCGACGCCGCTGAACATATTGAGTAAATCAGGGTTAATTTCTTGAATGTCGGCATGCATATTAGATAAACCACCCACGTTATTAATTACGACGATAGGTACTAATACTAAAGCGATGAACATAATACAGCCTTGTACAAAGTCAGTTAAACTAACAGCTAAAAAACCACCAAATAGCGTGTAAGCGACAACAACACCAGCAGTAACATATAAACCTAATTCATAACTTAAGCCGAATGAACTTTCAAAAAGTTTGCCACCAGCGACAATACCAGAAGAAGTATATAGGGTAAAAAATACGATAATAACAACAGAAGAAACTAACCTTAATGTTCGAGAGTTATCTTCAAAGCGGTTTTCAAAAAAGTCTGGCAGTGTAATAGAGTCGTTGGCTAATTCTGTATAAGTACGTAAACGAGGTGCAACGATAAGGTAATTTAAAAAAGAGCCTATCACTAAGCCTATCGCAATCCATAAACTACTGATCCCGGTAACATACATAGCTCCAGGAAGCCCCATAAGCATCCAGCCACTCATGTCTGAAGCGCCTGCTGATAATGCAGTAACTGATGGGCTTAAGCTACGGCCGCCCAACATATATCCTGAAATATTATTTGCTGTTTGACGGTATGCGTAAATACCTATGCCAATCATAGCGCAAAAATATAGACCTAAAGATAAAAGAGTATTAAATTCCAAAGTAAATTCCACCGATTTAATTTTTAATTATGTTAATAAATTGATTCTTATATGAGTAAAGAGTTTGTCGGGGAGATAATCCATAAATATTAATCAAAAAATATTATTTATTTATTTATTAATGGGAGCTGAATACTCTATATCTTTGGAGCAAGATAAGCCTATGTTTTGTTTCTATATCAGCACTCAAGTTTAATTGATAATAATATATTCATTAATCACAAGCACAAAAAAAGGTTATTTATATAAAATGAATCTATAATTTTTTTATGGATTTAGTATTAAAGAAGCTCTTTAGTATATAGCCTTGAATTGAGATCATTGAATGCCAGCAAACAAACAATCAAATAATAGAATTTTTGAAGCTTTTCAATCGTGCAAAGAAGGTTTAGTGCGGTCTATTATGAAGATGAGTGTTAAGCAGCAAGATGTTGATGATATTTTGCAAGAGGCTTTTATTCGAGTATTACGTTCAGATACGCAACAACAAATAAAATCACCTAAAGGCTATTTATTTGCAGTTTCAAGAAACTTAGTACTTAAAAAATTAGTGCAACAATCAAAAGAAATACATTCTGAAATTGATGAAGCGTTAATAGAAAGTGACGTTGATAATTCTGTTGAAAAAGAATTATACCAAAAACTCAAATTTGAACGTTTCAGCGAAGTATTAAATTCATTACCAGAAAAACACCGCCGGGCGATACTTTTACGAAAAATGTACTGTTTAAGTCATAAGGAAATAGCAAAAAAAATGGATATATCAGTGAGTTCTGTCGAAAAATATATTGCTAAAGGCTTAATACAGTGCAAACAGTCATTGTCTGCACAAGGATATGAAGTGACCGAACCTAAAATATCGAAGCACCAAATTCAATCAAGCGAAGAGGGAACAAAATGAATACAAGCAATAAAGTTGTTCCACTACGTACCTTAAATACTATTGATGATGAAGCTGCTATTTGGTTAGTAAGACTTGATAATGGAAAATTATCTAAGCAACTAAAAAAAGAATTAAAAGAATGGCTATCCGCAGATAAAAGACACACAGTCGCTTTAAAAACTATGGCTGATACTTGGGACGAATTGGACGAAGTGCTGGTTAATCTTAACAATGTAAATTCGTCAAAAACGATATCTTTATTACCCATGTTCACACCTATAATAAAGCCTTTGGCGTTCGCAGCGAGTGTAAGTTTTCTTACTGTATTTATGTGGTTATCAGTACCTAATAATGTGCAAAAAAGTTCATTCGCCACAACCATTGGTCAACAATTGGATACCACTTTTGATGATGGTTCAATTGTTCATTTAAATACTAACAGTAGAATTGAAGCAGAATTTTCTGATGAAAAGCGAATAATTAAGCTGATACAAGGTGAAGCTTTATTTGAAGTTGCACACGATCCTGAACGTCCGTTTATTGTTTATGCTGGTGATCGTCTTGTACAAGCGGTTGGTACAAAATTTGTTGTACATTTACAATCTGAAAATATTGAAGTTACCGTGACTGACGGTAAAGTAAAAATGTCAAAAGTCTCAACCGAGTCAACGTTAAAAGATATTAAAGCATTAGACAGTTCAACGATTCACAAAGACGACCTATTTATTGCTAAGGGCGAACAAGCCATTGCTGAAAACAATAGGGCACCTAAATTAACGCATATAAAAGCAGACAATATGAAACGTGAGCTTTCATGGCTTAATGGTAAATTAATTTTTGAGAATGAAACCTTACAGGACATTATTGAAGAAATTAATCGCTATAGTGACATAACCATTATGTTAATAGACCCTTCCTTATATAACCTTAGAATTAGTGGACGCTTTGATCTAGGAGACAGTGAGGCTTTGATTGAAGCTATAGAACTTTCTTTTAATATTCAGTCTCAAAAGTTGGGCGAAAACAAAGTTTTATTGACTAAAAAAGTAGCTATATAAAAAATAATCAAAATAACTTTACGGATTTTTGTGTCTTCTTGCTCTTTAACGTAGGTTGCAAATTATTTAGGTAATTTACAACCAATACATATAACTATAAAACTCGTTAAAAATTGGGAAGGAAATAACATGTCTAATAAATTTCGTAGTGCAACATTAGCTATTGCTGTATCTGTTGCTTTAGGTAATTCACCTGTATTTGCTGCTGAAGGTGAAGCAGCACAAGATAAGGATGTTGAACGCATCGCAGTTGTTGGTTCACGCGGAGCGCCTCGCTCTGTTGCTGATTCTCCAGTACCTATCGATTTAATCGGTGCTGAAGAGCTAGCTAAAGGTGGTAACACCAACATGCTTGAGTTATTAAAAGGTACAGTACCTTCTTTTAACGTACACGAAAACCCTATTTCAGATGCTGCTAGCTTAGTTAAGCCTGCAAATTTACGTGGTCTTTCTTCAGACAGTACATTAATCCTAGTTAACGGCAAACGTCGTCATAGAGCTTCTGTTATCGCACTTTTAGGTGGCGGTATTAACGATGGTGCTCAAGGGCCAGACATTAGTGTTATTCCAAATGCAGCTTTAAAACAAGTTGAAGTACTTCGTGATGGTGCAGCAGCACAATACGGTTCAGATGCTATTGCTGGTGTTATGAACTTTGTTTTAAAAGATGACGCTGATGGCGGTTCATTAAGTACACGTTACGGTTCATATTATGAAGGTGATGGCGATACATTCGAAGTATCAGGTAATGTAGGTTTAGGATTATCTGACGATGGTTTTGCTAACTTAACTTTCCAATATAAAACGGCTGATGCAACAAGTCGAAGTGTACAACGTCCAGATGCTGCAGCATTAATCGCAGCTGGTAATACTGAAGTATCAAGTTTAGCGCAAGTTTGGGGATCACCTGAAGTTGAAGATGATCTAACAGTATTTGGTAACTTTGGTTTAGATCTTGGTAATGACCGTGAAGCTTACATGTTTGCTAACTACTCTGAGCGTAACATCCGTGGTGGTTTTTATTACCGTAACCCTCATACACGTGGTGGTGTTTACTCTGCTGATGGCGGAGAAACGTTATTGATTGGTGATATTGCACAATCTGAAGGTGCAGCAAGAACGTGTCAAGAAGTAGCTATTACTTCTGGTAACGTATTAACACAACAAAACTATATTGATAACGTAGCGAATAACGATAACTGTTTTTCATTCAATGAGTTAATCCCAGGTGGTTTTACACCTAACTTTGGTGGCAACATCATTGATACAGCAGTAACTTTTGGTACTCGTGGCGAGCTTGATAGCGGCGTAATGTACGATGTAAGTGGTAGTGTAGGACGTAACCAATCTAGCTATGTTATATACGACACTGTAAATGCTTCTTTAGGCGAAGAGACACCTCGTGATTTTGCACCAGGTAAGCATACGCAATTAGAAAAAAGCTTTAACGTAGACGTTAGTAAAGATTTTGAAGTTGATGCTATCGAGTCGTTTTTTGTTGCTGGTGGTTATGAATGGCATAGTGAGTCGTTCGAAGTAACTGCAGGTGATGTTGCATCATATACTGCTGGTCCATTTACCGACCAAGGTTTTGGTATCGGCTCAAATGGTTTCCCTGGTTTCAAACCAAGTGCTGCGGGTGTGTTTTCTCGCCAAAACTATGCTTTTTATATAGATTCTGAAGCTCAAATTACTGAAGACTTCCTTATCGGTACTGCTTTACGTTATGAAGACTACTCAAGTTTTGGTGACGACATTAACTACAAACTTAGTGCACAATACAGCATTACTGATGACTTATCTCTTCGTGGTTCATTAAGTACTGGTTTCCGTGCTCCTACAGTTGGTCAAGCAAACTATTCAAATGTTCAAACTAACCTTGATGGTGGTGTATTAGTTGACTCAGCATTATTACCAGCAACTAACCCTGTAGCAATGCAACTTGGAGCTTCTGAGTTAACACCAGAAGAATCAAAAAGTGTCGCTTTAGGCTTGGTTTGGACCTTGGGTGATGTTTTCTTAACTGTAGATGCATACCAAATTAAAGTTGAAGATCGTATTTCACAATCTCAAAAATATGAATTAAGTGATGACGATAAAGTAGCACTTAAGGCTGACGGTGTTCCAAATGTTGATTCAATTCAACAGGTAAGTTTCTTTACTAATGACTTTGATACAACAACATCAGGTGTTGACGTTATTGCAAACTACTCAACAGATTTATTTGATGGCGATACTAAGTTTAGCTTAGCGTACAATTACAATAAAACTGAAGTTGATAGCTACACTGAAGTAACGGGCGACTTTAAAGTATCTCGTTTAGAGAATGACTTACCTAAGCATCGTGCAACGTTTACTTGGTCACAAAGCTGGGAAGAAGTAAGCTTCTTACTACGTGGTAATTACTACGGCGAATACCAAGGTGTTCACGTTGATTACGATGCGACCATCAATCAAGGTAAAGCGGCATTAACATTTGATGCTGAAGTAAGTTACTTTGTAAATGATGCTATTACGTTATCAATAGGTGCTCAAAACTTATTAGATCAAGAAGCAACTAAAGTTAACTTTACTGAAGAAGGCGCAGCTGCTTGTGGTGGTTGTTCAAACAACCAATGGGGTGGCGTTTATTACGAAACATCTCCATTTGGCTTTAATGGTGGTTTCTACTACGCTAAAGCGACTTATAACTTTTAATCACTTTTAAAATTATAAGTTTGTTAATATAAAACCTCAGCACTTGCTGAGGTTTTTTTATTCAAAGACAAAATTATATTTCGCGATGTTATTATTCCTGTTAAAGTAATTTACGTATTATTACTCATGCGATTCTCTTTTGAATACCCATTAACAGACAGTGAGATATGTATTAAGTGATAAGGCGCTTATTAAAGCAAAGTTATAAGAAGTACATCCAACTTCATGTCGTATTTTGCCTATTACTGTTAAGTAATATAGTAGAGTGCCAAGAAGTTGAGCGCTATCATTTCAATATGCCGGCGATGGATGCTGTAACGGCTTTAAACAAATTAGCAGATATATCAGGATACTCACTTATATATCCATTTGATGACTCTATCATTGTTGTCACTAATCCACTTGTCGGTACATTTTCGCTTTCAAATGCTTTATCGAAACTTCTCTTAAATACTCATCTTAAGGCTACGGCAACCCAAAAACGTGTAATTGCAGTATCGTCGGTATTAAGTCAATACAAAAGTTCAGAGCACTTTGCAATGGACATGCTGATAAAGAATCAATTAAAACAAGGAATGAACAAGATACTGAACCAATTGGTTATTGAAGTATCACCCTTCTCATCTCCTTATTCTAGTTACGCCCCCGATAACGAACCTAATAGTGATAATATAGAAACTGGCATGGAACGAATGAGCATTATAGGCTCACGTCGAATCAATCGGTCGCCTAGTAATGCATTAGCGCCATTAGATGTAATTAATAATAAGGTGCTGAGGTTACAGGGTAAAACTGACATCATTTCAATTTTATCAAATGTGATCCCTTCATATAACGTCACTCAAGAAGCGATTAGTGATGCAGGAACAATAGTAAGACCCGCTAACCTAAGAGGATTACCAACGGATAGCACATTAATTTTGGTGAATGGGAAAAGACGACATCGTAGTGGTGTTATTTATGAATACACTTCAGGGATAAATATTGGAGCTCATGGCGTCGATTTAGAGCCTATTCCAAGTATCGCTCTTAAAAGTATAGAAGTATTAAGAGATGGGGCTGCAGCACAATATGGCTCTGACGCTATCGCAGGAGTAATTAACTTTAGGTTAGAGAATAACTCGGAAGCTGATTTAATTGAAATGCGTACAGGGCAATTCTATGAAGGGGATGGTACCCAGCTTGAACTTTCAGGAATTTGGGGGACCAAAATTTCTACCAAAGGAACAGCTAATTTTTCATTTGAACTTTCAGAAAGTGACGCAACATCTCGTGGGATTCAAGATCCGGCCGTACAATATTTAATTGATAATGGCATTAGCAGCAATGACATACAAAGCCCAGTAGTTCATTGGGGAGCTCCTAAGGTAACTAATAATATAAAACTCCTCAGTAATATAGAAATGGATCTTGGCGGCAGCAACAACTATAAACAGTTATATTTATTTGGTAATTGGGCTCAGCGTCATGTAGATGGTAGTTTTTTTTATCGTAACCCTAATACAAGAGCAAGTGTTTTTACCAATCCAAACAATGATACTCGATTATTTTTTGACATGACCGATGACAATACAGGTAATTGCCCTACCGCTACTGTTCCTGGAAGTACGGGAGATGCAGAGGCTCTATCGGCAGTTTCAACCAACATAAACTGTTTTGCATTTAATGAACGATTTCCTGGCGGATTTACCCCTAGGTTTGGTGGAACGGTAACAGATAGTAGCGTAACGACTGGTCTACGGGGCTCGTTAGACAGTAATGAAGCAGAGTTGACTTACGATATTAGTATGGTCGTAGGAAAAAATAGTGTCGATTATGAATTACGTAATAGTGTTAATGCCTCATTAGGCGAACATTCCCCAACGGAATTTGAATTAGGTTCCCAAATTCAAACCGAAAGGATAATAAATGCTGACTTTACTTACCCGGTTGACGTAGGGTTTGAGTCAGAGTTGAATATTGCTTTTGGTTACCAAAATCATTTTGAACAGTTTGAAATTATTGCTGGAGATGAGGCATCTTATGAAATAGGTCCTTACGTAAGCAATGGCGCAGCTGTTGGAGCTAACGGCTTCCCTGGATTTTCTCCTGAAACAGCAGGTATTAATACTCGAACTTCGAACGCTATCTATTTAGATGTAGAAGGCGATATCAGCGAGGACCTTTCTATGTCTTTAGCAATTAGATATGAAGATATAGGTAAAATAGGCAACACTTTTGACGGTAAACTTTCTGCTCGTATACAAATAAATGATGATGTGGCATTTCGTTCTACAATAAGTTCAGGCTTTCGTGCTCCTACGGTTGGTCAATCAACGCTTGAACGTATATCTACTTCAAACTCTGTTATCAATGATGTTGTCGTTCAACAAACTTCTCAGTTAGTTAGTGCATTGAGCCCTATTGCTGCGGCGCGTTCTGGAGGTGGACTTGATGCTGAAACAGCGACGAGTTTTAGTGCCGGCTTTTTATCAGACTTTGGCCCTGCGAGTGTTACATTAGATTATTTTCACATTGAGATAGATGATCGCTTATCACTTTTCACGAGTGAAATAGTCGCAAGTGATGCCTGGCTATTAGCTAAATCAGGGGTTAATTCTAACGTAACGAATATTCAATATTACGCCAATGACTTTAATTCAATCACACAAGGTATTGATTTGGTAGCAAGTGTACCTTTTCAGTGGATGGGAGGAAACGACCTGTTATCGTTAGCTGTGAATTATACCAAAACAGAGCTTGAAGTAACGAATGCAAAAAGCCCAATTGCTAATATTAATGTACGTAAAGAACGCGAAAAAGGGGTCCCAAACACACGAGCCGTATTAACATTATTTCACTGGCAAGGCGATATAAGTGCGATGGCACGTGTAAATTATTTTGGTAGTTTTTATAATGCACAATTTAATGATATATCACTCATCGAAAAGGTTTCTCCTGTTCTTATTACTGATGTTGAAGTTTCCTATCACATTAACGATCGTTTGAATATTGCACTGGGCGCTAAGAATATTTTTAACGTTTATCCTGATGAATTCAGTGAAGGACGTACGCCTGGGTTTTTGGGAGCAATATATCCATTAAACTCACCCTCTGGGTTTAATGGTGGCTATTATTACCTTCGTATGGGATGGGCTTTTTAAAGTAACCTACTCACATATAACATACAGAATTAAACCTAATTAACTTAAAATACTAACCGCATATGAAAGGGATAGTCTATTCGCATTAGAACTTTATCTGAATTTTGAGAAGAGCATGTAAATCAAAAGTGGTCGGTGATGCAAGATTCGAACTTGCGACCCCTTGGACCCAAACCAAGTGCGCTACCAAGCTGCGCTAATCACCGAATATTCTTTTGAAATGTTACATTTTATACGAGGGAGTAAAAAAGATGGGGTGGCTAAAGGGATTTGAACCCTCGACAACCGGAATCACAATCCGGGGCTCTACCAACTGAGCTATAGCCACCACTGAACTTACTTAGAGCGCCTTGTGGTAAGGCGCGGAGAGTATATTGCATTTCATTGTAGAATGACAAGAAAAATCTGAATTTTTATCACTTTTTATAACGTATGGCTTAAATTTATCTGTTATTAGCTAATAATCATACAATTTGGTTTGTTTTGCCGTTACTCACAAACGATAGGTGATTACATGTTAGGGCTTATGAGGTTTCTATTATTGTACTTTGTTGGATTAACTGCTCTGAAGTTACAAAAACAGGTAAATAGATAGCAAATTTACTACCTTGGTCAAGCGTTGAACTTACATCTATTCGACCTTGGTGATCGTCAATAATTGAACGCACAATATGAAGCCCTAGCCCTGTTCCTTTGCCTACAGGTTTGGTTGTGAAAAAGGGGTCAAAAATATGCTTTAAGTTTTCTTGATCAATACCTGAACCATTATCTTCAAAGCTAATTTCCACTTCGTTGTTATTTGCATGTGAATGTATTGATATATGGCCTTGATGTTCAATAGCGTGAGAGGCATTTACTAGCATATTAATAAACACTTGTAGTAACTTTTGTGGAAAACCAACTACTTTAACATTAGCATTAAGAGAGGTTGTGATTTCTACTTTGTATTTTAATTCATTAGCGACTAGGGTCAGACTTTGTTTGATCAAATCATCAATGTAAATGGCCTCTGGTTCTTTATCATCTACATGCGCATAACTTCCTAGGTCTTTAATTATTTTACTCACTCGCTCAACACCTTCTAGGGTTGAAGAAATAAGCGGGGTCATATCTTTGATAATGTAACTTAGATCTTCTTTTTCATATAAAGCTCTAGCGTCGTTTGTTTGCTCTAGGGGGTTGGTAAGCGCTAGGTAGCTTGTTATAGGGTCTATGTAGTCTTTAAGAATGTCTAAATTACTGCGAATGTATCCTACGGGATTGTTTATTTCGTGGGCAATACCAGCTGAAAGTTGACCAATTGAGGCGAGCTTTTCTGCATTAACCAGTTGTTCATTAAGTGCTGATAATGCTTTTTGGCTATGTTTTCTTTCGTTAATGTCACTTATTGTGATGAGGTAGTGATCAGAGCCTTTTATCAGCATTTTTCGTCCTGAAAACTCAATGTGAGGATGTTCAAATTTTGGCGATAGTAGCGACTCTTCCATACTCTTTAATGCGGTTTCCTTATCAAATTCACCATCTAGAGTAAACAGTGCAGGAATGAAGGCCCCGATAGATTTATCGATAATTTTGTTTCTGCTTTTAGAAAGCATTTTTTTTGTCTCATTATTACATTCTTTAATGATCCCTTGTTCGTCTAATAGTAATAGCGCGCAGGGAATAGTGTCCATTATGGTGTTTGTTTTTTCATTGGCTCTGAGTACGTTAATGCGTTCTTGTTCCAATTTTTCCTTTTCAATGGTAATGCGTTGGGTAAATTTTTGAATAGCAGAAGAAAGCGCGATCACTTCAATGGGAGCATGAGTTTGTCTAAATTCAATGGCATGTTGATGATCGTTGGTTCGTTGCGCAATAGCGGTAATTTTTTCTATCGGTTTAACTATGTATTTACTAAACCAAGTGACCATGAGTAATACAAAAATAATGTATAACGAAATAATGATCCAGGTGAGTTTGGTTAAATTACTGCTAGCAATAGTCAATTTTTGAGACAGTAAAGTATCTTCGTTTGATATTCTAGAGGATAGCTCTTCTAATATACCAACAAAGTTTGTGGTTACATGGTCTGACTTTGCCACTGTGTTTTGCCATGTTTTTACGTTAGGCGTTGATAGTTGTGTAAACGACTGCACGATAGCGTCATTTTCTTTAACCATATCGATAAGTTGTTGTACTAAATTAGCTGTGTCGGTATGAATTGCTTTCACTTTAATGGTTAGCAAGGTTTGAATAAGTTGAGTGGATTGCTCACTAATACCATTGGCTAAGTACGTTTGTTTACCTGAAAAGAGTAGATCTTGGGTCGTTAGCCAAATATGAGACATGGTAAATACATGATTGGTGGTTTGTACCAATAAACGTGATTTAAAGTGATCGCGTGAGATATTCTCAACGTTTTGATATTGATGCCACAAGGTAGCAAAAATAATCACGCCTGAAATTAACGTTGATATTGCCAAAAGCTGATTACAGTGAGAAATTTTCATAATGAATCTCGCAACTACATATGTTTGGTATTTTTTGAGTTGTTATTGGAATTTTTTTAACTCTTCGCCCCACAATACATCTGTGATTAATAAAGTTTTAAGTGCGCACCTTAATACCACATTGGCTAGATCAGGCGCTTCTTTCGCTTTACTTAAAAGAGTGTTGTTTGCGGTGACCCCATCATCATTTAGTAGGGTTTTAAGTTCAGCAAAGCTTTTTCCGATAAATACACTCTTGAAATCAGCGTTATCAATTAGTTTCTTTTTTGGACTTCTACAGCGTTGGAAGGCAAAGCTTTTGATGGTTAAATCGGTATCTATTGCCCAAATAATTTCTACTAGTCCCCATTTACTTTGCTCAGAACGTACATGAACAAACCCGAGTGCTTTATCGTTATTCATGGCGACATATAAGGTGTGTTTTCCTAGCTCGCTAAAGTGTAAGTCGTTTCTAGGCAGTTCTCGTTGCACATGCATACGTGTACTATTATCGACTGCCTTTACAATAGACAATTGTGTGGTTTTATCCGGAAATAACTGTTGAATTTGCGCTGTAGGATCACGTAATGAACAATAAGCTTCTGCTAATACATTTTGAGTACACAGGAGTAATAGTGAAATAATGATGAGAACTTTCATGTTAATACCTATACCTTAACTGAAGACGCAGTAAATTTTGATTTTTCCCCGATGGCGGTGTTTTTACTGTTCGGCGACTTGCCATACTGAACTCTAACTGCGTGTTAATTTGATAGCTAATACCAACATTGATTAATTGGTTAGCAGCGTCGGCTTGTTCAAAGTCTTGATAAATGTATTGGCTGTACAGCTTAAACTGTCCGTTGTTAGATACTTTATTAAGTTCTATTAGGTTGTATTTTTCTGATTGCCAGTGCTGTTGTTTATTATCTTGGCCTAAGGCTAATTCACCTAAAACTCCCCAAGTTCCCCAATAATACTGCCAATCAAGTGCAATTCGGTTTCTTTCAATATCATCAAGTTTTCCTGATAAAAATGAAAAGCCGATAATGAAATCATGATGATTGTGTGAACCAATACGCCCGGTAACTAAATAAGAGTTGTTAATTGATTTCGGGTCATCTTTACCGCCTAACGTGTAACTTAAACGATATTCAAATTTATTGAGTACTTTACTTAGCCCAATACCCCAATCGAGCTTGGTGCCGAGGTTTTTTCCGTGATGGTAATCGAGTAATCGTCCATTGGTTGCAATACTTTCTTCTAAGCCAAAAGGTAAAGTAAAATGGCCAAGGCGTACATCAGGCATCCACTTTGAGCCAGCGGTATAGTTTATATGTGCTTCTCTGACAATGAATTTACTGTCGTCTTTTGAATCAAACATAAATGGAAAAGGTGCTTGGTTTGATAACTTGGTGAAGTAGAGTTGTCCTACGGCGTAGCCTAAATCACCATTTGATGAGGTGAATACTTTGTGGGTATCTAAGCCCAATGCATAAAGTCGGCTAGTATTTTGTGCGCCAATATTTTTATTGATACGAGCACTGGCATCTACGCTCCACCTCAGGTTATCAGTGAATTCAGCAAAACTAGGTGCTGAACATATAAATATGAGGATTCCTAATAATTTACGCATACTTTCTCCTGATTTTTGGACAGAGGAACTTAATGAAGGGTCACTCTGTTAAGCACTATGCCTCCGGTGCGTAATGATTCATTTAATGAAGATTCCGCATTACCCACAATGTCGTCACCTACAGTATCCTCTAAGTTTGCTATGCCCATAGAGGTACGTAAGAAGTCATCGTGATTACGTATGTTTTGGGCAATATGTTTTGCAACAATGGTTGCATCATCAGCGCCCGTCTCTGTGAGTAATACTGCATAGGTATTTGGCTCCCAAGCTATTACTTTGTCAGAAGCCCTACGTGTGAGTAGCTTTGATAAATAATTTTTTTTATCGTCATCCAAGGTTTCATTGTCTTTTGGGATGACTTTAAGTAATAACAAACTTAACGGGTGTTGGTAGCGTTGTGCCCGTGCTATTTCAAAGTATAGACAGGTATCAACAAAACATTTTTTTGAAATGATGCCATTAACATCTGTCATGGGTTCATTTGAAGACAAAAATGATTGAAATAACCCGCGTTCAATTCGGATCATTAAGGTTTTTATATCAAAAGGCTTTATCACGTAATCGTCAGCACCTGAAAGCAGGCCTTCGCTCTCTTCGGTAATTTCACAGGTTAAAATAATTATTTTAGTTGCTGCAAATTTAGAATCATTTCTCAACAGCTTACAAGCTTTTAGGCCATTCATTATAGGCATGCGGATGTCCATAATGATGAGATCAGGAGGGCAGTCGTTAGCAGCTTCTATTGCTTCTTGACCATTCGAAGCTTCGGTGATTGAAACGACGGTATTTTCTTTATTAAACCTTTGACGTATTCCTCTTCTTAATGCCTGTCTAACGTCTGCTTCATCATCAACAATAAGTACTCTTTTTTCTGTTTGCATGACCATTCCTTAGCGAATCTAAAGTTCATTACCACGAGAACTTGTAACAAACGACAAGAACTCAATGAGTGTTGCTTAATGGAATTAGCAATAGGTATACCAGTGGGGTAATAGCCGCGATAACCCTATGGAACGGCTATGAAAAATAATAAGCCTTGGCATTTAAACAGCTACATAATTTATAATCCTTACGTTGCAAAAAACGAAATGTTGCAAAATGCAATGCAGTTTATGTCATTAATTCATGCCATTTTTTTCAGAAATAATGATAAAAAGTCGTTTTTTATATGTTCTCTAGAATTTACTGTTATTATGAATTATTGGTGCTTTAAAGTAGGCTTTACGTAATGTCTTTAGAAAAAATCTCCTCACAATTAGGTGTACTCGTTGATGGAAAACCATCTAACATTCCACCTGTAGAATTATGGGATCCTCCATATTGTGGTGAAATCGACTTGGTGATCAAAGCGGACGGCAATTGGTTTTATAATGGTACAGTCTTTAAACGTTTATCTTTAGTTAAGTTATTTGCCTCGGTGTTGAAAAAAGAAAATAACGATTATTTTTTAGTGACACCGGTAGAAAAAATAAAAATTACCGTGGAAGAAGCGCCTTTTGTTTTAACTAAGTGGACGTGGAGCGATGAATCAGAATCGGAAATGTTGGTTTGCACTAACTTAGACGATGAATTTACCTTAAATAGTGAACACCCATTAATAATTGATGAGCAAGGTAATATGTTGGTGACGGTAAGACGTAATTTACAAGCGAAAGTTCACCGCAATGTTTATTATCAATGGGTAGAATTAGCAAAAGAAGTTGAAACCGAAAAGGGCACTGAAATGATGTTTGTCAGTGCTGGTGCTAGTTTTAGTTTGGGTTGTTTATAGCGATATTTAAATCACCCTTGAAAACCGTTGTTGGTTAATATGTTTTTGCATGTAACGATCGAAAGTCATACAAATATTACGAACTAACAAACGCGCTTTTTGATTAATTGTGATTGCCTGCTGATTGTTTATTACTAAATCGTCTTCGATAAAGGTGATGAGTGAAGGTAGCTCGTTTTTAAAGTATTCATCAAAATCGATACAGTATTTTTTATTGAGCTGTTGTTTATTTACATACAAATTGCACATTAGCTCTTGAATCACATGGCCTCGAATATTGTCATCTTTGGTGAGTGATACACCTTTTTCTAGCGCATGTTGTTCGGTTTCAATCCCATGATAATACGTTTTTAAGTCTTTTACGTTTTGGCTGTAAATATGGCCAATATCGCTAATAGATGAAACCCCCAAACCTAACAAGTCACAGTCGCCTTTTGTAGTATATCCTTGAAAGTTACGATGTAAGCTACCATTTCTCTGAGCGATAGATAGCTCATCATTAGGTTTGGCAAAATGATCCATACCAATAAATTCGTAGCCGTAACCACATAGTTTTTCTATGGCTAATCGCATTAAGGCAAATTTTTCATTCACACCTGGCAGCCATTCATCGCGTAACTTTCGCTGAGCAGCAAAACGTTTTGGCAAATGTGCATAACTGAATAGAGAAATACGATCAACGTCCATTTCTTTGGCTTTATCTAATGTACGAGTAAACGTACCGATTGTTTGGTGAGGGAGACCATAAATTAAGTCGATATTGATCGACTTAAACCCAATGTTTTTAGCATGTTTTATAAAGCTTTCAATGAAGTTGGTTGATTGCTCTCTGTTTATCGCTTTTTGAACGGTAGAGTCGATGTCTTGTACACCAATACTTAGGCGGTTAAAGCCTAATGTATATAAATGATCTGCTAGGTTGAGTTCAATTTCTCGTGGATCAATTTCGATACTCATTTCTATGTTATCACTCACGCTAAACGAATTTTTTAACAGGGTTATAAGTTGAGTGAGTTGTTCGTGTGTTAAAAAGCTGGGTGTACCACCACCTAAGTGTAACTGCTTAACTGTGTAGTGTTTAAATAGTGGAGCACGTGAGGCAATTTCGTCGGCTAAATATTTTAAGTAAGTATCAGCTTTACTACGATGACGTGTGATGACTTTATTACAGCCACAGTAATAACACAGGCTATGGCAAAAAGGGATATGTATATAAAGAGAAAGCTCACGGTTAGGTGATTTTTCTATAGCTTGAATTAGGTCTGTTTGGGTAAATTTGTTGTGGAACTCAAGCGCAGTAGGATATGAGGTATAACGAGGACCGGCGGTATTATATTTATTAAGTAACTTTTCATCGAAAAATTGATTGGCTTGCATGGAATTACACCTAATTTACAGAGTACTGTTTGAATTAGGTGTCATTATAAATAGACAAATGAGATATGAGGTTGATCAGGCGCAAACTTTACACTGAAAGTTAAGGGCTGCTGAATGATCTGCGCGTATTAAGCAATAACGTGATTAATATTTTCAGAGCCTGGGCTAATCACACTCAAACGCTCTGTTGCATATTGGTGAATTTGTTCCACGTCTTCTTTGATTTTGGGTGCTAATTCAGATTCAATTTTCATACGTTCAAAATCAAGTTTCATGCGTTCTTTTTTCTCAAGTTTTTTACGCTCTTCCAAAATAGGCATGTGTTTGATGGCATTGTATAGCTGATAAACTGAAGAGAATTGAGCTTCAAGTTCACTGCTTAGTTTTAATGAATCAAGCAATACCGATAGCCTCCAGCAACCTTCAGCTACGTCGCATTGCTCTGCTTTCATCGCTCTTGCAATAATCACGACACTGGTTAGTACTTTAGTGTCGTGAACTTTATGCGCATCTTTTTTGGCTTTTTCAGCCGCAGCTTGCTGTTGTGTTTGTGCTTTGAGTTTAGATAATAAACTGCCTGCATAAACAGCAAGTGGAATAATAACCGCTAAGGCCAGTACGATATAAATCCAATAGTCAGTTAACATTTTGTAGCTTACTCGTAATCAGAAAAATCGTTTTTGTCTAATTTGTTCCACAGGTCATCTTCAGATCCTGTTTCAGTAGTATCAGCTTCTTCTTCCTCGTCATCATCCCAGCCGAGTAATTCACGAAGTTCTTGATGTCTGCTCATTTTTTCATTGAAGTAGTCAATTTGCTCTTCTGTTAGCTCAGCATCATCTTCTTGTAACGCAAGGATTGTTTGAAGCTGCGCATCTTCTTCAATAGCAAAAATTTCTTGTTCAAGAGCGTTTTGTGGTACTTCAACAGGCTCAATGATTTTAATTGCAGCCATTGGTGTTTGCTTTTCTTTCTTCGGTTTGTTTTCTGCTTTAACAACCACAGGTGTTAAATCTATAGGTGTTTTACTACCTATACGCGGATCTTTAGGAGCCGCTTTGTTTTGTTGTTGCTTTTTATGCGCAAAAGCTTCTTGTTGGCGATTACCTGGCTGCTTGCCTGACTTTTTCTTAGGTTTTTTAGGAACTGGGTTATCAATCGTTTTAGAAGTCTCTTTAATGACTTCACGTTTACCTACACCAGGTTTTCTTGATTTTTTAGTACGTGACATTGAAATATTATATCTAGTAATGCGAATAACTCTATTTTACTTGATTAACGAGTAAACCGCGACTTAATAGAGAGGATAGTTAGAAATAGCATGACCTTTGAAGGTTGATTAAGTCTAATAGGGAAGAGCAGTAAAGTGTTTAATTTACTGCTCAAATATATTAATTACTGATTTTTATATAATTATTTATTATTTTCGTGTAACCAAGCAGCATGCGTTGGAGCTACTTTAGTTTTTGACCATTCTTCTACCATTTCTGATGCAACACTTTTTAGGGTTTTAAATTGTTCGGCCGTTCCTGTGTTGGTAGCTAATTCTAAGCGATGTCCGTTAGGATCAAAAAAGTAGATAGATTTAAACACACCATGGTTAACTGGCCCAAGCACATCTACTCCTTTTTGTTGTAAGTCGTCTTTAGCAGATTCAAGAGCGGTTTCGTTCTCAACTTCTAAAGCAATATGTTGAACCCATTGAGGGGTGTTTTCATCTCTGCCCATTTCAGGGGAATTAGGAATTTCAAAAAAGGCGAGCACGTTACCCATACCAGCATCTAAAAATATGTGCATGTACGGATCTGGCGCTTTTGTTGAAGGAACTTCGTTTTCAGCAATCGCAACGGTAAGTTCCATGTTTAAATGTTTTTGATACCAATCGACTGTCTCTTTTGCGTCTTTACAGCGATAGGCGACATGATGAAAGCGTTTTATGTTGATCATAGAGTTACCGATTATTTGTGTTAATTGCTATCTTAAATTTAAACACAATAGAATTACGGCAACTACTTTTGCCGTAATTTATTATCAGTGACTTTGTGCGTAAACATTTACACTATAGTTAGGTTTTAGTTACAGCACTAATTTTTAAGCATTAAAGAATTTTTGTCCAATGCTTACTAAGTTCAGGATCACTCTCTTTCAACGTTATGGCTGAGGTTGGTGAATCGATGAAGGTTAAGGAGCTTTCAATTAACTTGTCGTCTCTAAAAAAATGACAATTTACGGCGCTATTAGCGGGCAAATGTTCTGCAATTTTTTGCAGTGACGTTTCGGTAGTTTGCATATTATTGACAGCAATAATAACGTCGTTAACGGCTATGCCTGCATTTGCTGCGGGGCTATGCTCAATCACTTGGCTAACCTTTAAGCCGTTAGGTAATGATTTGTATAAAGCGCCGATATAAGGTGTATATTCATCAGATTCAGTAGTATCTACGCTATTAAGTTTACTGAATTTACTGGCTGTAAATGTAACACCCACACGTTCAAGCAATGGCTGTAAATCAACACGTTTGGCGTCGTTAAGTAGTTGAGTAAACTCGTCTGAAATATCGGTTCCACATAAAATATTGGCAATATTGATAAAGTCGTCTTGTTGTGTGCCTATATTTGTTCGGCCAAAGTGGATCCACAGTTCTTTCATTAGGTTATCTAAGCTGTATTGACCGTTAGACTTCTCTCTTATGGTTAAGTCTAACCAAAGGGCGATCAAAGATCCTTTGGTGTAATAACTCACAATGTTATTTACGGCATCAGGGCCCTGTTGATAAAACTTAGTCCAGGTGTAGAAACTTGACTCAGTGACACTTTGTTTTAATTCACCAGCACCTCTAAACACTCTCGTTGTCGTTTTAGATAGTGTTTTTAGGTAGTCATCAAAAGAAACAAGACCGGTGCGATAAAGTGAAAAATCATCATAGTATGAGGTGATCCCTTCGTAAGCCCATAGCTGTGTTGTGTAGCTTTCTTGTTGTAAATCGTAAGGTACAAAGGTTTTTGGTTTAATGCGACATACATTCCACGCATGGAAGTATTCATGTGAACACAAACTTAAGAAGGTTTTGTAGTTATCACTGAGCTCATTAGGTTTATTTGGGTTAGGTAAATCAAATCGACTGGCTTGTAAAATGGTTGAGTTTTTATGTTCTAAGCCACCAAATCCATTTGCTAATAAGTGGGTAATAAACCAATATTCTTTGAAAGGTGCTTCGCCAAATAAGTTAATGTGGTGCTGGCATAACTTGGTTAGATCATCTGTTAACCTTGTTAAATCACCATAGTGCTCACTGGTAAAAACAACGTGATGGATAACACCTTCAACAGTAAACTCTGCGCAACTAAGTTCGCCAATAGCGACAGGACCATCAATAAGTTCTTGGTAGTTTTCAGCGGTGTAGGTGCCAAACTGATACTTTTGTGTTGCAGCTGCACGTGTAAGTCCGGTAGCCACTTGCCAATGTGGTTTATCTTTCGCGGGGATTATTTCTAACGTACAAGGCTTGTTGGTTAATTCGTTAACTTCAAGGAATACAGAGCTACCGTTAAAAAAACCTCGTTCACTATCTAAATAAGCGGTTCGTACCGATAAATCAAAAGCAAATACTGTGTAGTGTATTGTAATTTGGTTGTTTGTTGAGGTAACAATCCATGTTTGTTTGTCTTGTTTAATTAATGCTATTTCATTTTTTTCAGCGTCTATCGCTGATATTTCAATGATGTTTTTTGCAAAGTCACGGATCATGTAACTACCAGGTAACCAGCTAGGTAGAGATAAGGTATATGCTTTATTTGGCGTACATTGAAAATTAAGAGAAACAGAAAAAAGGTGACTGTTAAGGTTTTTTGGAGAAATGGAATAATTGACCATGAAAACACACGCTACATTGAACTAAAAGAGGTTCAATGTAGCAAAAAAATGTGCGTTTCACATTAGGATTGTGTATTAGGCAAGAATTACTGTTTTGTCGCCGTTTAAACAAATACGCCTTTCAGCATGCATTTTTACCGCATGACAAACTGCAGCTGCTTCAAGATCGTGCCCTAAGTGTACCATTTGGTCTATGGTGAAAGTGTGGTTAATAGGCTTTACTTCTTGAACAATAATAGGGCCTTCGTCAAGATCTGCTGTTACATAATGAGCTGTGGCGCCAATAACTTTTACACCGCGCGAATGCGCTTGATGATAAGGCTTAGCCCCTTTAAAGCTCGGTAAAAATGAATGATGAATATTGATAGCGTTGCCACGTAGCTTTTCACACATGTCATCAGACAAAATTTGCATATACCTAGCGAGTATTAGCAGTTCTGACTTTGTTTCGCTGATCACGTTTAATATCTGCTTTTCTTGTTCTGCTTTAGTTTCTTTAGTTACCGGTAAGTAATGAAAAGGAATACCGTGCCATTCCACTAGCGATTGGCAATCTAAATGATTAGATACTACGGCTGTTATATTTATAGGCAAAACACCGGCTTTACTTTTTGTTAATAAAGACACTAAACAATGATCGTATTGTGAAACTGCAATAACCACTTTAGGAAAGCAGTGTTTATCTTGCAGTGTGTAGTCCATATTTAATGGTTTAGCTAGTTCATCAATAGCCAAAGTGAATTCGTCAATAGGCACGGTTAAGTTTCGATCATCAAAAGCGATGCGAGAAAAAAAAGTATTGCTGTAAGGGTCACTATATTGAGAGGTTTCGGTAATAAACGCACCATGCTCAAATAGGTTTTGCGTTACTTTAGCTAATACGCCAGAAGTATCTGGGCATTGCCACGTTAAAATATAGTGATTGGTTTGGCTCATATAAATTCTTGGAAAGTTGATTAATTAGGCGCATTTTGACATTTTTTATCTAAAAACAATAGAGTGAAGTTGATAAAAAATAGTATTCACACTTCTTTGTAAGGCTTGTTTTTACTGGCGTTTGAGCTAATGATACTTGATGAATTTACCTTGAAGTAAGTATTTTCCAGATTTTATAGTGTTAAAAGCAATAAATATCGAATCAAATACTGTTAGTTGACCTTAATTAAAATTTAGTAACAAAACCGAATCATTCATTTACGTCGGGTTTTACTATTTTATTAATATTTTTTATATAAAAATTTTCTACCTTTTCACGAGCCCATGGCGTTTTTCGAAGGAATTTTAGGCTTGATTTAATGCTTGGATCGCTGGTAAAGCATTTTATTTTAATTTCTTGTCCTAAAGTATCGTATCCAAAAGTTTCTACTAGTTGTTCAACGATTGCCTTTAAAGTAAGGCCATGTAGGGGGTTGTATGGTTGACTGTCCAAAATAATATCCAGAAAGGATGAAAGTTAGGGTATTTTAGCATAGTGTATAAAAAGGGTTAAAAACAAAATGTAAGCCGTGTTAAACGACTTACATTAACCTGAGGTTTGGATAAGAGTTTTGTAACGCAAATTGTCTTATCCGAAGCTCGGGTTACATTATGTATTTGACCACCTTTTACGGCTATTAACCTGCGAAATGTGCTTCTAATTGCTCACTACCACCAATGTAATCGCCGTTAATAAATACTTGCGGTACGGTGTCTGCATTGGTAATTGCTCGCATTGCTGTTAATGTAATTTCTTTACCTAACGTAAGCTCTTCGTAAGATAACCCTTTAGCGGATAATAATTCCTTTGCTTTGGTACAGAATGGGCAACCAGGCTTAGAAAATATTGTAACTACGTCTGTAGATACTGCTTCTGGGTTAATGTAATTAAGCATAGTGTCGGCATCTGATACTTCAAACGGGTCACCTGGTAAGTCAGGTTCAATAAACATTTTCTCGATAACGCCATTTTTTACCAACATAGCATAGCGCCAACTGCGTTTGCCAAATCCTATTTCAGACTTATCAACTAATAACCCCATTGCATCTGTAAACTCACCGTTGCCGTCTGGTATAAAATTTATATGTTTCGTATGTTGGTCGGCAGACCATGCGTTCATTACAAAAGTGTCGTTAACTGACATACAAATAATTTCATCTACACCATTTTCGAAAAACTTAGGTGCTAATTCATCGTAGCGAGGTAGATGAGTTGATGAACAGGTTGGTGTAAAAGCTCCTGGCAATGAAAATACAACAACGGTACGGTCGTTAAAAATTTTGTCTGTTGAACGTGCTGTCCATTCGTCGTTATCTCGTAAAGTAAAGGTAACGTTAGGTACTTTTTGGCTTTCTTTATTGGTAAACATAATCTAGCTCCGTTGTTAGTGAGTTGCTTAACTTGGAGCTAGTATAGTATGAATTATATGATTAAATAAAACATTTAAAACCTATCGTTATATTCTATTAAATAGAACCACGTTAAGTTGTATGTTCTTTTTGTTGTTCCAAAAGCTGTCGATAGGCATTGTTTAACTTATTAGTTATAACTTCCTGAGGACAAGGTTTAGACATGTAATCGTTAAACCCTGCATTAATACAGTTCTCTGCTGCCCCGCTAAGTGCGTCTGCAGTAATCGCGATAAGCCAAATAGGCTTAGTTCTTTCTTGTTTAGATACGGTTGAAGCCAATTCAAAACCATCAACTTTAGGCATATGACAATCTGAGATAATAATATCGTAGCTGTTTTGTTCATGTAATATTAAAGCTTGCTCGCCATCCTCGGCGATATCAGCATAAATGTGTAACCGTTCAAGTTGTGCGGTAAGTACTTTTAAATTGACTAAATTATCTTCAGCAACAAGTACTTTAAGGTGTTGGAAGCGGTTGTCGTTTGGTGGATTAATAACACGCTTATTCTTTCGTCTATCTTCAGTGTCACTTTCTACACCTGACTGTATAAGCGCGAGGGTAAAATGAAAGTGGCTGCCAATACCGGCAGATGATTCAAGTTGAATAGAGCTATCCATCGAGGTTACGATTTCTTGGCAAATACTTAGCCCTAATCCTGTACCACCAAATTTTCTGGTTATTTGGTCATCCGCTTGTTTAAATGGGGTAAATAATGAGTCTTGATGCTCTATAGGTATGCCAATACCGGTATCTTTAACCGATATTCTAATAGTATCTGTTAGGACATTTTCCATATTTTCCGTTTTTTCAATATGGAAGGTTAACGATACTGTGCCATTTTCAGTAAATTTAATTGCATTACTGAGTAGGTTATTGAGGACCTGTGTTAGCCGAGTTGGGTCTGTTAGATAGTTATGAGTGATCCTGTCGTCAACATGAGACTCTAACATTAACTCAGGTGGAGTAACTGATTTTAAGCTGTTAATAACATTTCTGGTAAGTTGGTGTAAATTTACCGGAACACTTTCTAGGGTTAATTTACCAGCATCCATTTTTGAAAAATCTAATACGTCGTTTAATAACGCCATTAGGTTACCGGCAGAGCTTCTTAGTGTGCCAAGCAACTCTTGTTGATGAGTATTTAAGTCGGTAAAAGATAGTGCTTCAGCCATACCAAAAACACCATTCATAGGGGTTCGGATTTCATGACTCATCCGAGCTAAAAATGTGATTTTTTCTTGCGCTGATTGTTCTGCGAGTTCTCTTGCCTCTTCTGCCTGTTTCAATTCATTTTCAATACGTTTTCGTGATAATTCTCGCATTTGAAGTTGTCGATAATAGATGAAGAAAATCAAAATGCCGAATAAAACTAACCCTCCTAGAATAAAACTCGCATTCCGATAGACCCTATTAATATCTTCTTGAGCTTGATTCTCTGAAAATGGTGTTGTATTCCATTTTGCATATAAATCGTCAAATTGACCCTGAGTGATACTGGCAAACGAACGATTTATTAGCGTAGTTAAAATTTCATTTTCAGAGTAAGTGGCAAATGATAATTTAGGGGCCGGCCCTAAGTATTCAATGGGTTGTCTTATTAAATTAAACAATTTCTTTTGTTTTATAAAATAACCGTTTGTTAGGGAATGTCCGATGTATGCGTATGCTTGTGTTGATGAAACGGCAAGTATCGCTTCTTCAGGAGAATTTACCGTTAAAATCTTGGCATTAGGGTATGTGCTTTTAACCAAGCGACTTGTTTTCGAATTAGCAACAACCGCAATAGTTTCCTTGTTTAATCGTCTAAATTTTTTACCAAGGTCGTAATGTTGTCGATAGATAACTTCGTAATGTGACTTGAGGTATGGACTAGTAACGTTAAACAGATCAGAGTTATTTATCTCTTGTTCTCTATGAATTAATAAATCGGTTTTGTTGGATAAAATCGTATTGATTGCTGCTTCCTTATCTTTCACATAATAAGGTGTAAAAATTGGCCCCATTTTTTCTTGTGTAATTTTAAGTAGATCAATTGCTAAACCACTTTCAGATAGGCTTAGATCATTTTTACTAATGACATAAGGGGGTAAAGCTTTTTCAGTAATAGGGTATTTAACCTCTATGTTATCAATAATATATTGCTTTTCTTCCTCCGAGAGGTTTTGAATGTAATGGCCTAAAGTGATTACCAGTAAATTATCTTGAGACGGTGGATATTTTTTATTCCACGCTTTAACCTGCTCGTTATTTACACGACGAATACCATCATTAACCATATACATTAAATTTCTATTTTTTTTATGTGAAGCAAAACGTAAGTAAACGGGAGCTATTTCATTGCTCGATACGTAGAAGTCTTTGAGTAAATTTTCTTTTACTAGCATTTGGCTAAGTAATTTAGGTTGATGCGAATAAAGCGCATCATAGTTTTTATGATTGGCGATAAGCTCTTTAATATCGTTATAAAAGTCTGATTGAAAATAAGAGGGAATAAAATTTTCTTCGTGGCTATGAGTATTGTGGGTAGCTAATCTTAATGGGGACTGATTCGTTTTATTTAATCGTTTAAAAATATATTGCTTATAATTCGCATACGACAAACTAAAGAGTAGATCCTTTTGCCTTGGATTATATACAGTCACTGCAGCAATATCCGCTCTTCCGTCACGTAACGCTGCTGTTAACTCGTATGGGTCTAAATGAATAAACTCAACAGATTTTCGGCTATCAATGGCCCAAATTTGCCAATACTCCTTCAAAAAACTGATCATTTGAGCAAACTGTTTTTTGTTGTCAGTATTATGAAAGGGTTCGCTAGGTAAGGCTATTTTGACTATCTTTAGATCAATGGCTTTCGAAACATTTTTTTCTAATTGGTATGCAGAAGCATTAAATTGCGCCGCAAACAAAGTGATTACAATACATGTTATGGAGAAAAAGAGCTTCCTTGTTGATTCAACACATCCTGTTGCCCAATTGTTAACCATGTTTAAATATCTCGTAGCAAATTCTGTAATTTTTAATATATAAAGATATTACACCATCAATGGCTGATGTCTATGTAAAGAAAGAGAAACATAAAAAATTAACTTATTTCTGATTTCTTAAACGAATGTATTGCCTAATATAAAGTCAAAATGATAAATTAACCAAGTTGTATATACAATTTAACTTAAGGTGTTATATGTCTAGCTATTCTTTTATTAAGGGCAATACTCCATTGCTTATTAGTATGCCTCATACAGGAACCGATATTCCTGATTATATCGCGAAAATTATGACCCCTGAAGCACTTGAACGTAAAGATACCGATTGGTTTATTGATGAACTTTACGAGTTTGCTCTATCTATTGGAGCCAGCGTTTTAAAACCTAGGTATAGCCGCTATGTTATTGATCTTAACAGAGGCGTTGATGGAATAAATCTATACCCGGGATCTAATAGTACCGAGTTATGCCCAACAACAACTTTCGATTTATCGCCTATTTATAAAGACAATATTATGCCATCGGAACAAGATGTTGCTTTGAGAATTAGAGATTATTGGCAGCCATATCATAGCTGTTTACAGCAAACATTAGCGCAATTAAAGGCAAAACATGGGTATGCTATTTTATTAGATGCTCATTCTATATTATCGGAAGTCCCGCGATTCTTTGAAGGAAGATTACCTGATTTTAATTTTGGTACTGCAAATGGTGAAAGTTGCTCAAGTTCGTTAACTCGTCAAGTCGAGTCATTAAATTATTCTCCTTATACTCAAGTTTGTAATGCGAGATTTAAAGGCGGGTATATTACACGTGAATATGGCGATCCGGAAAATAACATTCACGCAATTCAGCTAGAGTTATCGCAACAAACTTATATGGATGAAAGCACCTTGCAGTATAACCCTATGTTAGCCAAGCAAGTACAACCTTTCTTAATGACTATGGTTAAGACATTAATCGATTTCACTCCAATAGAGTTGGGTAACTAATGAAGGTATTTTTTGAACGAATATTATTACGCAAGGGTTGGTATCACAATCAAACAATAACTATTGAAAATGGGGTTATTGTATCTATTGAAAATGGCTTTGTTGAAGGAGCTAAAAAGGTCAATGGTACTGCTTTACCGGGCATGATCAACTGTCATTCACATGCTTTTCAACGTGCTTTTGCTGGATTTAGTGAAATACAACACGGGCAGGGTGATAGCTTTTGGTCTTGGCGAGAGGTTATGTATAAGTTTCTTAAGCAGCTAACCGTTGAAGATATTGGGGTGATTGCTAGTCATTTGTATATAGAAATGCTTAAAGCGGGTTACACGCGAGTTGCCGAATTTCATTATTTACATTTTGGACAAGAATGCGAGATAGATAGTAGTGCAGAATATATGGCACAAACAATTTTTGAATCCGCGAAAAAAGCAGGGATCGGTCTCACATTATTGCCTGTGCTCTATCAATTCAGCGGCTTTGGTTCGAAACAACCTTTACCCAATCAAAATCGATTTATTCATAGCACAGAAGAATTTAATACCTTAGTAACGCATTGTTTTGCAATTGCTGAAAAATTTGAAAATTCTAATGTCGGTATTGCGCCACATTCGCTTAGAGCGGTAAATAAGTCATCATTGATTAAAGCTGTAGAGCATGTGCGTGAATTAGACCCTAAAGCACCTATTCATATTCATATTGCAGAACAACAAAAAGAAGTAGACGATTCACTGTCGTATTATGGTAAACGACCTGTAGAGTGGTTGTGTGATAATGTTGAATTGGATGAACACTGGTGTTTAATACACGCAACCCATATTAATGAGCAAGAACAAAAATCAATCATTGAAAGTGGTGCTGTTGCGGGTATTTGTCCAACGACAGAAGCTAACTTAGGAGATGGGGTTTTCCCTACCGACACCTTTTTAGCTGAAGGTGGTCATTTTGCCATTGGCTCCGATAGCCATATTTCGGTTAATCCAGTTGAAGAGCTACGTTGGTTAGAATACACCCAGCGATTAGTCAATCAACAACGAGCGGTGTTAGCTACGCCAGAGCAACCATCTGTAGGAAGATATTTGTGGGAAGAAGCATTAACTGGTGGTAGAAATGTCACTACTGAAAAAGTAGGTTTTTTAGATGTAGGCATGCAAGCCGACATTATTACTTTAGATTCAGATAAACTTAATCAATATGCCTGTACCGATGACTTTGTGCTAGATAGTTTAGTGTTTGCTAGTAAAGACAATATGATTAAACATGTGATGGTGAACGGTCGTTGGGTAGTGGATAATGGTAAGCATCATGCTGAAAGCGATATCACGTCTAAATTTACTGCATTATTAGCATCACTTTCTAAATAATTTGAGAGCTCCGTAATTATTACGGAGCTTTATCAAACTATACAATAGATTCGACTAGAAAAAACGTCGGTACTTGCCGATAGCAGAGCAAACATTTTTTTGATTTTTTGATTGAAATTTAAAATCTTGTTTGTAGGGGTCACACTGTTTTTTATAAAATGAAATCAGTGCGGTTCGATCTGTGGTTAACTCATCTACATAGTCAATTTCGTCATCTAAAAATTGATTAAAGCTAGGCTCTAAGTCTCGATAAACTTTTTTAGGGTTTAATTTTGCAGTTGTATCTGTGGCATTATCAAAGCTTGATTTTGCGCTTGCTATTTGATCATCGTACCAAGCTTGGAGTTCTGGCTCAGGAAAAAAATGTAAATATACTGCAGCACAGGTGATCAATATCAATAATTTTTTCATAACTTGTCGTATAATAGAGTTGTGATACTAGAGTAATGAATTTTTCCTTAACAAACTATTATCTTTATCATTTTTTAGGTTTTATTTTCCTTTCACACTAAGTGAAGCTATTTGAACAAGGATTTATTTGTGAGCGATTCTAATTTTAAAGATAAAAAAAACGTTCAAATACCCGTAAAAAATATAAAAATTCACAAAGCGAAAGGTGTAGAAACCTATCAACCGAGTGATCAAATTTATGTTCGAAAAGTCACCGGTTTTTTTCAAAAACTACGACAACGTATGAATCTTGTCTATTTTGCCTTTTTCGCCCTTCTTCCATGGTTACAATATAACGGACATCAAGCAGTACTGTTTGATATTGAATTACAGCGCTTTACATTTTGGGGGTTAACATTGTGGCCGCAAGACTTAACTTTGCTTGCCTGGTTATTTATTCTCGGTGCCTTCATGCTCTTTTTTGTAACCACCTTTTTAGGCCGGGTATGGTGTGGTTATATGTGCCCACAAACCGTTTGGACCTTCATATTTATTTGGTTTGAAGAGAAAATAGAAGGGACTGCTAACCAACGGAAAAAGCTTGATAGTCAAAAAATGAATACCAACAAATTTTGGCGAAAAAGTCTAAAACATACGGCATGGGTGGTATTTTCATTGTTTACCGCTATGACATTTGTTGGTTACTTTTCTCCGATGCAAGAAGTGGTCATTAATGTCTTTACCTTAAATACCTCAATAACACTCGCGTCTATCATTTTCTTTTTTACTTTTGCTACCTATGGGAATGCTGGGTGGATGCGTGAAACCGTGTGTTTACACATGTGCCCTTATGCTCGTTTTCAATCAGCGATGTTTGATAAGGACACGTTGACGGTATCTTATGATACAGGACGAGGCGAAACGAGAGGTCCACGTAGCCGAAAGCAAGATCATAAAGCGCTAGGGTTGGGTGATTGTATAGAATGTGATTTATGTGTTCAGGTATGTCCAACGGGGATCGATATTCGTAATGGATTACAGTATGAATGTATTAATTGTGGTGCATGTGTGGACGCGTGTAATGGCGTAATGGATAAGATGAAGTATGACCGAGGGTTGATTCGTTATACAACAGAACATGAATTGCAAGGGAAGAAAGTTAACCTTGTTCGCGCTAAACTGATTGGTTACGCAGCTGTTCTTGTTACTATGTCTGGTTTATTGGTGTTGGAAATTATTAATCGTTTACCTGTATCAATGGAAATTATACGAGATAGAACGGAGCTTTCGAAAGAGAACTTTAACGGTGATATCGAAAATGTTTATACACTTAAAATATTAAATAAATCGCAAACCGATAATACATATAAGCTACATATCGAAGGAATTGAAAATACAACATGGCATGGCGAGCAAGAAATCGTGGTAGAAGCAGCTTCAGTTTATACTTTACCTATGAGTATTTCAGTAGACCCTTATGAACTTAAAAGTTATATGAATGACATAACCTTTGTGCTTGAACAGGTTAGCCCTAATAGTGATGTTAAATTAGAGCATGAAAGTCGGTTTTTTAATAAACGTTAGCACTTTAGCCATTGTCATCATTTGAGTCCGTGCAAATGACAACGGTTTAGATTATTCTCATGCGGTAAATAACTAAGAGATAATGTTAATGTCAGTATTTGATTTTACTTCACTTTCGCCGGATTTAATTTTAGACGGATTGGAGAGTGTTGGCTTTACTGTAGATAGTGGCTTGTTACCCCTAAATAGCTACGAAAACCGAGTGTATCAGTTTCATGATGAAAACTTAGTTAAGTATGTCACAAAGTTTTATCGACCAAAACGTTGGTCCGAAACACAAATTAGAGAAGAATTAAGTTTTGCTCTTGAATTAGAGGATAGCGAACTCCCCCTCGTGGCACCAATAACAATTAATGGCGAATCTTTATTTAGCTATCAAGGGTATTTTTTTGCGGTATACCCTTGCCGAGGCGGTCGAATATTTGAAGTTGATAATTTAGACCAGCTTGAATGGATGGGACGGTTCATTGCGAGGATCCATGCAGTTTCATCAACGAAGAAGTTTGAAACACGCCCCGCCTTTTCTCAGGACGACATGCTTTATCAAGCCCGTGATATTATACAAACGTCAGGGTTTGTACCTAAATCGCTCAATGTTCCCTTTTTTACCATTTTAGATCAAGTTATTGAGGTTGCTGCGACACAATATAAACCGAAACATGAAATAAGATTGCATGGGGATTGTCATGCAGGAAATATTTTGTGGACTGATGATGGGCCACATTTTGTAGATCTTGATGATTGTAAGATGGGACCAGCGATTCAAGACCTTTGGATGATGTTATCTGGCGATAGAAATGAACAAGTGTTACAACTCGATACACTTTTAATGGGGTATGAAGAGTTTTTTACATTTGATACTAACGAACTTGTTTTGATAGAATCGTTACGTACGATGAGAGTTGTTAACTATATGGCTTGGTTATGTAAACGATGGAAGGATCCTGCATTCCCTCGAAATTTCCCATGGTTTGATAGTGAAAAATATTGGGAACAACAAATTCTGATGCTTAAAGAACAAATGTCAGCGTTACAACAACCACCATTAAGTATAATGCCAATGTAGCCAGTAATGGCAGCAATATAAAAATTAGGAAGTTACCATGAAAAAAGTTTTAGGTTTAATCGTGATGTTATGTATGCCGTTAATGGCATGCTCAACCGATTATAAAGAAGGTGAACAGTATATTGTAGTAAACGACAGCATATCTAAAAAGCCTGAAGTTAGAGAGTATTTCTCATTTTATTGTCCTCATTGTTTTAAATTTGAACCTATGATGAGTAGCGTTAAAAAAACGTTACCAGAAAATGTTAAATTTGAAATGAACCATGTTGATTTTTTAAGAGCGGCCTCACCTAAAGTACAGGGCTATTTAAGTAAAGCGGTTGTTGTTGCTAATCAGCTCGGCATGGAACAAAAGCTTGTTGAAGCTTTGTTTAAATACATTCAAGTTCAACGCGCTGTTGTAACATCTGAACGTGATATTCGTAACGTATTTGTTTTGAATGGCGCAGATGGCGAAAAATTCGATAAACTCATGGCGAGCTTTGCAGTAAACAGTAAAGCAAAAAACATGAAGAAGAATCAAACCTATTTTACTAAACGTAAAGGTAGTGACGGCAAGCCAGCATTAAACTCGGTTCCAACTGTTATCGTTAATAATAAATACAAGATTAACCCTTCAGCGTTAGATCGTAACAATTTTGAAGCAGACTACAATAAACTTGTTGAGCACTTATTAACTTTAAAATAATAGTAACTATTCAGCTAAAAAAACAGAACGCACCACAAAAAATATCGCGCTGTATTTTCTCTGTGTAGCGCAGCGTTTCTGTGTTCTCGGTTAAGTACTGAATAGTTACAAATAATACCGGTTTACTGTTAATCAAAAAAAGAGCGCTAGTCGCTCTTTTTTATTGTCTCTAACTTTCGATAAGACGGTATTTTTCTGTACAACTGCCAGCTTAATAACATTGCCAAAACAAATAAACATAGGCTGATTATAATGTGCTCTTTGGCAGCGAGCTTAACTCCACTACCAGCTAAGCTAAAAATGAACATTTGTGGTATGTATCCGATGAAACTACCGGTAAGAAAGGGTAGTTTCGGGATGTTGGCAATACCCGCTAATATGTTAGTTAAAAAATTAGAACCTAGTGGTAATAACCTGATAATAATAGACTTTGAAAAAGTACTATCTGATAGGAATGTTGTTATTTTATCTAGCTGGTTTTGATATTTCTTAAAAGGGTGTTTTTGAAGAAAGTATTGTGCAAAAGTAAATGTGAGGTATGCGGCAATGGTGACTACTATTGTTGCAAAAATACCACCAAATAATGCTTCAAAAAAATAACCACAAGTAAAAGCCACGACTTGTCGAGGTAAGCCAAAGCACGATAAGCCAATCAAACAAACAACAATGAGTAAGCTATTTTGCGCTGAATTGGGAGAAAAGGTTAATAACCAGTGTTGAAATGAATCATGGGTAAATAAACTAATAGATAACACGATATAAAGCGTTATAAGAGTACTAATGATTATTAACCATTTAGTACTCTTGGATCGACTTAACATGAGTGTTATGAGGCGTTAGAAGTGTCTGACAGTACTCTATTTTTAGCAGCTATAAACTCATCATCAGTTAATAACCCTTTCTCTTTATACTCTATAAGCTTATCAAGGGAATTTATTAAATGATGTTTATCATTTTCCACTAAAGGTTTAATTTCCGGTTTGGTTGTTACCGACACCTGTTTTTTAGTATTAGGTGTTGCCGTTGGTTGGTTAACTGTAATAGGTTGTTCAACAGTAACAGGCTGAGTTACTTTCTTTTTAATTATTCTACTCTTCGATTTTTTCTGTAGAGGTTTCGGCGCTCTTTCTGGTGTACCATCTTTGTATAGGTGATAAGAAAGGTGCCATTGCCAATCAAGTACATATTCTATTACGGTATGAAATGTTTCTCTGGTTAGGCGTTGGTTACCTTCTCGTAAATAGGCACAAACCAGAACTTCTTCATTTTTTTGAGTAATAATTTTGACATCAATTTTTCTGATCTTACGATCTAGCATTTTGTGTCTGTGTTCTTCTTCAAAAAGTCTTCTCATTTCTTTATCTAAGTCATTGCTACAATGCTTATTTTCTTGTGAGTTAACTTCCCCTATGAATTTACCATTGAGAAACACTTCGCTACTGATAATATCATCGATAGAAATAACTCTATCTACAGCGGTTTGATGGCGTTTAAATAGAGATATTTTATTAGACTCTGTATCAAATCTAAATCGAGCATAGTTTGATCTTAATAATATTTTAGTTTTGCTATTTTGATACTTTTTAGCTATCAAAAATAACAATAGCGATATAATTAAAATGCCAATACCTAGCAACACTCTAAAAAACATGTCGGAGCTAGTGAGCTCTTTTTCAGAGGCATTGTCTGAGACTAAATCAATTGGCGCGCTAGAGGTTGTTATATTGGCTACTAATTTATATATAATAGCTTTGGTTTGGTCCCACATCAGCACCTCATTTTCACGAGGAATATAAAGGGATAGCTTACTAGATGGTATAAAATCATTAGTACTTAATACTAACTCAGTTTTTGTTTTGAGAGGCTGATTTACCGAAACTGATTCTAATTGCCAATTTTTCTCGTTGTGATTCAGAACAACAAATTTGTTACGAAGGCGACTTAGTTTTCTACCATTGTAATATTGACTGGCGAGATCTGATGCTTGCGCTGTTGTATTATAAATAGTGTTGATTGGAGGGGTAGCCAGAAAATTATTACCTAGAGCAGTTAATGAGATCGAGGCTTGGTTATTGTATTCATGAGTTAACAGAATATTGCTCTTGGTATATTTTGTCCACACTATTTTTGATACATTTTGAGCGCCTAAAATAACAATTTCATCGTTAATATCTTGTTGAGATATAAAAGGGTTATTTTGTGGAATTGAATAGTTAATAGTACCAAATTTCTGAGGATTTATGCGTAATACTGCTCCAGAATACAAGGGTTCTTCTGCGAGGGTTTCATCGTAGTTAATAGCGACGAATAATAAACCAAAGTTGTTATCCCAAGACTTTAATAGAGAATTAAAGGCAAGTTGCTTAATGTTAATATCAGCAGAGGTTGTACCTATTCTCATCACTTCTCTAACTTGACTGAACTTTATATCATTTACTTTTGAATCGTCAATTTTCCACTCTAAAACTACGGCATCATGGGTATAATTTATATTTGAATCAGCCCCTGATAGTCGATCATTTGTGGATTGCGCATTAAAAAGTTCAATATGAGCGGTATAAAGTGTTTGCGAGCCCTGTTGATCTAACATATGAAAGTTAGGGTGAAGTGTTACTGCAGTAAAGCGTTCGGGAGTATGCTCCTTTAGGTGAGCTGCAAAATCAAACATCGGAATAGGTTCAACTTTCTGACCGCTAGCACGATAGATTTTCCCTGCACTTTCGATTAAGAATAATTCATTTTCTTGAGTAGGATTCGCTATTGGATCTAACCAAGACTTGTTAATTAATCCTTGGCTAGAAAGATCAATATAAGGTGAAAAAGAAAATGCTTGATTAGCAAGAACGAGGTGTGATTGTAGACCGATCAATAGTGTCATGACTATGAAAGTGAATACTCTTAAATTTTTACTTATTTCGTGATTAATTTTTTTCATTTCGTTTATTTTAATTCAATTTTCTAAAAACGCCTTTTTAAGGCTATTATTTTAGCAATATTGCTTGATGGCAATCAATGAACTGAGATTTTGTTGCATTATTTAAGTAACTAAGTTTGCCCTCTAGAACTAACTGATCACCTTCTTCTGCGTGCTCATTAAGATATATTGCTTGTTTACCCCATATATGAATAGGACGTTCAATTTGTATGTTTTTTAGCTTTTGAGTGACAGGAGAATGAACAAAGTAGTTTGAAATAACACTGATTTCGACAAGTTCTTTATTATTTTCCGTGGTGACTAATTTTATTGGAGCATTAATCTGTCCGCTAAAGTGTATTTGGTTCAGTGATCGAGCATATCCTTTGTCGTATGTTTGTGCGTAATCTGCGTGAATAATTTCGCGATTAGTTTTTTTACTATTTAATAAGTAACCTTTGATTAATAGTATATCGCCTTTTTGTGCATGTGTTAAAGAACGTTCTACTACATCACCGACAACTTTTACAGTATGGAAGCTTGTCCATTCCTTATACTGCTTAGATGTCTTATCAAACCACTTACTATGTGTAGCCAGTGTTAATTCGGCAATCGCGAGCACAGGGTTTGCCTGATAGCGAATCATGGGTTTGTCGACTAAATTACCTAACAAAACACAATTACATAAGTGATTTTTTTGAATCGAACTTTCCATAAACGACCGTATCTGATAGTAATCACGGTAATTTACGGAAAGTTGTGGGTATAGGCAACTGATTATTCAATTATTAACCGTTTTAAGCCTATAAATGCACATTTGTGAGTAAATTCTTATAAAAAGATGAGTTTTATACGTTATCGTTGCAAATATTTACGGGATATTTTATACAAATATGTGGGAGTTCTTAGGCGTTAATATATTTTATTTTGATATGCGTACTAGCATTATTTACTATATTTGAATAGAATCCTTGCCTGAAATGATGCTCCCGTGGTGAAGTGGATATCACGTGGACCTCCGGAGTCTAAGTCGCAGGTTCGATTCCTGCCGGGAGCGCCATGATTCTATGTTACATTTCTTTCATCAGATTACCGTTTATCCCTTAAAAAACTATACATTGGCTATGAACAACCCTAAAGTAGTCATATTAATCACTTCTAAAGTACGCTTTTAATATTTAATGATTGAAATTAAAACAAGCTATGGTCGTTTAAGCTTTATTTTTAACAAAATTTGTATCAAAAAGGTGCAATGGGTATTTTTAAAAGTTGTATACTAGGTAAATCACCTATGTTATTGAATCTAAAAAAGGTTGTTTAAGAATGGACTCTATAGGTTTTTTGGGTTTTGCATTTGCAAGCGTCTCTTATCTCATCTTTATTCTACTGTTATTTGCGGCTAGAAATAAAACACTATTAGCACGATGTATCCTAATCTGTTCGTTTACTACATTAGTCGCTAATGTAGTTGCAACATTACAAATAAAATTTGGTTTTACACTACAATGGGTGCTTGTCGCTGACGGAATTAAAATAGCATGTTGGTCGATATTTCTTCTTATTTGTAATACCGAAGACAGAACTTTTAGCCGGCTAGTACGAAACGAATATATTCGAAGGTATTGTGGAATTTGGCTGTCGTTAATGGCAAGTTGTTGGTTACTAACTTATACGCTAAATTTCTCGTATGAATTTTTATTCTTACTTTTCATTGTATTAAATTTATGGACGCTTGTTCTATTAGAGCAACTCTATCGTAGTGCAAATTCGCAAGTACGTTGGGCTATTTGGCCATTAGTGATCGCTATTGCCAGTGTGTCTTTATTTGATTTTGTTTTGTATGCGCAAGCAATGATGATTCATCGTTTAGATTTCGACTTTTGGTTTAGCCGGGGTTTTGTCTCAATTTTTGTTGTTCCTTTGATCTTGATCAGTACCCGACGAATTAAAAATGGCACGGTACGTATATTCGTTTCTCGTAATGTCGTTTTTTATAGTTCAATGTTAATGATTGCAGGTTTATATCTCATTGTTATGGCCGTAGTCGGTTATGTGCTGAGTTATTTAGGAGGCCAGTGGGGATCTGTTTTCAGTGTTGGTTTTTTAGTTTTAGGTGGTGTTGTACTCGTTGTATTATTAGCTACGGAGAAGTTACGTCGTAATGTAAAAGTTTTTATCGCGAAAAACTTCTTTGCCAATAAATATGAATATCGTGATGAGTGGCTTAATCTTATTGGTAAAATAGAAAGTAGTACAGCTGAAAACAATTACCAAATGGCAACACAGTTAATGATGTCAAAAGCCAATGCAACACATGGGGCAATAGTTAAACAAATTACCAATACCCAGTTCGAAACTAAATATAGTGATGGTTTAGAGTTTGAGGAAATGTTTACCCCTCAGCTTATTCATTTATGCCATTTTTGTAAGCGTGAAGGTTGGATAATCGATTTAGCTGAATATACTGAAACGCCCAGTATCTACCCTGATTTGTCGTTAAACTTGATGCAATGGCAGGATAAAAATATCTCTGTAGTTGTTCCTATTTTCATTGGTAAAACATTTTACGGCTTATTCATTTTAGGAACAGACAAGAAAGCATTTAAGCTTAATTGGGAAGATCGAGATTTGTTTTTTGCGGTATCAAAACAATTAGGTAATGTTTTATCTTTACATGAAGCTAATGATAAAATTGCTGAGTCGAAACAGTTCGATGCATTTAACCGTATGTCAGCATTTTTAGTACATGATTTAAAAAATATTCAAGCACAGCTTGGGTTAATTACTGCTAATGCAGAAAAACACCGTGATAATCCTGAATTTGTTGATGATGTTTTCGAAACGGTTGACTCTGCCACCCAGAGATTAGATAAGGTGTTGTCGCAGTTAAGAAACAAACAAGTGGCACGTGCAAATCACGACACTGTAAACTTATCTGAGATCATAGTGAAAGTTGTTAAACAGCGTAATGTAAAAAAACCTTTAGTAGATTTTAACGTGACAGGTAACTACAAAGTTGTTGCTGATGGTGAGGTAATGTTTTCTGTACTGAATCACCTTATACAAAATGCGCAAGAAGCAACAACAATAGACGGTAGAGTGACTGTAAGCGTTAAGAACGTCTCTAGTGATATACAAGTAACGATTGAAGATAATGGTTCTGGCATGTCTAAATCCTTTATCGAAAAACGCTTATTTAAACCCTTTGATACCACAAAAGGAAATGCGGGTATGGGGATTGGCGTCTATGAGGCTAAACAGTTTATTGAAAGCATTTCAGGTGTTATAAACGTAGAAAGTGAAGAAGGTGTCGGGACCAAATTTATAGTGAATATCCCAGCAGCTTAAGTATTCAATTAACTTGTGTTTGAAATAAATAACAACGTAACTATTGTGATTTTGAGGGTAACCTGTTTAATTTAAAATTATTACAGAGTTTGTTAGTTCCGAATTCAGGTTGAATAAACAATAATAAATAGAGTAAAAGGTTTTATCGATATGGAAAAGCTATTAATCATTGATGATGATAAAGGCATTCAAAAGCAGCTAAAGTGGAGTCTTTCTGACTATGATGTTGTCTTAGCCGGAGATCGTGAAAGTGCAATTGCAGCGGTACGTCGCTTTGAGCCTAAAGTGGTTACATTAGATTTGGGTTTACCACCTGATGAAGCCAATGCGTCTGAAGGTTTAGCGGCTTTACAAGAAATTTTAACTATAGCTCCTTTGACTAAAGTGATTGTGATTACTGGTAATGATGATAGAACTAATGCATTAAAAGCCATTGCTGCCGGTGCATACGACTTTTATCAAAAGCCAGTAGAAACTGACGTGATTAACGTGATTGTTGAAAGAGCTTTTAGTGTAGCTGCAATCGAAGGCGAAAATCGACAAATGCGCTCTGTGATGGGGAGTGATATTGGTATTATTGGTAATAGTGAGTCTATTGAACGGTTACGTACAATGGTTAGACGAATAGCGCCAACGAGTATCACCGCATTATTACTTGGTGAAAGTGGAACAGGTAAGGAAGTTACAGCCAATGCCGTACATTTAGCAAGTGATCGTAAAGATAAACCTTTTATAGCAATTAACTGTGCCTCTATTCCTGAAACATTACTTGAAAGTGAGTTGTTTGGTTTTGAAAAAGGTGCATTTACCGGTGCCCACAAAACGACAAAAGGTAAAATTGAATGTGCCGAAGGTGGTACCTTATTTCTTGATGAAATTGGTGATATGCCATTTAATTTGCAAGCCAAATTGTTACGTTTTTTACAAGAAAAGTGCATTGAACGTCTTGGTGGTAGGCAAGAAATTTCGGTAGATGTGCGAGTGGTTTGTGCCACAAACCAAAACTTAGAAGAAATGGTTCAAGAAAAGGCATTTAGGGAAGACTTATTTTATCGTGTAAGTGAAATTACCTTAAATATACCGCCGCTGCGTGATCGCGAAGAAGATATGTTAATTCTTGCTCAGTATTTCCTACAACGTTATGCGCAAGAGTATAAAAGTAATGTTAAAAGTTTTGCAGACGATGCAATGAGTGCGATTAAAAATCATCGTTGGCCAGGGAATATACGCGAGCTTCAAAATAAAGTAAAAAGTTCTGTCATTATGTGTACCGGTACACAAGTAACTGCGGTAGATCTTGGTTTGTTTGACCATGAAAATAGCGAATATGAATTGTCATTAAATTTACGTACTGTACGTGAAGAAGCAGAAACTCTTGCAATAAGAAAAGCGCATTCATTGTCAGATAAGAACATGTCAAAAGCAGCAGAACTACTGGGTATCACTAGACCGACACTTTATGCTCTGATCGAAAAATATGGTTTAATCATGCCAGAATAGTCTTATCAATTAAAATAGAAAAATGACTAAAATGACGATGCATTCACACTTTGTAACAAATCCAATGAGCTTGTTGCAAAGTAGGTTTGTAATTTTAGCTATTTTTCCTTTATATTGGCTTATTAATTGATTGAGAGAAACAAGTTATGGGACAAGAAACACAAAAAATCTTAGTTGTTGATGACGATATGCGTTTACGCGCATTACTTGAGCGTTATCTTGTTGAACAAGGGTTTGTTGTGAGAAGCGCGGCTAATTCTGAACAAATGGATCGGTTATTAGAGCGAGAAAACTTCCACTTACTTGTACTAGACCTCATGCTACCTGGTGAAGACGGATTATCTATATGTCGTCGATTACGCCAAAATTCAAATGACATTCCGATTGTAATGCTCACAGCTAAAGGAGATGAGGTAGACCGTATTATCGGACTAGAACTCGGGGCTGATGATTACATGCCTAAACCTTTTAATCCTCGTGAGTTATTAGCTCGTATCAAAGCTGTACTTCGTAGAAAGGTTCAAGAAGCTCCAGGTGCGCCAAGCCTTGAAGAAAATACCATTGAGTTTGGGGAATATCAACTAAACCTTGCTACGAGAGAAATGCGAAAAGGCGATGTCAATATGCCCTTGACCAGTGGTGAGTTTGCTGTTTTAAAAGCATTAATAAGTCACCCACGAGAACCGCTTTCAAGAGATAAATTAATGAATTTAGCAAGAGGGCGTGACTACTCAGCGCTTGAGCGAAGTATTGATGTTCAAGTTTCTCGATTAAGACGGATGCTCGAGGAAGATCCTGCGAAACCTCGCTATATTCAAACGGTTTGGGGACTAGGGTATGTATTTGTACCCGAAGGGAAAGAAGTCGCTTAGCTCGTTCTCCCCTAAGGTTTTGTCATGAAAGTTTTACCACGCAGTGCATTTGGACAAACTGTTTTACTAATAGGTGTGCTTTTATTAGTAAATCAGGTTGTCTCCTATATCTCAATCGCCATCTATATACTTCAGCCGAATGCTCAACAGGTTAATCAATTGCTTGCCAAGCAAGTAAAAGCCGTATTTATTGATATAGATGATCCAATACTTCGACCAGCAATGGCCGAAGCGTTTCATAAGGAAACGGGTATTGGTGTATATCGAGAAAATATGGCGATGAAATTAGGTTTAGAGCATGCGACACATTATCCATTTCGTTCTGAAGAAATGTCTATTCTATTAGGTGGTCCTGCTGAAGTCAGAATATCTCAAGGAGATGAATATCTTTTTTGGATCCGGCCACCCCAGTCACCCAATTGGTGGGTAAAAATACCACTAACAGGACTTGAGGAAGAAAATTTATATCCGCTGTTAGTTGTATTGATTATTTTAGGTGTGCTCAGTGTTGTTGGTGGGTGGTTATTTGTAAGGCAGCTCAATCGTCCTTTAAGATCTTTACAGCGCGCAGCAGAAGAAGTAGGAAGAGGCAACTTCCCTAAGCCATTAAATGAAAATGGAACTTCTGAAATCGTATCTGTAACTCAGGCGTTCAATCATATGTCAAAAGGAATTAGGCAGCTTGAAGATGATCGTAATCTGTTAATGGCGGGGATTTCACATGATTTACGCACGCCCCTCACACGAATTCGATTATCAACTGAAATGATGTCATCAGTAGATGAATTTTTAAAAGAAGGAATCGAAGGTGATATAGATGATATGAATAAAATCATTGATCAGTTCATTGATTATATTCGCAATGACCATACCGATATCATGGAGTTACATAATGTAAATACATTACTAAGCGATGTAGTACAGGCAGAGTCGGTTTCTGATCGTTCAATTACCTTACAAGAGACAACGGTTAATGATGTTCCATTACGTTATATTGCTATTAAGCGTGTAGTAGCCAATTTAATTCAAAATTCCTTACGTTACAGCAATGGTGATATTCTTATTCAAGTTGAAGATAAAGTTAAGGAAAGACAAGTGTGTTTTTCAGTTTTAGATAGTGGACCCGGTATTCCAGAAATGGATATTAGTAGACTATTTCAACCATTTACCCAAGGCGATATTGCTCGCGGAGGTGAAGGAAGTGGTCTAGGACTAGCGATTATTAAGCGTATTGTTGATTCACATGGTGGTACGGTTGTATTAAAGAATCGCAAGCAAGGCGGTTTATCTGCCACAGTCTCTTTACCCTATGCTATAAAGTAAAAAGCCGCTAATAATTAGCGGCTTTTTCGTTAACTCTTAAACCGAGTTAAGGTTATTTAGAGTTTTGGACCTGCGTCAACAAGACCTTTTCCGTTATCAGTATCAGTAAATTTCTCAAAGTTATTAACAAATTTATTTGCTAACTCTTTTGCTTTTACTTCCCATTCAGCTGCTGAAGAGTAAGTATTACGAGGATCTAAGATCTCGTCGTTAGTTCCAGGTAAAGAAGTAGGTACTTCAAGATTAAAGAAAGGAACAATTTTTGTTTCAACGTTATCTATCGAACCATCAAGAATCGAATCAATGATAGCACGTGTATCCTTTATAGAAATTCGCTTACCAGTTCCGTTCCAACCTGTATTCACTAAATAGGCATCAGCTCCAACAGCTTCCATACGTTTCTGTAAAACTTCAGCGTACTTCGTTGGATGCAAACTTAAAAAAGCCGCGCCAAAACAACTTGAAAATGTTGGTGTTGGTTGTGTAATACCACGTTCTGTACCCGCAAGTTTCGCAGTAAAGCCAGATAAGAAGTAGTATTGTGTTTGCGCAGGCGTTAACTTAGCAACCGGTGGTAATACACCAAAGGCATCAGCAGTTAAGAAAATAACTTTCTTTGCATGACCCGCTTTAGAAACAGGCTTAACGATGTTATCAATGTGATGGATAGGGTAAGAAACACGAGTGTTTTCAGTTATTGAGTTATCATCAAAATCGATTTTACCTTTAGCATCAATCGTTACATTTTCTAATAATGCGTCTCTTCGAATTGCATTATAAATGTCTGGTTCATTTTCTTTGCTTAAATTGATGGTTTTTGCATAACAACCGCCTTCAAAGTTAAAGATACCATTGTCATCCCAACCGTGTTCATCGTCTCCGATTAATTCACGTTTAGGATCTGTTGAAAGAGTTGTTTTACCTGTGCCAGATAAACCAAAGAATATTGCAACATCCTCATCTTTACCCACGTTAGCACTACAATGCATTGAAGCAATACCTTTAAGTGGTAATAAGTAGTTCATCATTGAGAACATACCTTTTTTCATTTCACCACCGTACCAGGTACCACCAATCAACTGCACTTTTTCAGAGAGGTTAAAAGCAACAAAGTTTTCAGAGTTTAGGCCTTGTTCTTTCCATAATGGATTTGTTGTTTTTGCGCCATTCATCACAACAAAATCAGGTTCGTAAGTACTAAGCTCTTCATCACTTGGGCGAATAAACATGTTTTTTACAAAATGAGCCTGCCAAGCAACTTCAGTGATAAAGCGTACTTTTAATCGGGTGTCTGCGTTAGCTCCACAGTAAGTATCTACAACGAAGAGCTTCTTACCACTAAGCTGGGTTGTAACTAAGCCTTTTAAATGAGTCCAAGTTTCTTGACTCATTGCTTTATTATCATTTTTTCCTTGATCAGACCACCACACAGTGTCTCGAGATATATCGTCTCTAACAATATATTTGTCTTTAGGAGATCTACCGGTAAATTCACCAGTGTCGACGTTAACCGCGCCTAATTCTGTTTCAGTACCCTTTTCAAAACCTGAAAGGCTATCCTTTGTCTCTTCAGTAAAAAGTACTTCATAAGATGGATTGTAAACAACTTCTGCAACATTATTGATGCCATATTGCGACAGATTAATTGAATTTTCCAAAACGGTCATTTTATGTATTCTCCAAGGTAAAGTTTCAAAACAAGTAGTCAGTATAAGTATTTTATGTGACTTTCAGATAAAACGAAAGATAAATGTGTTTCGTTTTGAAAGTTTTCAGGAGGGACTACATTTTTATCGAGAGTACATTAGAGCTTATACACTAAATTCGTTTGCTTAAGTTGTTTTTAATCAATGGTTTAGCTTTTTGGTCAAGGTGGTTTAATTAATGTAACCTTGACCAAAAAAAATATTTTTGTGGTTTTTATGTAAGTTTTTGTTCACATTTTGAAGGGGGTGTTAAAATAAATCATCAAAAGACTCATCTTCTGGAATATCACTATTTGGCGATTGTTCAAATGAAGGAGTATCTATTATGTATTCGGTTGGAGTTGTTCCAAGTTTGAAATATTCAAAAGTACTTGAATAACCTGATTTATAGGTCAATTTCCCTGTCTCTTTATCTATACGAGCTGAAACAATATCATTAGGAAGAGGAAATGCTTCATAAGGAAAGTGCGGTAATGCATCTTTCATGAAAATATTCCAAGCGGGTTGAGCTGATTGTGCTCCTGCTTCAGAACCAGAAATTTGTTTGGTATCTATATTACTATTTTTTGATGTACGCCCTAAATCCCTAGCTGGATCATCAAAGCCAATCCACGCTGAAGTAACTAACCGGCGGGAAAACCCACTAAACCAAGCGTCTTTAGATTGGTTGGTTGTTCCTGTTTTTCCCGCTAGGTCACGTCTATCTAACTGTCGAGAGCGCCAACCGGTACCTTGCCAATAAGGTATAGATTTCCAATCAGCACCCCAGATAACCGAATTCATAGCTTGAGTTATTAAAAAAGCGTTTTGTGGGGAAATAACGCGCTCAGCAAGCTTAGGCAATTTTTCTAGCGCTGTTTTATTAACATCACTATATTCGTTTTCAGATGATAATTGATGTTCAACTGGAATCGGTTCTATTGTGATCGCGGAGTCAGTAGTGTGTTCAATAGATACATCAGAATTGACTGCAGCTGGTTCACTTTCAATAGTACATTCATGACAAGCAATCTTGGGCTCTGCTTGATAAACAATTTGGCCAAATGAATCTTCAATTCTCTCGATGAAATAAGGTTCCACTAAAAAACCACCATTGGCAAATACAGAGTAACCCGTCGCTATTTGCAAAGGCGTTAATGATGCAGAGCCCAAAGCAAGTGTATCATTATTCGGTAAACTTGATTCTTCAAAGCCAAAATTTTGGAGGTGCCTGATAATGTTGTCTTTTCCTACTTGCCTAAATAACCTTATAGCGACAACGTTTTTTGATTGAGCTAAGGCAATACGAACTCTAATAGGTCCATCATATTTTTCAGGTGAATTTTTTGGACGCCAGACACTGCCACTACTTTTATCCCAGTGGTTAATCGCTGCATCGTTAACAAGGGATGCTAAAGTAAACCCGTGATCTAATGCTGCAGAATAAATGAAGGGTTTAATATTCGAGCCTACTTGTCTTTTAGCTTGAGTCACTCGGTTGAATTGGCTTTTTTTGAAGCTGTAGCCACCGACTAAAGCTTTTATAGCACCATCATCAGGCGACATCGATATCAGTGCAGAGCTTGCTTGGGGGAGCTGGCTTAAATGGTAGCGTTGAGATTCGATGGACTTAGAAAGTAGAATGGCATCGCCGAATGATAAAATTTGATGGGCGAATTTAGGAGCGGGACCCTGTTTACTATCATTTATAAATTCACGAGCCCAAGATAAGCCATCCCATTCGATGGTGATTAGTGAACCATCAATAAGTATAACTTCAACAGACTGTTCAAAAACTCTTGTAATAATACCTGGGATGAGGGATTGATATGATTTTATCCGACTAAAAGCTGCTGTAATTTCATCAGGGGATAATTTTAGTTCGTCGGTTAATATTAGATTTGAACCGTCAGTTTGAGCACTATCTTTTGATTCAGGACGTAAATTAAATAATGGGCCCCTATAGCCATGGCGTTTATCGTAGGCATGTAAATTTTGAAGAACTGCTTTTTGGGCTGCTATTTGTAAGTAACTTGGCACCGTTGTATAAATTTTGTAACCTTTGGTATAAGCATCCTTTTTTCCAAAACGATTTAGCATTTCTTGATGAGCCATTTGGGCTAAATAAGGGGCATCCAATTCAATTTCTGCACCATGTCGTTTACTGAGTATGATTTCACTCTTCGCGTTTTGATATTCTTCTTGAGTAATATAACCTCGGCTTAGCATTCTACCCAATACAACGTTTCTTCTTGCTTTAGCTTTGGAAGGGGAGCGAATAGGGTTGATGCTTGAAGGAGCTTTGGGTAAACCCGCCAATACAGCTATTTGTGATAAAGAAAGATCCATTACATCTTTGCCAAAGTAGACTTGAGCAGCGGCACCAAAACCAAACGAACGGTGCCCTAAGGGAATTTTATTAAGATAAAGAGTAAGGATTTCATTTTTATTTAGAAGGCTCTCTATATGGAATGACAAAAATATTTCTTTGATTTTACGAGAATAAGTCACTTCTGAACTAAGGAAGAAGTTACGAGCGACTTGCATTGTTATGGTACTCGCGCCGCCTTTGTTTTCTCCCATTAGTTGACCTAAGATTGCACGAGACATACCAATGGGATCTACACCAAAATGATAGTAGAAGCGATCGTCTTCAGTCGCTAATAAAGCGTCGATAAGTTGCTGGGGAAATTTTTGAAGCGTTAAGGGGATGCGTTTACTTTCCCCAAATTGAGAGATCAACTTTCCATCAGAGCTGAAAACTTGCATTGGTGTTTGCCATTGAATTTCTTTAAGAATTTTTACACTAGGAAGTTCGCTACGCATTGATAAATAAAGGGCAGCGAGTGATAGAATACCTAGAAATATTACTATAAAACTTAGTTTTAGTAGATTTTTAATGGAAAACACAATAAAAAATACTCAATAAAATTAACAAAATCGTTTAATATTACTAGTATATCCTGTAAAACAGTGTAATAAATGTATTTAATTTATTATTTTGCATAAAAATTAACTTAGTAGGATGTTATGTTAAGCAGTCTATGGAAAAAGAAAGTATCACTTATTGTAGGAATTGATATTGGCTCGCATAGTGTAAAAGCTGTGTTACTCAGTCAAGGAAATGATGGGTATATACTAGAAGCATTGCTAGAAGAAAATATGCCGAGAGGCGCAGTTATTGATCGCGAAATTCAAGATATTGAAGCGGTTGGTAACGTCGTTTCTAAAATTCGAAAAAAAATCACTTCATCTGTTTCCCATGCAGCAGCGGCGGTATCAGGTCAGACAGTTATCACAAAAATTATATATATGGATGTAACGCTAAGCGAACAAGAGCTGGCGAGCCAAATTGAAATTGAAGCTGATAGTTTAATACCATACCCTTTAGATGAAGTAAGTTTAGATTTTGAATCGTTAGATATAAACGAGTCAGATCCAAGTAAGATGAATGTGCTTTTGAGTGCGGCTCGAACAGAGTCGATTGAAGCCAGAGTTTCTGCATTAGAAACTGGAGGGTTTCAAACGAAAGTTATTGATGTTGAATCTTATGCGGTCAGTAGGCCTTATGAGTTAATACTCACCCAATTACCTGAAGATGCATCAGATAAAGTTGTTGCTATGGTTGATGTCGGTTCAGTGATGACATTATTTTCAGTGACTGAAGCAGGGAATCATATTTACAGCCGAGATCAAATTTTTGGTGGTGAACAATACACTCGTTCTATTGTTTCTTATTATAACAAAACGTTTGAAGATGCAGAACGCTCCAAATTGAGTAATGATCTTCCACCCAATTATACCTTTGAAGTGTTAGCTCCTTTTCACACTGTATTAGTACAACAAATTAGACGTGCTATTCAGATGTTTTTGACCTCAAGTGGTAAAGAAACTGTTGATTACCTTGTTATCTCCGGTGGAACTTCACTAGTAGAAGGGGTTGAATCATTATTGTCAGAAGAGTTGGGTATACATACCATTAAAGCCAACCCATTTGTAGGAATGGAAACGTCTGAACATATTGACATTGAATCTTTGGAAGAGATAGCTCCTAAATTTATGGTTGCTACAGGATTAGCGTTAAGGAGTTTTAATTCATGGCACATATAAATTTACTTCCTTGGAGAGATGAGGCAGAAAAAGCCAAACAAAGAGAGTTTTTTACTCTTCTAGCTTTGGTTGCAATTATTGCATTTGCACTGGTCTTTGCAGTGAGCCAATTTTTTCAAGCACAAATTGATGGGCAGAATAAACGTAATCAATATCTGAAAAATGAGATACAAATATTAGATATTCGTATCGCAGAAATCAAAACCTTAAATGAGAAAAAGAAAGAATTAGAACAACGTACTAGTGTTATTGAACAGTTACAACGCAGTCGAAATGTGGGTACACAAGTTCTTAATGAAATAGCAAAAGTAATTCCTAGTGGTATTTATTTAACTAACCTTAAAAAGAAAAGCAATACACTAGAATTGGTCGGGAAAAGTGAATCTAATAACCACTTGGCTAATATGATTAGGGAAATAGAACGCTCTGATTTATTTACAGATGCTATTTTAGAGTCGATAACGTCGACGGATGCACAAAGCAAACTATTAAGTGACTTCAAGATGAGAGTCTTAATTCAAGGCTTAAAGTCAACGGATGCAAAAACAACTAAGGGAGGAAAATAATAATGAATTTAGATTTTTCCCAATTTGATGATCTAGAACTAGATAATGTTGGTGATTGGCCAACATTACCTAAAATTGTGCTAGGTGTATTTTTAGCTATAGTTGTTTTGGCTTTAGGTTATGTACTCATGATCAGTGACCGCATTGATATGTTAAATAAGGTACAAGCCGAAGAGATAAAACTAAGAGCCGAATATAAATCTAAGTATCATGTCGCTGCGAATCTAGAGCTTTTCCAAGAGCAGATGAAAGAAGCAGAGGCAATGTTTGCTAATCAGCTTAAAAACTTACCTGAAAGTCATGAAACTCCAGGTTTATTAGATGATATTACTTTTGTTGGAACGACGAGTGGCCTTAACTTTTCTAAATTGAATTGGCAGCCAGAGATAACCAAAGAAATATATATAGAGTTGCCTATTCATATTGACGTTGAAGGTAAATATCATGAATTTGGTAATTTTGTAAGTAAGATCGCAGGCCTTCCTCGGATTGTTACCGTGCACGACTTTGATATTAATTTTGATAAAAGTACAACAGGGAATTTGACGTTGAAACTGCAAGCAAAAACCTATCGTTATAGGGAGGCTGAAAAATAATGAAAAAACTAACTTTGTTACTGCCTATTCTTTTGCTTACTGGATGTTTTGATGATACTAACGATATTAGAGCTCATATAGCTACAGTACAAGCAAACACAAAAAATAGGATCGAGCCGATGCCGGTGGTTCCTGTTTTTCACCATTTTAACTATCAAGCTCAAGAGTTACGTAGTCCATTTGACCTACCTAAACCTGAAGCCATACAAGAAAAAATGCAGCAAATGTCAGGTTGTTTAAGCCCTGACCCTCGTAGACGTAAACAACCATTAGAAAAATTCGCAATTAGTGATCTCGTTATGCGAGGAACATTAGGTGAGTTAGGTATAACGTGGGGGCTGGTTGAAGCATCTGATGCCACCTTGCACCGTGTGTCTGTTGGGAGCTATGTTGGTTTATATAATGGAAAAATCAAAGCGGTTAATCAAAAATTTGTTTCAGTGGTTGAATTAATTCCAGATGGTGCTGGATGTTGGGCCGAACGTGAAACAATCATTACAATGTCAGAAGTGGATGTAGAGGGGCAAAGGAAATAATGTTGCTATTAAAATTAATGAATAAATATAAATCAACCTATAGAAATACTAAGATGAAATATCTACTTTCGATGCTGTTATGCATGTTCTCTACAGTCGCGTTATCTTCAAGTTTAACCGGTGTTAAATATAACACCATGCAAAATGAAGAGATTAAATTAACGTTTTTATTGTCAGAATCTATTTTGATTCAACCACAAGTAAAAACGTCGATGAATCCAGCGAGTATCAATATTACATTTAACGCTGACGATTTTGATCTGCAGTTAGAAGACACCGTTATTGAACATGCTGGTATTCAAAATGTAACAGTACAAAAGTTATCAGGTCGTGTTGTCGCGACTATTCATATGGATAAACTTTCTATTTTTGACGTAAGCCAAGAAGATAATATGTTTTCATTGGTGCTAAACAAAGGCATAAAAAATACTTCAATTACTAAATTACCTGATATAGGTAAAGAATTTATCAATAGCGTAGAATCTTTAGATTTTAGGAAAGGCCAAAATAATGAAGCTCAAGTTTTAGTAAACTTAGTGGATAGCATGGTTGTTGTGGATGTAAGTGATAAGCTGGGGAAGCTTTATGTTGAGTTTCATAATACCGATATTTCCGAAGAGCTTCTTTATCAACTTGATGTAACTGACTTTGGTACAATTGTGTCAGGTATTGAAACCTTTAAAGAAGGTCGTAATGCACGTATTGTTATTGATATAGATGGTGAATTTACATTTGAACATCAGCAGCTTAATAATGTATTTTCATTAGTTGTTAGTGAAAGAATCAAAGTGCCTGGATATTTAGGTGATAGTGATGACTTTACAGGTAAAGCTATTTCATTAAATTTCCAAGATATTTCTGTTCGTACCGTATTACAAATTATCGCTGACTATAATGGTTTCAACTTAGTTACCAGTGATACGGTTGCAGGGAATATTACCTTGCGTCTAGATGGTGTGCCATGGGACCAAGCACTCGATATTATATTAAAAGTTAAAGGTTTAGATAAACGCATGGAAGGCAATATTTTAATGGTTGCCCCAAGTGATGAGTTAGCTGCACGCGAAGCTAAAGAGTTACAAGCATTACAACAAGTGTCAGAGTTAGCGCCATTGTATTCTGAATTTGTTCAGGTTAATTACGCGAAAGCATATGAACTTGCTCGATTAATTAAAACTGAAGAAAATAGTATTTTGTCTGAGCGCGGTAGTGTCAGTGTTGATGAAAGAACTAATACTTTATTAGTAAGAGATACAGCCAAAAGTATTGAAGACATAAAGCGTATGGTAACCGTATTGGATGTTCCTGTTCGTCAGGTGATCATTGAATCTCGCATGGTAACAGTAACAGATAATATAGAAGAAGAGCTTGGTATTCGCTGGGGCGTTACTGGCACCGATGGTGAATATTCAAATGCGGGAACTATCTCAGGAGCAAATGCTGCCAATAGAGTCTCAGGTGAAATTCCAAGCTTAGAAGATCGACTAAATGTAAATCTGCCAGTATCATCTGCAGCAGGCAGTCTTGCTTTTCAAGTGGCTAGGTTAGCTGACGGAACAATATTAGATCTTGAATTAAGTGCAATGGAAAAAGAAAACAAAGGCGAAATTATCGCCAGTCCTCGTATTACTACCTCAAATCAAAAAGAAGCATACATTGAGCAAGGTGTGGAAATTCCTTATACAGAATCGGCAGGATTTAGTGGAGCAACGACAGTCTCGTTTAAAAAAGCGGTACTTAGTTTAAAAGTCACGCCACATATAACACCTGATGATCGTATTATATTAGATCTGATTGTTTCTCAAGATACAAGAGGAGAAGATACTATTTCGGGACCAGCTATTAATACACAGCGCATTGGAACTCAAGTATTGGTTAACAATGGTGAGACGATTGTTTTAGGTGGAATTTATGAACAATCAATAGTTACAACGGTTTCTAAAGTACCAGTTTTAGGTGATATTCCTTATTTTGGATGGATGTTTAGAAATACAAACGACTTTAGTGAGAAAAAAGAACTACTAATTTTCGTTACACCACGCATAGTTACCGAACGTTTTTAACCCTATTTGCAAGTAAGTGCATACTTTTGCATTCACTTACTTGCAATTTACATACAAGAATTGCGATAATTGCGCCCTTGGAATTTTCGTGGGGGTCTCCTGAATATACGCCCTATTTATATAAACATTATTTAATGAGTTTAAGTTAGTCTAATGGCAGAGAAACGTAATATTTTCCTTGTAGGCCCTATGGGTGCAGGTAAAAGCACGATTGGTAGAGAATTAGCAGATAGATTGCATTTAGAATTCTTTGATTCTGATCAAGAAATCGAACGACGTACGGGTGCTGATATCGCTTGGGTCTTTGACCTTGAAGGTGAAGAAGGTTTTCGATTAAGAGAAGAAACAGTGATTGAAGATCTTACCGAGAAGCAAGGTATAGTTTTAGCTACCGGTGGTGGTTCGGTTATTAGTGCACAAGTACGTAATCGTTTATCCGCTCGTGGCATTGTTGTTTATTTAGAAACAACAATTGATAAACAAGTTGCACGAACTCAACGTGATAGAAGGCGTCCGCTTCTTCAAACTGATGAAGAACCACGTAAAGTACTTGAAAATTTAGCGGTTGAACGAAATCCTCTATACGAAGAGATAGCGGATGTGATTGTACAAACAGATGACCAAAGCGCTAAAGTTGTAGCACATAAAATTGTGGAGCGCTTAGACTTCTAAGTGTATTTTAGCCATGTCTATTCTACATGTTGAATTAGATACACGTAGTTATCCAATTTACATTGATCAAGGGCTATTAGAATCTAGTAGCCTCATTTCCCAACATATTCGTGGTAAACGAGTGTGCATAGTATCGAATACCATCGTTCAACCTTTATATTTAGAGCAATTAAAACAATCTCTAAAGGGTTTTGATGTTGATATAGTAATTCTTCCTGATGGTGAATCTCAGAAAAGTTTATCTAATTTTGATGTCATTATGTCTCATTTACTTGAAGGTAACCACGGTAGAGATTCTACCTTAATTGCGTTAGGTGGTGGTGTTATTGGTGACATTACGGGCTTTGCCGCTGCGTGTTACCAACGTGGAATAGATTTTGTTCAAGTACCAACAACATTGCTTTCGCAAGTTGACTCTTCAGTAGGGGGAAAAACAGCCGTTAATCATCCTCTGGGGAAAAATATGATTGGTGCATTCTATCAACCTACCTCCGTATTTATTGATATAAACACTTTAAAAACATTACCTGTAAGAGAATTCAATGCTGGTATGGCTGAAGTGATCAAATATGGAATTTTAGGCGATTATGATTTTTTCGTTTGGTTGGAAGATAATATATCAGCAATAAAAGCAGGCGACGCAGATACTTTGTCAAAAATGATCGAAGTTTGTTGTCAACTTAAAGCGAATATTGTTTCTGAAGATGAAAAGGAAGGTGGTGTTCGAGCATTGCTGAACTTAGGTCATACTTTTGGTCATGCGATTGAAGCAGATCAAGGTTATGGAAAGTGGTTACATGGGGAAGCTGTTGCTACTGGTATGGTACTTGCTGCTAAATTAGCAGTTGAGCTCAATATTTTAAAAGCGTCAGAATTAAGTCGTATTGAATCCCTCATTGAAGCGTTTGATTTGCCATTAATTGCCCCTGATAATATGGGCTTTGATGAATTCATTTGTCACATAAAGCGTGATAAGAAGAATTTAGCTGGGAAATTAAGATTCATTATACCGACTAAAATTGGACAGTCTGAAATACGTGATAATATTACAGAGGATCAACTAAAAAGTATTTTGTAATAAGCTAAATTGCTCTGATCTGTAAAGGTAGTATATGTCTTCAATCGCTAGCACAATGAAAACAATTGATGAACGTGAAAGCGTTATGTCAATTAATGCTAATGCCCGCATAGATTATGTTTTACGCTTCTCCCAACATGCTGTTTTAGTGATTGATGACGATACCGATCTTTGTACGCAGATTGGAAACCAGTTTTTAGGATCGCTTACCAGAGAACATAACGCTGCTTATGTTTCTCTTTCATCAAAGTTAAACGACATTCAAATTAGATGCCGAATAATCGAGCAATTATTCGGTAATACCTTGTTCGACCCTGAACAGGTACTTTCAGTTAATATAATTAAGTTATCCGAAAATAATGACGAAGTAATAACTGTTGTTATTGGTAACTCCGAGCATATGTCTTTACAGTTATTTCATGAGCTATGTCAATTATCAGAAATTTCCAAAAAACTTAAAAAAACAATTAATGTTGTATTCTTAGGTAGTATTGACGCAGGTAAGATGATTGCTGATAACAGTACATTGTTTGATAAAAAACTATCAATTATACAAGGCAGTACAGGGCAGTTGTTGGGTGTTAATTCGGCTGTGTTCAAAAATAAAAGCGTTATATCCATTAAAAATATTTTGAAGGGTTGCGCAGTGCTGGTTATCTTTATAACGATAGGTGTACTGATGTTTGTTTCAGACCTTTGGGGCAATAAAGAGCCGTTGTATAATGAGACAGACACGGATACTAATGAGAGCTATTTAGTAGAACAATTTGTTCATGTTGATTCAACAGTTCCTGAGAAAAAGGTTCTTTCAAGTATTAAAAACCTTTCACCTCATGTGATAGCGACGTCAGAAGAAGTTTTTCATTTTTTAACTGAAAATAGCCCAGATAATAAAATTAACCGAGAAACCGCTGATATTAAAGTGCTGGAGTTAGAGGCAGATCCGGAGCTTATTGATAAAGAAGTTGTGGTTGAGCCAGTAATTGAGTCTGAAAAGCTAAAAAAATCTATTTACGATATAAATAAGTCCTCTGATACAAACGTTCTTGAGGTGACCTATGAAAAATCGACTTCGAAATTATACAATTTTGATGAACTTTATTTTCAATCTTTATCCAAAGGCGTAGTGATCCAATTTGCTAGTTTTGGGAAAATAGACGGTTACCGAACATTTATCGCCAGTTATCCTAACGTGGAGTTCAAAGGTTATTTACGTAGCCTAAATGGTGTTGAATCCCACATTGTTACCAGTAAAGTATTTAATACGAATACCGAAGCTAAAGTCGACATTTCTAACCTACCGCTGGAATTAAAAGCTAGGGGACCATGGATTAAGTCTATTACAGCCATTAATAATGAAATCCAGTTATATCAAGACGGCAAATAATTCGCTACAATCCGCCCCCATGATAAATCCAATGAAATCACGTTCTAAAATCAATGAAAACTAAGCACAGAGCCTTTTTAAAATGGGCGGGCGGTAAATACTCTCTAACAGATGTCATTTCAAAAATGTTACCTGATGGAGAAAGACTACTTGAGCCATTTGTTGGTGCCGGTTCTGTTTTCCTTAATACCGACTATAAAGAATATGTATTAAACGATATCAACGCTGATTTAATCAATCTATATAAAATAATACAAAAAACTCCTGAAAGATTCATTGAGGATGCTACTCGCTTGTTTGAACCCTCAAACAATAATCCTGATGCGTATTATCAGTTAAGAAAAGAGTTTAATGCTTCAACAGATAAGTATTTCCGTTCGATAGTGTTTTTATACATGAATAGACACGGCTACAATGGCTTATGTCGCTATAACAAGTCAGGTGGATATAATGTGCCATTTGGTAAGTATAAGAAGCCTTATTTTCCTCGTGAGGAGCTCGAATATTTTTCTGAAAAATCAGCAAAAGCGACATTTGTATGCGAAGGCTATCGAGCTGTTATAGACAAAGCCGATAATGAAGATGTCATTTATTGCGATCCGCCATACGTACCGTTGAGCAAAACATCTAGTTTTACTAGTTACGCTGGGAATGGTTTTGGTTTGGACGAGCAAGCTGACTTAGCCAATGCAGCCGAAGAAATTATCAAAAAATCTAATGTTAATGTACTGATAAGTAATCACGATACTATTTGGACACGTAAAATATATGAGCATGCCGACAAAATAAAATCGATTCAAGTCGCTCGTACCATTAGTCAGAAAGGCGGAAACCGTAAAAAAGTCTCTGAGCTATTAGCACTTTATAAAGCGAAAAACGTTTAAGGCATCACTAAAGTTACAACTAAAACAAGTGTTCCAATAAATAAGGTCGTAGCAATGAGACCAGCAATAATAAAGTGACTTAATTTTCCTTTATTGAAGTCTCGTTTCCTATTGGCTTCACTTTGCACACCTAAAAAGGCAGCAGCAACACTTTTCGCGGTATCTTTAAAACTGTTTTCATTCCTTTCCATTATACAAACTCCGTACTTACAATATTATATACAGGGTAATTAAATAACAGACGAAAAAAAAGCCTAAAGATAACTTTAGGCTTAAATAGATTT
>Ga0209395_1000413_pt1 | contig 63075 bp, 49 predicted proteins | sample GOMGulsemesocosm_3_FD_184635 | JGI IMG/M metagenome (GOLD analysis project Ga0209395, IMG submission 184635) | Methane-oxidizing microbial communities from mesocosms in the Gulf of Mexico - GOM9D Gulf of Mexico (SPAdes) (version 2) | ecosystem: Environmental > Aquatic > Marine > Cold seeps...
CCAACACCATCATCTCGATACCGAAGAACCATATTGTTATTTTTTTCATAGGCTTCAATTAGTATTGAGCCTTTAGCAGTGTAGTTGAATCCGTGCTTAACCGAATTTAGAATCAGGTTAGTGAATATTTGTGATATAGCTCCCGCATTCACCGAAACAGCCAAGCTCACATCGCAATCGACTTTAATGGTGATTTCTGTTCTTTTTAAGGTGGGCCTAAGTGATAAAATAACTTCATCAATATATTGCTGAAAGTTTATTTTTCTTATTTCATTAGAAGACTGATCAACCGCTACCTGTTTAAAACTATTAACTAGTGATGCACCACGTTGAGTATTAGTTGCTAAAATAGTGAGAACCTCTTCAATATCCTCGAAAAAATTCATTAACTTATGCTCTGTTAGGGTATCACTTTCAACCGCCTGCTTAATGATCCTGTACTCTTCCTGTAAATGGCTCACTCCGGTTACACAGATACCAAGGGGTGTATTAATTTCATGAGCAATGCCGGCAACAAGTCCACCTAAAGATGCCATTTTCTCCTTTTGAATTAGCTCTTTTTGAGTAGCTTTTAATTGCTCTATTACTTGATTTAAATCGCTATTCTTTTGCTCTAGTAACCGATGTTGCTTTGCCATTTTTAATTGAGACTCTTTTCGTTGAATTGTATTCACAACTGTTTCAATTGCATTGGCAACATGTTTGGCGACAAAGTTAAGTAACTTTAGGTCATTTTCAGAATAAATAATATTGTCATCATAACTTTGCACAACAATCAAACCATGTAAAAAATTAGCGGAGATCATTGGTGCTCCCATCCATGATTTAAAATCTGCAGAGCCCAGAACCTGATCAATATCCCCTTTTTCGATAAGCGCATTGATTTGTTCAATAGTTAATAGCTGAGCTTTTTTTGTCCGTAAAACATAAGAAGATACTCCTTTTCCAATTGGCAGTTCTTTACCTTTAAAACCTTGCTGGTCTTTTTCGTCAATAAAATAGGGAATAGTTATGCTCTGGCTTTCTTCGTCGTACAAAGCAATAAAAAAATTTTTCGCGTATATCAAGTCATAAATAATTTTATGAACTTCCTCATAGAATTCGGTTAAATCATTATTGTCATAACCAATCGATGCAATTTTAAATAGAGCATGTTGAAGTTTTTCTGCACGTTTTCTTTCTTCCAGCTCTTGCTCAAGCCGGTGGATATATTGCTGCGCTGCTGAAGTTTCTTTATTAGAAGAGAGATTGTTGTTTGAATTAGGCAAAAGTCAATCCTATTAAATTACATTGCATTAAGCTTAGTAAAGTATTGGATTAAAAGTAATGTTGGGGAAGAGTTTCTAAGTTAAATGAGCAATACTCCATTGATCACGACCGTTATGTTTAGCTTGATATAATAAACTGTCGGCTTGTTTCATTATGTTAGCTACCGACGTTGATACGGACGATTTAACCACTACAGCACCAATACTAATAGTGAGTAAATTTGAAATACTAGAAAATTCATGTCTAATCATTTTATCATCAATCGCTTGAGTAAAATTATTAAGAATATTTTCAGCGTTAACTTGATCACAATCTGGCAATATAACCACGAATTCTTCACCACCATAGCGAGCAACAAAGTCGCGAGGTCGCTGAGAAACCTCACATAATGCCTGCCCTACTTGCCTTAGAGCAACATCTCCCGCACCATGCCCATAGTTGTCGTTAAATTGCTTGAAGAAGTCAATATCGATAATAGCAACGACTAAGCAGGAATTTTCTTTTTTGTTGGCAGCTACTTCTGCTGCCAAAACGATGTCCATTTTACGGCGATTATGAACCCCTGTTAACGCATCAATATGGGCTATTTCATCTAACAATTTTCGTTGACGAATGAGCTCTAAATGCATCATAACTCTTGCGATTACGATATTAGATTTAAAGGGCTTATAAATATAATCGCAGCCCCCTAGATCAAATCCTCTTGCTTCATCATCATTATTAGCCAACCCAGTAATAAATATCACCGAAATATTCATGGTTTCGGGGTCATTCTTTAAAGTTTCGATGACATCAAATCCCGAAAGATCGGGCATGATCACATCCATCAAAATAAGATCGGGATGATGTTTTCGTGCAAGGTTTTTCGCCTGTTCACCGTTTTTAGCAAAAATAATTTTTGCTTGCTCTTGCAACAATTCCTTAAGCATTTTTCGGTTTGGCTTGTCGTCATCAACAATTAAGATCGTTTGGTCTAAAGTTTTCATTAGTCGTCAGTAATATTTTATATTCTTTATTATTGTCAGATTATTTATATTAGCTTTCAGGCTAAAGCTGAGCTACGCGATTAGCTTATCTTTTAAAGTCGTTATCTTTTTTATGGCACTAGCATATTCAATATCTTCAACTAACTCAACAATGGAATCTGCTTGTTTATTATGTTCAGTGCCTTTAGTGAATTCTTGCAACTGCGGTAATAGGTCTTCAGCTTCTGCATCTTCTTCTTCAAGTAAATGAATAAGAGAATTAAGCAACACTAGCAATAACTCTTTATTAATGGGTGTACTAGAAGTTGTATTCTCAGCTCTAGAAATTTGCACTTCTTTAAGTTGCGATAGTTGGTCAAGTATTCGTTGATGTTCAGTGATAAATGTATCTAATAGAGAGAATATATTTTCGGCTTGGGCGGTTATCGCACTTTCTAATTCTGCTGCAAGTTTAGATAATTTATGTGCTCCTATATAGGCAGCATTGGATTTAAGTGAATGTACTAAGCGGTATAAGCTTTCAAAGTCTTTATCCTGACAGACTTGCTGAACTTGCTTATTTAGTCCTTGAGTACTAGTACAAAAGTCTATAACAAGTTTCTCGTAAATATGGTTTCGTCCTCCCATTACCGCAAGTGCTTGCTCACTATCTAAACAACCTAATTCTGTTATCCGCTCCATCAGTGGCTTACTAGCATCATCCTGAATTAATTCAGGCTGCATAATACCTTGTTGATGACTATGAATCTTATTACTTAAGTACCTTGCCATTAAACTAAATAATGCATTCGGGTCGATCGGCTTAGTGAAGTATTCATTCATGCCTGCCTCTATACACTTGTTAAGTTCATCAGGCATTGCATGTGCGGTCATAGCAATAATGGGTAAATCTTTATATTTGGCTTGTTTTCGAATTTCTTGTGTTGCTGTTACACCATCCATTTCAGGCATTTGTATATCCATCAGCACAAGGTCATAATTTTTATTTGCTAGTTTCTCTAATGCAACTAAACCATTATTAGCAACGTCAACCTGCGCTTTGGTGTCTTCTAAAAACCCTAGTACCACTTGTTGATTTAGCTCGTTGTCTTCAACCAATAATATATCCGCAGCAGAAAAGTCCATTAAGCTGGCATTTTTCATACTATAAAAATCTTCATCTGGGTCAATTTTTAATACATCCATCATCGACTCAAGTAACAAAGTTGCATTCACAGGTTTCTCTAAGAAACCATCAATGCCTGCAGATTGAGCTAATGGTATAACATCATTTTTATCAAAGGCAGTTACCATTAATACTGCTCTAACATTGTATTGATTAGTATCATTTTGAATCGCTTGAGCAAAGGCTATTCCATCCATTTTTGGCATTCGCCAATCAGTAATCACCAAATCAAATGCTTGATTGTTTCTCTTCGCTTCAGATAATAAATGTAATGCGGATTTAGCACTTTCAACGGCGGTAATTTCGCAATCAAACTCTTGCAATAACTCGGTAATCACACTCAGGCAAAGTTCATTATCGTCGACGACTAAAACATTTAACCCTTTAATTGCTGAAATATTTGTTATTTCTTTATTCGTTGAAACAACTTCTTCACAAACGATATTAAAGCTAAATTTACTGCCTTCTCCCAATTTACTATCAACCCAAACTTCGCCGCCCATTAAGCCGCTAAGCTCCTTACAAATAGATAAACCTAAGCCCGTACCACCAAACTTCCGAGTAATTGAGCTATCAGCCTGAGTGAAAGACTGGAAGAGGTTGTTCATTGTCGACTCAGCCAAGCCCATACCAGTATCCGTAACACTAAACTCTAAAGTTAACTGATTGCCTTCTACGTTCGTTAATTGCTTTTCAGCTAAACCAACTTCTATAAGAATATGACCTTGTTCAGTAAACTTAATGGCATTACTAACAAGGTTAACGAGAATTTGCTGCAAACGCACAGGATCAGACTTTATTTGCTTTGGTACATTACTGTGAACTTTAACAATAAGTTCTAAATTTTTCGCATGTGCTCGTAATGCACAGATATTATTAGTTTTCTTAATTAAGCCTCCCATATTCATCGGCACAGACTCTATACTCATTTTACCAGCTTCAATTTTAGAGAAGTCGAGAATGTCGTTAATTAAGCCTAATAACGCTTGAGAAGCATCTTGTGTTTTTTCAATTAAATCTTTTTGATTTCTATTTAGATCAGTTTTTAAGGTTAAATAGCCTAAACCGATAATCGCATTCATAGGAGTACGAATCTCATGGCTCATTTTTGCTAAAAATTCACTCTTAGCTTGCATGGCATGTTCAAGCTCTTCAGTACGCTCTGCTACTTTTTGCTCTAAGCTACGGTTGATATCCAGTAATTGCAGATGAGTTTCTACCCGAGATAATAATTCATGCTTTGAAATAGGCTTGGTTAAATAGTCGTTTCCGCCAGCAGAAAAGCTTTCGACTAAATCAAGCACTTGGTTTTTAGCTGTTAGGAAAATCACAGGTAATTCATTTACTAAATATTTTTCACGCAGTTTTCTGCAAACTTCATAACCTGAAGTTTTTGGCATCATAATATCAAGTAAAATCAAATCAAAAGGTCGCTCTCCTGCCATTAAACCTTCGCTTGCTTTATTTATAAGATCTAATGCTTCCTCGCCATCACTCGCTTGGAATAATGTATAACCTAGGGGTAATAAATGGTTATTAAGCACCTGCCTGTTTATAGGATCATCGTCGACAATTAATATTCTAAAATCACGGTTTTTTGCATTTTTATTTTCGTCTTCAAGATAGTTATTTTCGCTATCTTTAGCAGGAAAGTAATCCACCGTGTCGTCTAAGGTCTGTAATCGAGATAATTGCTGTTTAGTGTGCTCACTTATCCCGTAAACCACATGCGAAAATTCATTGGTTTCGTTTTCATCATTTGAGTAAATAGGTAAAGTAAAACTAAAAGTGCTGCCTACGTTTGGCTTTGAAGTGACGGTTACTTCGCCACCATGAAGCTCAACGAGTTGTTTGGTTACTGCTAAGCCAAGTCCGGTACCACTTTCACTTCGGGTTTCACTATCGGCAACTTGTTCAAATGACTCAAAAATATTGGTAATATTTTCAACTGCAATACCAATGCCTGTATCGGTTATATCGATACAAACAAACTCTTGCTCAGTGCTTTCGCTTTTTCCAACTAATTGAGCTGATACTGTTATAGTGCCTGATTCAGTAAACTTAATCGCATTACCAATAAGGTTAAACAGGATCTGTTGTAAACGATCTTCATCGGCTGTCACCATAGGAAAATCACTTGATATATTATTAACTAGGGTTAAGTCTTTTGATTGTAATGTAGGTCGAGAAAGTGTAAATACCACGTCAATCATACTGTTAATATCAATTGCACTTGTATGAATCTCTAAACCATGATTTTTTAATTTAGAAAAATCTAAAATATCATTAACTAGATTAGACAAACGTCTTCCACTTGCCACTACCATAGACAAATCATGTTTAGCCTTATCTGGTAATTCGCCTGCGACTCCGTCAACCAAGGATTCTGTTAAGCCAATAATACCGTTTAATGGTGTACGTAATTCGTGAGAGGTATTTGCTAAAAATTCATCTTTTAATTTATCAACACGGGTTAAACGAATGTTAATTGCTTGCTCTTTTAAGCGATGATAATTCTGCCGATAAATAATAAAACCGATTAAACTAATAAACACAAAAATATAAAAAGAATACGCCCACCAAGAAAGCCATGGTGCTGGTGATACTTTAACTTTTAGCGACTTCCCTAGTTCATTCCAATAATTATCGCCATTACTGCCTTTAACACGAAAAACATAATCGCCCGCAGGAATATTAGTATAAGTAGCTCGGCGGTTTTTGGCATCGGTAAAAATCCAGTCATCATCAAACCCTTCCAGCATGTATGCGTATTGATTATTCATTGGTTCAGAAAAATGTAATGCGGAAAATTCAAAGGTGATTAGTTTTTCAAGGTGGGTTAAATTTAGTTCGGCCAGCTCATTGATCACTGAATCGAGCATAAATGGTTGTTCAACTATATTATTTTTATCAGTACTACCAACTTTAACGGTTTCGTTATGAACTAAAAAATTGGTTAAAACAATATTAGGTGGAATGGTATCGTCTTTAATATCAGCCGGATAAAAATGGTTATAGCCGTTTGCACCACCAAAATAGAATTCGCCACTCTTACTCTTATAATAAGATAAGGTCGCAAACTCTTCAGATTGAAGACCATCTCTAACATCATAATTCCTAAACCTTTCGGTTACTGGGTTAAAACGCGACAACCCACCATTACTACTTAACCATAAATGCCCGAGTTCATCTTCTAAGATGCCATAAATATTAGCGTTAGAAAGACCATGTTCTTCTTTATAAACAGTAAAGGTTTCGGTTATTGGATCAAATTTATTTAAGCCACCAGCTGTGCCCAACCAAAGTATTCCGTCACTTGTTTGATGAATTGTCATGACAAAGTTATTACTTAAACTATTAACATTTTGGGCATCGAATTTATAATGTTTGAAAGTATTGCTTTTTGGGTCAAATTTATTAAACCCATTATACTGGGTACCAATCCAGAAAGTGCCTTGTTCATCTTGATGTATTGCCCAAACACTATCACCAGATAAGGAATTCTTATTATCAGGCTCATGGTTAAAACGAGTAAACTTATTAGTACGGGTATCAAGCTTGTTGAGTCCCCCCCCCCAAGTGCCTAGCCATAGAGTATGACCATTTTCTTGAAATAATTGCAGGACGCTGTCATGACTGATACTTGTTGGGTCAGCTGGGTCGTGTATAAAGCGGGTAAAGTTCTTTGTTGTTGGATTAAATAGGTTTAAGCCTCCGCCTAAGGTACCGACCCAAACTCCATTTTGTTTATCATCGATGAGCCAACCAACGGTATTGGCACCAATAGATTTATCGTTGTTTGGTTCATGTAAATACTGGTGATACTGACCCGTACTTTTATCAACTTCATATAAACCTGAGGCATAAGTAGAAACGAATAACTTATTAATAGCTTGTTCCATTACACGTATAACGGCGACGCCTTTTGTCACGTCTGGTTGGGAATGGTTAAATTGTCCCCTAGATAAATCAAGTTTTTCAATACCGTTAGTATATGTTCCGATCCATAAATCACCTGACTTATCAGCAATCATTGCTCTTAAATCCTGATTTACAAGACGGCTTCCACCTTTATTATCCGTTTGAATTTTCTGAAAAGTTTCACTTAAAATAGCATACCGGTAAGCGCCATTATTCTTTGTTGTAATCCATAAATCGTTATCATTTAGTAGTATAAATGAGCTGATATGGCTTCCCGCTAGTTCATTGGTCAATATTGAGTGTTCAGTCAGCAAGCCCTTTTGCTTGTGATATAAATAAAGGCCCTTTTCAGTGCCCAACCATAGCGTATTGTCATCATATTCGATAATACTGGTGATACTTGGCTCTTTTATCTCTAATTCGATTGGCAATAGTAGGTTTTTTTTTGCATCAAAAAAGCTAAGCCCACCTTGAGTACCTAGCCATAAATTATCATTCGCACCTTTAATAATTGCTTGAATATTATTGCGTAAAGAATTAATCCCTGCGTTCTTATGATAATAACGAGCAAAGGTTTTACCATTATATTTATTTAACCCTTGCTGAGTACCCACCCACAAGTTGCCGAACTTATCAGCAGTTAATACCTGCACAACATTGTTACTTAAACTATTGTTTTGTTTTTCATCATGTAAAAATACAGTAAATGACTCTGTTTTTTTATTAAAGCTATTTAATCCGCCCTGAGTTCCAAACCATAGGGTTTCATTGCTGTCTTGGGTAATCGATAAAATATAGTTATTAGACAAACTATCAAATTTATCGTTATTGCTCTTAAAAACCTTAAATTGATAACCGTCGAAACGATTAAGGCCATCAGTTGTACCTGCCCAAATAAAGCCTTGTTTATCGTTATATAGTGCCTGTACTGATAATTGCGATAATCCTTTCTCATGAGAAAAGTGTTCGAAGTTATATCGAACGGTATTTGCATAACCGTTTAACGACATAAAACAGGGTATAACAAAGGAAAATAATATAATTAAGCAGCGCATTTCTTCTTCTTCTTTTAAAACGATGGTTTAACCAAACTGTCATACAGCTTAAATATAAATCTCTACATCAACAAGTTATAATTAATATAATCACTTGACAATAAATCAAACTAATTACTATGCTGTTTATTCTTTATTTCTAATGCAATTGATTTAAAGGAATTTCATACAACTTATAATTTAAGGATAAAGCAATGTCTGATAATAAAAGCAATACAGATCATCTTCATGAAGCAGGTGTAGTGAACAAAGCAGATTTAAGTGATGAACACATTGATGCAATTGATAGCTTATCAAAAGAAGAAATTGAACAATTGAAATCAATTCATAAAAATGCAAATAAAGGTAAAGATCGCCCAGTTGGTATCGTTTTTTAATGCCGATGAATAACTTAACGCTAACTCACTATCAGCGGTTAACTAAAAACATTCAGTTTTTAAAAAATCGTGCTTCATTTGTCAGTGAGAAATTTACTGAGTTAGCTTGTTATCCCGAAGTTGTTAGAGAGCAAGCTTACATTAACTATTGTGTATCAAGTGCAACAATTCCATTGCTACAGGAAGCTGTTCGTTGTGCAAAATTAAGACCTGATGATCCGTTATCTCAACCATTAATTTCTTATATGGAACGGCATATTCCTGAAGAGGAAGGTCACGATATGCTTTCGCTTGATGACTTTGTTCGGTTAGGCGGTTGTCGAGAAAGTGCGATAAAACGTGTACCGCCTTCAAACTTAATGGCTATGATAGGCTCTCAGTATTATTTGCTTCGTCATAACCCCGTTGCTTTTATGGGGTATTTAGCTTGTTTAGAAGTAAATCATCCCACTGTTGAATATGTTGAAGAATTAATTAAAACCTCAGGCTTACCCGCTAAAGGTTTTAGTAGTTTAATGTTACATGCAACAGTAGACATTCATCATAAACAAGAAATCATTGATACTTTGAATGACTTACCTTTAACTGAAGAAGCATATAAAGTTGTTGAAATGAGTGCATTTCAAACCTATCGTTATGTTGCTTTAGTGATGGAAGATGTTTGTCGAGTAGCTGTCACTCAACAAAAAACGAGTGCGTAATAACCTTGTGATTGAGGCTTTCAAAATTAAAAGCATTTAATAGATTAAAGCTATTAAATGCTTTTTTATGTATAGACACTAGCAACTAATAAAATGAATTACGTTTCTAAGTTCAAATAACCCGCAGGATAGTCTTCCACATCAGGTAATGCTGGTGCTTGTCCTTTTAACGCCAACGCTAAATAACAGTGGCTTAACGATAACAATAATTTATTCTTAACCAGTGTTGATAGTGCATTATTCACTTTAGTATCATCGCTGGGAAGTGCTAACGCTTTTAATTTACTCGCTAAACGGCTTCTTGATATAGGTTCTTCACAAAGTCGGTAAATAGCTGCTTCTAATCCGGATATCTGATGAGTGAAGTTTGTTGCTACTTTTCGGGTATCAATAATGACAATATTCTCCCCCTGGTCACTCATATAAAGTAAGGGGATGGAATTACTACTCCATTGTTCTGTCCATATAGTTACTTGTTCTTGTAATAATTGATGCTCTGTAGCTTGGTGAATATTTCCCACTGTGAAGTTAAATATACCGGTTTTACTTGTAGATTCTTCATCAAAAAAGTAAACAAGATTTGCAAGGTTTTCACCCGTTAAAGGATATATATAACGATAGCTCGGTATAGGCTCAAGGGTAAGTCCATACTTTTCAGGGTCTTTAAAGTAAGGACTAAAGCGCGGATAACGTATTTTAACCAGTTCATGGTATGGGGCCTGTAAATGCATGATCAGTGGTAATATCTCTGCCATTTCTTCATACCAATGCGCTTTCTCTTGTGGTGCTCCACAAAGTAAGTTCCATGACACCCTAACACCAAAATTTAAACTCCATTTAAGAGCAGATATATTTTGAATTGCCGTTGCACCTTTAGCGACTAGTTTTAAAAAATCGTCGTTCAAGCTCTCAAAGCCCGGCTGTATCCACTTTACTCCTGCCTGAGCAAGTTGAGCAATATGTTCTTTTCTTAGATTAGATTTAGTTTCATAAAAAATTTTATATTTTTGCTCTTTACTTAATGCTGGTAACACTGTTTTCATGTATTCCATCGGCAAAATGTTATCAACAATTTCTAATTTACTAATTTTGTATTTTTCACTGAGTTGTTTAAATTCAGCTAAAACAGCTGATGATGGTTTTGATCTATGATCCATACTAGCGCCATTTAAACCACAAAAAGTGCAATGTTTTTTAGCCCCCCACCAACAACCACGAGAGGTTTCAGCCAATAGCCCTGGTTTAATATATCGCGTTAGTTCTAATTTTTTTATTGTATGAAAATAACTATCGTAAACAGGCATGCCTACCTGAGTCATATCTTCGATGTAACCTCGTGGTGGCTTTTTTTCAGCGTTATTTTGAGACAATAATAATGCTTTATTTTTTTGGCTTATAAAGCCATTAGGCAAATTATGTGATCCGATAAATTCATTACGCATCAACTTGTCAATAAATTTGCCTATAACATCGTCACACTCCCCCGAAAAAACATAATCAACCCAAGAGAAAGACTCACTAATAGTTTGTCCCATAATGCCTTCGCAATTAGCACCGCCCATCATAGTTATTACACTATTATTTTTTTCTTTGATAATGCGCAATAACGCCAATGAAGCACAGTTTTGCTGAAAGGTAGAAGTGCAAGCAATAACTTTTGGTGATTGTTCAAGTACTTGAGACGCTAGCTGCTGAAGATAAATTTCAGCTTCATTTCTTGCCAATAAAAACTGCTGCTTTAACGTTTCAGACAAATCGATAAATAAAGCAAAGAAGCCTTCGTCGTCAAGTGGCTTTTCTGGAAAAGCGCTACGAGAAAATGTCCATTCACCAATGAGATGTTCGTAAAAAGAAGTGTCTATTTTATTATATAAATCAAGACCAATTTTAGTCGAAAACTCAACGTTGGCATATATTGTATCTACTTGATGACCATAATTATTGATGTATTTTTCAATAAGCCCCAGCGCTAATGAAGGGCGCGTAATTGAAGAATATGGCATATTGATCAAATAGATAGCTGAAGACATTGATACGTGTTCCTTGTAAAATTACTGTTTAAGCATACTAACAACTTCAGCGAGTTTATGCTCATTTTTACCGATAATTTTTGTTTTATCTTTTTATTTGACTACTTTTGTAAGATTTGGAATCAATCACTTGTATTTAAACAATTAACATTAAACCCAAAACTTATCTTTGTGATATAGCTGACTAATTTTAACTGCACTAATGTCGATCTGCTGCGCTAAACCTTGTATGTTAATGATATATTGTTATTAACTCTAGTTAAGGAGAATCATGGAAGCCTTGCACAAAAGAACTTTACAACCAGATTGTTACGATCATCGCGATCACCAATTTTGCGATCATCACGGTGAATCTTCATCTCAGTATCATCACATTTCTTGCCCGATCAAACTAAAAGAAACAATTGCTAAACATACTCAGGCTGCGGTCGATCTGCGAGAAAAACTCACTTCAGCAATTATTAATCAAGGGCTATTAAACTCTTGTTCCGCCTGTGCAATTGCCGTTGCTGCTGAGCTATATTTAATAAAAGATAACCAACCATTTATTAATGAAAATGCTAGCAATATTGATGCTTCTCAAATGTTTATTTATTACAATGAGCGAGTTGCTGAAGATGTTGTTGATTTAAATGCGCCTGTTTTCATCCGTAACGGTATTAAATCCTTATTTAAAAATGGTATTTGTTCCGAAATATCTTGGCCGTATCCGGAAACGACTTTACCAGAAAATATAAAGGAGATAGTCAAAAATGGCACAGTCGCCGACATTTCGTCTGCCATGGCACAAGCTCTAAAAGACAACGAACCAGAGTTACATGCCGCAATAAAAGAAAAACCATCTGCCGCAGCAACGCAACAGGCTGAAAAACATATTATTACTCGTTATTGCAAGTTATCAATAGACAACGGGTTGGCTGATTTAAAATTATCATTATCGAATGGCTTTCCAGTTATTTTTGGCATTATGGTGCCAAAAAGCTTTTATTTAATCCCTGAGAGCGGTGTATTTATTATGCCAGAAGTTGACGAAATAAGGCTCGGTGGCCATGCATTATTAGCTGTTGGTTATGATGATGAAAAACAACACTTCATTGTTAGAAATTCATGGGGAGAAGAATTTGGCGACCAAGGTTATTGCTATATTCCTTATGAGTTTATTCTCGGAAAATACGCAACTAGCCAAGCAGAAAGAAGCGCAGAGTTAAAAGATAATGCATTCAGTTTTTGGTGCTTAACACATCAATAAGCCCATGAACGGTTAAGTACCGATTTACTTAACCGTTAACTATATATTTTAGCTTCGCAGGAAGTTCTTTATGCTGATAGTTAGCGACAAGGTATTTAGGATAATCTCTGGCAGGTAACAATTCTGGTTTCGCCAGATAAAATCCTTGTGCGTAAATCATGCCTAACCTTTGTAATAATTCAAATTCATCTATGGTTTCAATTCCTTCAACAATCACTAGCGCTTTAGCAGATTGTGCTAAGTCAAAAATAGCTTTAAGAAATTTACGTTTAAAACTGTCTTGATGACAGTTTTCAACAAAATATCGATCAATTTTCACGATATTAGGTCTTAGTTGGCTCCATAATTTTAGCCCTGAATACCCTGAGCCTAAATCATCTATAGCGACATCGAAGCCAAATTGACGATATTTAGCCAAAGCTTCGCTAAGCATAGTATTATTTGCTATTGGATATTTTTCGCTTAGTTCAATAACAATTTGATCACAACTTAACCCTGCTTGCTGTACAAATTTGATCGTTTCCCCTTGGGGATGATTGCTATTTAATAATACTAAAGGGCTAATGTTTAGAAAGAGCTTTCCTTGCAATTTTAACTCTGCAAATTGTGTAATAGCTTTATCTCGACAGAGTATTTCTAGCTCAGATAATAAATCATATTGTGTAGCGTAATGGAAGAGTTTGTCAGGTGAATACAGTTCGGTACCTTTCGGGCCACGAGTTAATGCCTCATATCCGAGAATAGTTTTTTCTTGCACATTAAATATGGGCTGAAAAACCGTAGTAATGGCTTTATTTTCGATAATATTTACAAGTATATTTTTCACGGCCGTACTCCTTAATATTCTGAGTTTAATGCCGGTTTATTACACTTTTATGAAAAATTTAAATTGCTTACCTCCCTCACCTTTTAACTTTTATAAAAGCTAGCAACAACTAAAGTTCGAAAATGTTTATATATTGCTTTAGATAGAATAAAAAAGTTAAATTTAACCATGTATAAAATCTAGTACCGGATATTTTCATTATAAATGCTTAGTCTTTAGTTAGTTATATAACCAACATTAAAAGGGGTTATATATATACTTGGCTAATGGAAATGATTCTCTGATATAAATCTCTAACAAAGCCAGCACCTTAGCTTAGATTAGCTTGTAGTAAAAAAGTCATAAAATCTTCATGTTTTACTATGTTCTAAATAAAATATTATGCTAATATATATTTGCGTTGAGTTTTTGCGTTTCGGGAGAAGGAATTTTCACTTATTTACCTAAATTAATAGGTATATATTTGATTAACCTCAAACGCTAGTAGTTTGTGTTATTGGATACCTTTCTCTGTCTGTACTTTAGGTAGAGGGCATTTACTCCGTATAAATTGATTTGGACTTGTCCATTTCAACTACTTTTTTTATATTTAATAACCTACGGGAAATGTTCACATGTCTGATACAGTAAATGGTAAAGTAAAATTTTTTAACGAATCTAAAGGTTTCGGTTTCATCGAGCAAGATAACGGTCCAGACGTTTTTGTTCACTTCAGCGCTATCTCTGGTGACGGTTTCCGTACACTAACTGACGGTCAAGCTGTTACTTTTACTATCAAGCAAGGCCAAAAAGGTCCTGAAGCTGAAAACGTTTTAGCTGCTTAATAACGCATTTGTAGTTATTAATTGAGTCTAAAGGCTCAAATAGGAAAAAGCGGAACAATGAAAATTGTTGCGCTTTTTTTATGTCTAAATTCAAGCAATTAACTAACTTCTCGCGATTAAACCTATTCATGTAAAGCAAAATCGTAAAGCCCTGCTAAACTCCTTTATGTAAAAAAAAGGATAATAGAAAGTTAACACAACTTTAAAGGAGCTTTATATGTTCAAGTGTTCAGCAAAAAATATCAGCCAGTATTTCCTCATTTTAATCACACTAACCATTCTTCCCTTTGCCAGCTATGCCTCAATAATTTTTATTAATGAAATTCATTATGATAATGCTGGTGCTGACCAAGATGAGTTTGTTGAATTGGCTGGAACCGCAGGTTTAAGATTAATAGATTGGTCACTCGTGTTTTATAACGGCAGTAATGGCAGGGTATATAAGACTATAAATATCAGTGATGTTTCTTTAGATAATACAGATGAGGGTTTTGGCTTCTATGCTGTAAACGTTAACGGCATGCAGAATGGTTCAACGGGAAATGCTGGTGATGGTATTGCTTTAATTGATAATAATAGTCAATTAAGGCAGTTTATTTCTTATGAAGGAGCTTTCAAAGCAACCAATGGCATTGCACAAGGAATATTCAGTGAAGATATCAATATTATGCAAAGCAATTCTCCCATAGATATGTCGCTACAACTTTCGGGAACGGGTAATAATTATCAAGATTTCACATGGAGTTTAGCTACTAGAAGCATAGGCAGTAGCAATACTTCTCAGCACTTTAGTGCAATGCAAAGCACAATACCTGTGCAGGTATCAGAGCCAAATTTAACTCTACTATTTTTGTTCTTTAGCTTATTGATGCTTTCAGTGAATAAACGTCCTAAACAGCTTTATGGAAACGACTTTTAAACTTTCGATAGTGATTATTAACAAGCCAAAATAATCCACTACATGAAAGTAGAGTCGCAAGTAAAGCCATTATAATGATCCACCATGAATTAAAATGACCAGCGCCATTATAATCCATAAAATGTAGCATCTTTAAAATACTGTTATAGTTACTAGTATCGTTTGTATGTTTGAGAATTCGCCCTGTATTTTGCTCAAGATAAACGTTGGTATTTATTTCGTCATTAAAATGAGCTTGCCAAACTCTTCCTTTAGCATGATTAACCCCTGCTATAGGAGTAGTTAATAATTGCAATTGCTTTAATTCACCAGGTCCTTGGTAACTTTGCAGTATAAGTGACAATGCGAGACTTTCTTCCACTTTAAGTTGCTCACCCGTTGTCGCAGAAAACAGGTACCGACCTGCAGTAGTATGCAAGAGGTAGTACCATTGCAGTTGGAAAGGCTTTAGTTCAATACTGTTAATGTTTTGTTCTGAAATACTTGAGGCTACTTTTTCTATTAGCTGAGTATTTGTTAATAACTGCTCAGGAAAGTGAGGCACTTGCTCTATATTCTGTTTAGCGCGATAAATTTGACCATGACTTTTTTCACTGTCTACTAGAGTAAAAAGAAAACCTGTAATTACCCATATCAAAAACTGTAAACCAACAATTAATGCTAGCCATTTGTGCGCTTTCCTTAATAGGGTCATCTTGATCATTAACGTACACCTTTTGCAGGTTTAACCACAGAAGGGTTAATTACGTCTTTGCTTATTTTATTATCTTTTGAAAAAAACTTTTTCAATTTTGCTGAAAAACGAAAACGATGTCCGACCAAATAAAGCCCAGAGAAGCATGAAAATATACCGGTTAAGCTGAAAATAAACAGCAGCCAATTGGTAATGTCTGCACGATTTTCATAATCCATAATATGTAACATCCAAACAAAGTCGAAGAATCGCCAATAGTTATGACGCTTAGTGACAACCTGTCCAGTTACTGAGCTCAGGTATAAAGTATCGCGATTAAAATTATCATAAGTTATTTGCCAAGCGGGTAAGTGACGAGAAGATAGCTCTGATGGCGCCTGATCAGTTAACAAGCGAATACTTTGAATTTTTGTTTCTTTATCTAAGTTTCCTTGAGTTGTAACCAACTTTTGTATATCGAACTTAGTAAAAGGCAACAAGCTCTTTCCACTGTTTGCTGAAACAAGCTGGGCTTTACCATTTATAGTGAATTGATAAACACTTTGTTGCGCTAATTGACTTAATTTTAGTTTTTTTGCAGTAGGATATATTTGCAATATTTCTTGAAACGATAATAAAGAATCTACATGTAAATCAACAAAGATTGGCGGTTTAACTAAATGGTCACCATGAATAAAATCCATATTTATCGCGACCATATAAAGGCCAGAGAGGCTCCAGAGGAGAAATTGAACACCTAGAAAAATCATTAAAAACTTATGAATTTTTCTCTGGATTAGCGCCAATTTTTTCACAGAAAATTTTATCCTTTAAGCGTGATAATTAGTGATTAATTTCAGCAGAAATCAAACCTACAATTGTTTCAATATGAAGTTGTTCGCTATTTAATGCCGCAATATAATGATAATTCTCACCACCGGCAGCCAAAAACAAATCTCGATTTTCATGAACTAATTCTTCTAGAGTTTCTAAACAGTCAGCACTAAAAGCAGGGCTGATAACTGCGACATGTTTATGTTCTTCAGCTAGATCAATTAAGGTTTCATCAGTATAGGGCTTTAACCACTCAGCTTTACCAAAACGTGATTGAAAAGTCATTACGTAATCATCTTCAGAAAACGCTAAGGTTTCCATTAATGATCGTGTAGTTTTTTCACAGAAGTAATAGTAAGGATCACCCTGCTCTAAAAAGTATTTTGGCATGCCATGAAATGATAAGACAAGTTTGTCAGGTTTTCCATGGGCTTGAATATGTTCACGAACACTTTGCGCAAGTGCGTTAATATAATTAACATTATCATGGTAGCCGCTAATAAAACTAAGGCTTGGTACCCAACGCCATGTTTTTAATTGATCCGCGACTGCATCGAAAGTTGAACCCACCGTTGGCCCAGCATATTGCGGGTACAATGGTAAAACAACTAACTTATTGGCTCCGGCAAGCTGAAGTTTATCTAAAGCATTTGATATTGAGGGTTTTCCATAGCGCATCGCAAGTTCAACGTGTACGTTATCGCCATATTTTTCTGCAAGTTGCTCAGCCACTTTATCCTTCTGTTGCTGGCTAATAACCAATAATGGTGAGCCTTCTTTGGTCCAAATACTTTCATATAATTTGGCAGACTTCTTTGGGCGAACACGTAAAATTATACCGTGTAAGATAATAAACCAAATTAAACGGGGAATTTCAACTACGCGGGGGTCAGACAAGAACTCTCGTAAATAACGCCTAAGGGCAGACGCTGATGGTGCATCAGGCGTTCCTAGGTTGGTTAGCAATACGCCTATTTTTGCCTTTTCTTCATGGATGCTTTTATTACGGCCAAGAAATCGTCCAGAAAATTTAGCCATAAGTAAGATCCTCTATCGTTATTATTATATTGTTTATTCTAGTTGCTCGCTGTAATTTGTCTCTAAGCTGACACTTTGTCAAGTTAGAGACTAAATTCAGAGCACTATAATTATCTACTTATTGTACGACTGTGCTTACAATTAACTTCAATGGTTCTTTAGAGTTAACCTCAACATCATTAAGTTCTGCTTTGAAGTCGCCTGGCTTTATACCGGCACCACCAGTAGCTGAAACAACCGCATAAAGATGCACTTTATCTACATCACTTAATTTAGCTTGTGGTGTCATCGCACTTGCATCATTTAGTACGATAGTTATTGGCAAGTCGCTCGCTAATAATTTCACTGCTGCAAGTGGCATTCTCCCACGAGATGTATCAGCTGGTATTGCATATATAAAGACAGTTTTGTCATTGCCCTGTGCCAACTTTTCGAGTATTTCAGCACTGATCTCAACACTAATGTTTAATTGAGGACCACTTGCTGTTCCTTCAGCTTGGCTCATGCTAGGACTATTAGCATTAGGCTGAGCTAAACGCTTTTTCGCTTCATCAATCACTTCCATTAAAGCTTGTTTATTCACACTCTGCTTGTCTGAATCAACAACACGTTGCCAGTAGTTTATTGAAACTTGGTAGTCGCCCGCGATAAAACTGTGCATACCAAGTAAGATATTAGTTGATGGGTCGTTCGGGTCTATTGCCAATGCTTGATCAATAAGTCCTTGAACAGTTGCATCAATTTTTTGTTCGTTTTTATAATATATCGCTTGCGCTTTAGCACCGTAAACATCAGCCTTAGGCCCTTCAATGCTTAGTACTTGGTCATAAGCTTTCAGTGCAATATCAAAATTGCCAACTGAAACAAGCAATTGACCTAAGCTATACCAAGCATCCGAATTTTCAGGCTCATTTTTAGTTACAGCCATTAATTGTTTAATTTCGTTGTAGGTTTGTTGCTCGGGATCAGACGACTGCTGCATAGGCTCTTGCTTTGCCATAGTAGTTAGTTTTTCATAAGTGCCTGTTCCGCTATAGATATAAAAGCTAAAAGCTAGAACAAATAGCGTTAAACTCACTGGCCATATAATAGCTAATGCTTTTGTTTCTTGCGGCAATTTACTTTCAAGTTCTTGATTTTCCATATCTTGCAATAAGGTATTATCAAGCTCTGTTAACAAATACTGATGACTTTCTTCGTCGATATTATTTTGTTTAAAATCTTGTTCAATTTCAGCTTTATGCTCATGATATAAGCGAATATTGGTCTCATCACGCTGAGTATCATCAATACTAATTTCTGTTTGATGCTGTTTTAAAAATGGTGCCCACACTACTGCTAAAATCAGTAATAAAAAGGCGATTATGATAAAAATTAATTCCATGAGGCGGCCTTATTTATTTTTCAGTATTTGATCAAGTTTGCTTTTTTGCTCAGTGTTTAATGTTTTCTGGGCTTTTTTCACCGGTTTTCTCCGAAGAATTATTACAACAACGATAACGCCAACAAACAATAACCCTGCAGGGCCATACCAGAGGATATAGGTTAAGCTTGATACTCGAGGGCGGTATAATACAAATTCACCGTATCGTGCCACCATAAAGTCAACTATCTCAATGTCTGCTTTGCCTTGTTGTAATAGCTCATAAACTTCACGACGCAAATCAGCAGCAATAGGTGAATTTGAGTCAGCTAAGTTCTGGTTTTGACATTTAGGGCAACGTAACTCTTTATTAAGAGCGTTAAAGCGAATTTCAGTAACTTTATCTTTAAAAACATAAGTATCAACTGGACTTGCAATAGCTTGTGAGCTGATAACAGTCACCATAAAAACAAATAGAACGACTAAAAATTTATTGACCATTATTATTTGCTCCCTTGGCTATTTACTCGTGCTAAGTGCTCAGCTTCAATTTGTTTAATAAGTGGCTCGAATTCGCTCTGCCATACCTGTGGGTTAAGTGGCCCAGCAAACCGTTTACGTATGATATTGTTGTGGTCAACAACAAAGGTTTCTGGCGCCGCATATACTCCTAGGTTCACACTTAACTTCCCTTGTCCGTCAAAGGCCGAAAATTGATAAGGATTGCCAAGTTTTCTTAACCAATTTGCTGCCGCAGCTCTTTCATCATCATAATTTAAACCATAAATACTGAAGCGATTAGTCTTTGATATTTTGTTTAAATAATCATGTTCGTAACGACAAGATGGACACCAAGTGCCCCAAACATTCACCAACTTAATACCTGGTTTAAAGTCTGCTACTGTCATTATTTTTTCTGCATTTAAAACCGAAGTTAGGCTAAATTCAGGAAACTTTTTGCCGATCATCGCTGATGGTAGCTCTGTTGGGTTCAATGACAAACCTCGGAACAGTACCGCACCTAAAGCAATAAATAAAATAAGAGGAATAAAACGAATAAACTTACCCATTATGATGTAGCCTCTATGCTTATTTTTACATTCTCACCAGATACAGTAGCCGGTACTGCAGTTTCAACTAATTTTACTTTTTTCTTACGACGATAGCGCTTATCCAAAATAGCTAAGACACCACCAAATGCCATGAAAATAGCTCCCAACCAAATCCAACGGACGAAAGGTTTAAAATGTACTCGGATTGCCCAAGCGTTGCCTTCAAGTGGATCACCTAACGCAACATAAATATCGCGAAATAGTCCAGGGTCAATTCCAGCTTCTGTCATTCCCATCGTTTGAACTAAATAAGTACGGCGTTCTGGTTTTAATAATGTTACAAAATCGCCATTATTATACACTTCGAGCTGACCTTGCTCTGCACTGTAATTAGGCCCTTTAACATGCTTTATTCCTTTAAAGGCAATTTCGTAATTTGTATCTGAAATTTGAACCTTTTCACCAACATGCATTTTTACATTTGTTTCACTTTCGTAAACGGAAACCAAAGTTACACCGACAATAGTGATGGCGATACCTGTATGCGCAACGGTCATTCCCAACTGACTTAAAGTAAGTTTTGAGAAATTCCACTTTTCTTTCCCTGAGTTTACTTGATTATATATTTCTTTTAATACAACCAGTTGAACCCAACAAGCTAAACCAACCCCCATAGTCACAAGGATAATAAATTCACCGCCATATAAAAATGGAAAAGCAACACCAACAATCGTACTGATCACTAAGGGGCTCAACATTTGTTTACGTAGCTCACCTTGCTTAGCTTTTTTCCAACGTATTAATGGTCCAATACCCATCACGACAAATAATAAGCTCATAATGGGAACAAATACCGCGTTAAAATATGGAGGTCCTACCGAAATCTTCCCTAAACCTAAAGAGTCGACCAATAATGGGTATAAGGTACCTAGCATTACAGTAACAGTTGCTACCACTAGAATAATATTACAAATAAGTATCGCGGTTTCGCGAGAGTACAAAGCAAAACGGCTGAAAGTTTGCACATTGCTTGCTCTAAATGCGTATAAAGTTAATGAACCGCCGACAGCAATAGCGAGTAAAAGTAATATAAATAAACCACGCCCAGGATCGGCCGCAAAAGAATGCACTGAGGTTATAACACCTGAGCGTACTAAAAACGTACCTAATAGGCTTAAACTAAAAGCAAATATTGCAAGTAATACTGTCCAATTTCTAAATGTACCTCGTTTTTCAGTTACCGCTAATGAGTGAATAAGTGCGGTACCTACCAACCAAGGCATAAAAGAAGCATTTTCTACTGGATCCCAAAACCACCAGCCACCCCAACCAAGTTCATAGTATGCCCACCAACTGCCTAAAGCGATTCCTAAAGTTAAGAATACCCAAGCAGCTACAGTCCATGGTCTTGCCCAACGTGCCCATGCAGCATCTAATTTTCCACACATTAAAGCAGCGACAGCAAAAGCAAATGCCACTGAAAATCCGACATAGCCCAAATACAACATAGGTGGATGAATAATTAATCCAACATCTTGTAAAAGCGGGTTTAAATCTCTTCCTTCAGAAGGCACCATTGGCCATAAGCGCTCAAACGGGTTCGATGTTAATAAGGTAAACAACATGAAACCAACAGAGATCATACCTAGAACAGCTAAGACACGAGATATAAAGGCTTCATCAATGCCTTTGCTGTATTTAGCAACGGCAGCTGTCCAAGCGGTTAATGAGAAAACCCATAATAATAAAGAGCCTTCGTGTCCGCCCCATACCGCACTGATTTTAAAATAATAAGGTAAATGTGAATTAGAATGGCTAGCAATATATTTGACAGAAAAGTCGTCGGTAACAAAGCCCCAAGCGAGAATAATGATACTGATTGCAGTGAAGGCAAACATGCCAAAGGTTAATGGTTTAGCATAACCAACTAAGCGTTGTTGATTACTAGCCAATCCTACAAGTGGGATAATACTTAAACAAATAGCAAAAGCCAAACCTACTATAAGGGCGAAATGTCCTAACTCAGGGAGCATTACTTCAGGGGTCATTACTTTCTCCGATTCAGTGCAAACACTAAATACAAAATTAATCGATAAAAGACACCATTGCCATGGCGTTTTAGTAAAGCTAACTTTTCAATTACCTGTAAATAACGAGATAATGAAAAATAATTCAAACTAAAAATTTCGGTAATTCTAGCACTATATGGTGTGTAATTTCATCACAGTAACAATAAAATGAATGATTAATTTTATTGTTACTAGGGCTAGCCTTTACCAAGCGATATAGTATGATATTACCCGAGTTGATATTACGATCTAAATCAATTCTTTATGTCGTAAATTACGCTAGTATTTGGCTCATGAATTTGGTGTAACAACTAACGTATAATAATTATTCAAAAAGTGATTCTATTGGCAAACTCTCTTAATCTTCCATGCTCGGATAAGCAAAACAATAAGCCGTTATTGTTATCGGCAAATGCATTGACCTGTATTCGTGAAGATCGAATTTTATTTGATGCACTCGATTTGTCTATATACAGTGGCGATATTGTGCAAGTAGAAGGTCCCAATGGTTCAGGAAAAACCAGCTTATTACGTATTTTAGCGGGTTTATCACAACCCTATGACGGATCGGTGCTATTCCAAGAGCAATGTATTGCAGAACATGCAGATACTTATCATCATAATTTACTCTATCTTGGCCATTTACCCGGCGTAAAAGGGGAAATGACCGCTCAAGAAAACCTTGAATTTAACCTAGCTTTGCATGGCAACGATGCATCAACTGCCGAAGAAACATTAGAAAAAGTTAATTTATTAGGCTTTGAAGATGCTCTAGCTTCACACTTGAGTGCTGGACAACATCGACGAATTTCACTTGCACGACTTTGGCAGAGTTCAGCTCCTATATGGATTCTAGATGAACCTTTTACTGCAATTGATAAACGTGGGGTTATTGAGCTAGAACAATTGTTTTTAGCCCATGCGGAGCGCGGTGGCTGTGTTATTTTGACAACTCACCAAGACTTATCATTTCCTGAAGATAAGGTGAAAAAAGTCACCTTAGATTACCGGTTTTATTAGAGATAACAGACATGATACCTAATAAAAATTTATCATATAAAGCCGCTTTTGGTTTAATTATCAAGCGTGATCTAACTATTGCCTTTCGTCATAGTGACGACATCATTAATCCGTTGCTATTTTTTATTATCGTCGTCACTTTGTTCCCACTCGGTATAGGGCCTGAGTCGACCACGTTATCGCGCATAGCTCCTGGTATAATTTGGGTTGCAGCACTACTTTCAACGTTATTATCGCTCGATCGTTTGTTTAAATCAGACCACGACGATGGCTCGTTAGAACAAATGTTACTTAGCCCTCACCCTGTTTTTATTTTAGTATTAGCCAAAATAATTGCCCACTGGTTAGTCACTGGGTTACCGCTTATTTTTATTGCTCCATTACTCGCGGTGCTATTGCACTTAAATGAAAATAGCTACGGTGCATTAATGCTCACACTATTGCTGGGCACTCCTATATTAAGTTTGTTAGGCGCTATTGGTGTTGCATTAACTGTTGGCATAAAAAAAGGGGGCGTTTTACTCAGCTTATTAGTCTTACCACTTTATATCCCTGTTTTAATTTTTGCGACTAGTGCCATAGATACTGCGGCAATGAACTTACCCTACAGCGGGCAACTTGCTATAATTGCCGCACTGTTTTTTGGCTCTTTAACCTTAGCCCCTTTTGCTGTTAGCTCAGCACTAAAAGTGAGTACCAACTAATGTGGAAATGGTTACACCCTTATGCAAATCCAGAAGTGTCATATCACTTTGTTGGTAAACTATTACCTTGGATTTCAAGAATCACTATTTTACTCCTTGTTATAGGTAGTGTTTGGGCCCTAGCCTTTGCTCCGGCTGATTACCAACAAGGTGAGAGTTTTAGAATCTTTTATATTCATGTTCCTACTGCTATTTTGTCGATGAGTATATATGTCGCTATGGCTTCTGCTGCTTTTTGTAGTTTAGTCTGGCAATTTAAATTGGCCGATGCTTCAGCCGCAGCTATAGCTCCAGTTGGCGCTGTAATTACTGCTATAGCACTATTTACTGGTGCAGCATGGGGAAAACCTATGTGGGGGACATGGTGGATTTGGGATGCTAGGTTAACTTCTGAGCTGGTGCTGCTTTTTCTCTACCTCGGTGTTATAGCATTACACAACGCTTTTGAAGATAAAAATTTAGCAGGAAAAGCCGCTGGTATTTTATCATTGGTTGGTGTGGTCAACATACCTATTATTAAATACTCAGTTGAATGGTGGAATACCCTTCATCAAGGCGCCACAGTGAGTAAAATGGAAGCTCCTTCAATGAGCATGGATATGTTTTTTCCTTTTGTGTTCTGTTTTCTGGGAATTGCTATGTTGGTTACCTATGTTATTTCTATACGATTTCGTACCGAATTATTAGCCCGTAACAGCATGCGCCCTTGGGTACGTAATTTAGTTACCGAAGAAGGAGTTAAATAATGCAGTTTGAAAGTTTATCAGCATTTTTTGATATGGGTGGTTACGCTTTTTTTGTTTGGTTATCTTATGGTGTCAGTGCTTTGTTGCTAACGCTACTGGTATACACTAGCCATACCAAGCATCGAAACGTAAAACAAAAGATTGCTCGAAGAATATTACGAGAAAAAAAATTGCGCCAAGCTGCACAGAAACAATCAACTGATATAAAACAAACTGAGCAAGAAAACTCAGTTGTTGAAAATAATCCTAAAAATTCTAAAGAGGCTGTTTAATGAATCCCCGTCGTAAAAAACGCTTAACCGTTGTTATTTCAATCTTAGTCGGCTTAAGTGTCGTAGCCGGATTAGTGCTTTATGCACTGAGCCAGAACATTGATTTATTCTATAAACCGTCTGAAATATATCAAGGAAAAGATGACAGTGGCATTAAACCTATTAATGGTCAACGTCTACGTATCGGTGGTTTAGTTGTTCCTGGTAGTGTTAAGCGAGATCCTAACAATTTGAATGTCACGTTCAAACTTGTTGATATGAGAATGCCTATTGAGTTTAGCGAATCAGATCTAAATGTTGAAGTACATTACGATGGTATCTTGCCTGACTTATTCCGTGAAGGGCAAGGCATTGTTGCCAATGGCGTGTTGGTTAATGGCAATTTAATTGAAGCAAGTGAAGTCTTAGCTAAACATGATGAAAACTATATGCCAAAAGAATTAGCTGACGACATGGGCGAGAAACATGCAAAGCCGAGTTATAGTAAAAAACAGTTAGAAAGTAAGAATGATTAGCTAACGACTAAAACTAAAAAACGCTACCGATAGATAATAGTGACTTTATCTATCGGTAGCGTTTTTTTATACAAAATTTTAGTTTTATTTTGGCTTTCGTTTATTAAGCAACTTCATCCACAGATAAAATGCGATCGCCTACTTTATTCAAGATGTTAATTTCACCTTCGCAAACGGCAATAATCGATTTGCCTTTTTTAAAGCTTTCAGGAATAACAACACGCCCTTTAGGGCACTGTAAAAATGATTCCATTTTATGTAAAAGCTCAAGGGAAGAATCACTATAATAAATTACAGTGACAGATTTTTCTTGGTAATCAGTCATGCTTCACTCTTATTTTTATTGTTAGCTTTAAGTTTATGACTCTACAAAAACTCAAACTACGACAATATATAATAGCCATTCATTAGCGGCATAAGCCTGCAAATTAATGATCAAAAAATAACAACAATTGTAGTGATAAGTTATCACGTTTTGCTCAATAAAACCACAGCAGTCGCTCAATCAAGATATGAGAAAAAGAATCGTAGAAAACTTTGCCAAGTTTCTATAAACACCTGTAATGAATGGGGTTTAAAGTAATATTTTGGTTAACACTATTGCCGACAGCGTTATTCGCTAAATTTAATCTAAATACTCATTAAATATTTTAGATAAAAAAAAACCCTGAGTATAAACTCAGGGTCGATCAAATCAGATCGTTTAACGCACCCTCAACTAGTGAGATCGGATATCCTAACGGATAAATTTTTTACATTATTTAGAAACTGTCCAGAGAGTCTAAATTACTTCCAATTTTTTATTTTATGCCCCTTCATTGCGTAAAATAAAATAAAGCCATAAATAGGTATCATCATCCAATAGGCTGATTGTCCGTTAATAGTCTCAGAAAGAAGTCCATAAACTAACGGTAATAATGCTCCACCTGAAATACCCATAATTAATAATGCTGAGCCCTTTGAAGTGAACTTACCTAGCCCTTCTAGTGCTAATGGCCAAACAGCTGGCCAAACAATTGCGTTAGAAAAACCAAGTAAAGCAATAAAGGTTATAGTATTTGGCAGGGTAGGTATTCCTGACCAGCCCCACAATACTTCTGACACTGAAATACTGCTGGTATCACTAAATACTACAAGTAATGAAAAAACCAAACCTGTCATAGCTGAAGCTTTTAAAGCAAACTCTTGGGACATTACACGAGGAATTAATACAATACCTAGAGCATAACCAATAAGCATGAATGCCATCGTATATGAGGTTAGTGTCGTTGCATTAGCAACACCTAAGTTAGAAGCAAATAAACCGATTGTATCGCCAGCAATAACCTCTGCGCCAACATAAACAAAAATCGTTAATGCGCCTAATATTAAGCTAGGAAACTGTAGAATTGAGGTTTTATCTTTGCCATTAATGTCATGTGTTGCGTCTAGACCTTCATCATCGTGAGCTAGATCTAATTCCGGTAATGCTATCTTTTTCATAATACCGGCAAGTAAAACAAAAAGAACTGCCATACCGATATAAGGATTAACTAAGCCGTTCGCTAATCCATCAATGGTTTGTGAACGTTCAGCTTCAGACATTGCGGCTAAACTTGTAGCGGTAACACCTGAAAAATCACCAATAACAATAGCAGTAAAAACGATAGGCACTATAACACCAGCACCTTTATTCATTAAGCCCATGAACATAATACGAACAGCAGCACTTTCGATTGGCCCTACTTTTACCACGTAAGGATTGGCAGCTGTTTGTAACAATGTTAAGCCACTACCAATAACAAACTGTGCGATTAAGAACAGCCAAAACAGCTTTGATTGCGCAGCTGGAATATAAATTAAAAAGCCGACAACTAGTACCAGTAGCCCAACTACAATGCCATTTTTATAACCAATTTTTTCTAAAAGGCTAGCGGATGGCAAAGCTACAATGGTAAATGCGAAATAAAAAGTAACAGCAATTAATAACGCTTCAGTTTCTGTTAGCTGTAACACCATTTGCAAATAAGGTACTAATGCCCCATTTTGCCAAGTTACGAAACCAAAAATAAAAAATAATGCGCCTATTACCGCCAGCGGACCAAAGTTACTTTTAGCTTTTGCGTTTGTCATAGTCATTTCCATAAATCCCTCAATATTTATCTTGTTATTATTATTTTACGATTGTTTACTCAAATTAATTTTTATAAACCTGTTGCCCAGCAATCCAAGTTGATTGCACCTTAAAATTATTATTTAAGACTACAAAATCAGCTTGATGTTGAATTGTTAGCTCACCTCTAATATCTCGCTGATTGATATAATCGGCTGGATATTGCGTTGCCATTCTAATTGATTCATCTAAGGGTAACCCTAACCCTAAATGTGTATTCTCAACGGCTTGTGCCATGTCAAGTGCAGCACCCGCTAATTCACCTGTTGTTGACGTTAACCTGCCATCTTTAAGATAGATAGTACGGTCAAAAAATGAGAATTCTGTTTGGTCTGTACCTATAGTCGACATGGCGTCAGAAACCAGAAAAACTTTTCCCGTAGGTTTAGTTTTTAATGCGAGTTTTACACTGGCGTAATCTACATGATGACCGTCGATAATAACTCCACAACTTGCATGATCATTTAATAATGCACAGCCCGTAACGCCAGGTTCACGCCCTTGGATAGGTGACATAGCATTATATAAGTGAGTAAAACCATCTGCTCCAGCATCTATTGCTGCTTGTGCTGTTTGGTAATCAGCATTGGTGTGACCTAAGCAAACTTTAACTCCTAACGAAACCATACGTTTAATATCATTTATTGAAACAGTTTCAGGTGCAAGTGTTACTAATATTTGGCCGATATCTTTACGCTCAAGTATCGCCCATTCTTCACCTGATATTGGACGAATATACTCTTGTGCATGTGTGCCTTTCTTAGCAACAGATAAATGAGGCCCTTCGAAATGAATCCCTAATATGCCTGGAACATTCTCAGCTATCGCCAATGCCATAGCGTCAGCAGCTTGCTTCATCACTTCCACTTTATCTGTGATTAGTGTCGGTAGCATCCCTGTTGTACCAAATTGAGAATGTGCAGCAATAATAGTTTTAAGATTTTCTAGCGAAGGGGAATTATTAAACAATACTCCACCGCCGCCATTAACTTGCAAATCAATATAGCCAGGAACAACTAAACCATCTAGCACGTGATCAACACAAGAAGTATCACTGTCAAACGCAGTAATTGTTCCATTGGTGATAACGATTACTTGATCGTCAAGATAATTTTGACCATCAAATATTCTTTTTGCATGAAGACGAAGTGTTGTCATAGCTACTATTGTTCCTTAAATACGATATTCTATTGATGAATAATTACTGTAACTCAAGTTGTTGTTTTGCATAAATTACTGAGCCAACTTCAGGAGGGTTCATTGGTTCAATTAATTGCTCCTTAATCGATTCATCTAACCAAGGTTTTATTCTTGGTGTTAAACCACCAATTAATGCTAAATTAGGTGGGTTCTGTTTTAACAGCTGCCTAGCAACATGATTAATATAATCGGCGCCTTCGGCAACAATAGCTAAAGCGAGTTCATCACCTTCTTCTGCAGAGTCAAAAACCAAGTTAGCCATTTGTGCATAAAAAGCGGCAGGTTTACCCGCTATAACTTCAACCAATTCAACATCATCTGAAACCCCTAACAAGGCTAATACTTTGTCATTGATTAATGAAGGAGGAATTAAACCATCGAGAGATAACAATGATTGCTTTGCAGCTTGTAAACCAAACCAAGCACCACTGCCTTTATCACCGTGAGGAAAACCATGCGCGCCAACAATAAACGGGTGACCATCAACATAAGAAAAACCACATGATCCTGTACCAGTAATCATCACGGCACCATCATTGCCATTATGGGCACCAAGACAAGCGATTAATAAGTCAGTAGCTAGGTACATTTTTTTGAACGGGTTTTGCCAATTTGACATTTGTTCGAATAAAACAGGTAAATTTACGCCAGCAAGACCAACCCCAGCGACTATGTTTCCTAATTCACTTTCATCAATGCCTGCATCTGCAAGTGCTAACTTTGCTGATTCGGTAATAGAGTTAATCGCTTGCTCAAAACCATGCAATGGATTACCAGGGCCTGCGATACCTGTGCCAAGTACTTTATTGTCACTCGACATAACGATAGCTTTACACTTACTGCCACCGCCATCAATTCCTAAAAATATTTCGTTATTGCCACTGCTGTTCAGCATGTTGACCTCATGTCTTTTTGTTTATTATTCTAGTAACTCGATACGCATAAACACTCAGTTACTAAAATGTAATCTGATTTCATCTTAACCATTAATGACAGCGTTGTCATTTACTTTTTTAACGAAAATAATATATTTTTATCTAAATCATTTGAATAAAAATACAAAAGACTGATTTAGCTAAGCATTTTAACTAATCAGTCTATTTAGCAAACAATAAATCAGTGAGTTTTTACAGCTACTGAGCGCCCTTTACGGTGTCCATCGAAGCTAATACTACGTACATTTACCTTGCCTTTAACGGCAACTGGCTTTTGATAATGAAGCCATTTACCATTTTCTTCTTGGTACTCTATTGCTAGGCCAGGGAAGGCTATATTGGCGTAAAGTTTACCATCTTGGATCATAGCGCCAACGGTCGGCAAGCGATAAAACATTTTGTCATTTTCTAATTTAGGTAGGGCTTTTTGACCAATAGCGTTTGCAAATATTGCCCATTGTTGATCGCGTTTTAGCTTATTATCTTCAGTGAATACACCGCTATCTTTAGTGTATTTCGCTCCTTGATAATTATATGGCACAGCCCAGTCCGCTAAATGCCATGCTCTTTCAGCAACAGCAAACAGACGCGGGAATATTTTGTATTGCGCGACATTGTCTGTACGAGTATTTTCACTCCACAATTGTGCTTGTAGGCCTAAGAAACGATTTCCAGCTTTAAGTGGTGTTTTAGTATCGTCTGCTTCATAAGCATTATCTTGGCGATCACGCCAAAACTCAGCATGTATAGGCAAGTTATCAGGCATAAATTGAAAAACTTTTTCAGTATTAGTATGTCTAGATGCCCAGTAGTAACCATGCTCTTTTGGATCAGCCTCATAAGGGAAGTCAAAATACAAAACATCTGGCGACGATAATACAACCTGCCAGTCACGATTAACGAGCTGATGTACCTTATTATGGCCATTCCAAAATAAAGCATCCCAAGCATTCGCTTGAACAATTTCAGGCATATTTTCTTTACGAGTATGCTCCATACCATCACTCCAGCCAGCCGTTTCAATATCTAATTCAGACAAAATGGATGCAACACGTTCAATAAAGTACGCACCAAGTTCGCTCATATCTTTCACGCCTTTATCATTATTTGCGATAAAGTCTTTACAGGCTTGTGACTCTATCCAAGCACCAGCAGTTTCATCAGCGCCAATATGATAACGAGTTAGAGGTTGTCCAGCATCTTGATGAATTTGTTTTACTTGGGTCATCACTTCGGTAACAAAGTCGTATGAAGACTCTAAACAAACATTGATAGTATTATCATTATAAAATTGCACCGAAGAATAAACCGTTGGATCGTTTTTATCATATAAATTGAACTGCTGTGCTTTGTCATTCTGCTCTGCTATTTCATATTTCTTGGTTCTTGCAGCCATAGCTTTAATCGCAGCTCTAGAATGCCCAGGCATATCAAGCGAAGGGATCACTTGAATATGGCGAGCACTGGCTGCTTTTAATATTTCTTGATAATCGGCAACACTATAGTAGCCATTAACTTCGCTCGTTTTATCAACGCCTGCTCCTAATTGAGAGACAAGACATTGCTCGTCTTTAAGATCAAAACAACGTGCCCCACTAACTTCAGTTAACTCTGGTAATGACGGGATTTCTAAACGCCAACCTTCGTCGTCACCTAAGTGCAAGTGCAGCTTATTTAATTTGTAAGCTGACATTTGTTCAAGCATAGCTAAAATAAACTCTTTGTCATGAAAATTACGAGCGACATCAATTAACAGGCCTCGAAATTCATAAAGAGGTTCGTCGACAGCAACTAATAATGGGACTTTAGTTGAACCTAAAGTGATCAGACTAGAAAGTGATTGTAAACCATTAAAAACACCCGATGGGTCGACACCAACGACTTCAATACCATTATTAGTTATCGCTAACTGATAACTGCCAATCATCTTATTTTTGTCTTCAACAATACTTAAGCTTAACGGTTTTCCTTCAGCGTTATTATTTACGCCAAGGTTTACTATACGCTCAACTGCTGCTGTAACATCGGCTTCTTTTACATTGCCGTAATCGACATTAATACCAGAGCTAAGATCTAACATGCCATTATTTTTATCATAAACAACTGATTTTGGCGTCGGAATTATCACTTTGCTTACATCAAGCTTGCTTTCTGCTAATTTGGCATTTCTTTCGAATAACGTTTGTGAATTCAGCCATTGTGTTGAATCTGATTTAGAGCGTTTAAATTGTTTATTGTAATCGGTAAAGGGCACTACATAAGGTAGGACTTCCAAACCAGTTTCACTATCGACATAGGGCTTTGTACTGTCAATTACGCGCGGTTCAAGGTTATTAGCACTGATAATATAATTAGGCATAGCATCGCTTTCAGACAGCGACCAAAACATTGCCCTAAATAACATCGTTTTAGTTTCGCCTGCTTTAAAGCCTTTGAATGTATCTTTTAAAGAAATCTTGTGTAGATCACCATTTATATGTGCAACAGAAAACTCTTCACTTTCAAAAGACTGAATTGGCGCTATTTGACTAAAATGGATATCCCAAGTGTGACTCTGTATTGCTTGAGACGCAGTAAAACTAAGCTCCACTTCAAAGCACAAACCATCGGCTTTATTTTTATCGCATTTATCACTAGGGATATTTGTTAGTACTTTATATTTTACATTAAGAGAGCTAGCAATATTATCAAGATTAATTTGAGTTGCTTTGTTAAGACCTGCTTCTACATGCGCAGCAGTCTCTTCGCTAGCATTAGTTGTTGATGCCTGCTCACAAGCCATTAATGTTGTACTTGCCGTAATTAATAAGGCTAAAAGTTTTTTGTTCATTTTTATAAGACTCATATGATGATAATAATTATAGGAAGAATTAACATACTATGAATAACAACATGAATTGACAGCGCTGTCAAAATAAAATAATCTGTTAAATACAATAATTATTAAGGTTTAGACTAAAGAATATAGTAAATATTTTATAAATTACTTTTCTATCTGCTTTATTTCTTGATAACACATTCCTCCTAAAATGAGCGAACAGAACTATGAGTAAATTAAGTCCATTAAGCAAATTTGAACATAAAACATTAAAAGTCGCTGACTCTACTGATTATTCACGGTTCAAAGAACAACATGTAATACCTATTGTAGTACAAGAATTTTCTTCACTTTCAAATGAATTCCCATTGGTCTTTATTAACAACTCTGTAACAGATGTACTGACTCCTGTTGCCATGATGGGCATCAAAAACGGTGTTAATTTATACTGCCAAGATAGCGAATGGTTAAGCCCTGTTACACCAATCGGCTTTGCTAATGCACCTTTGTCTATTGTTAAGCAACACAAAGACAGCACTGAAGTTATGGTTTACATAGATGAAGAGAGTCATTTAGTTTCAGATGAAAGCGGAAATGCTTTATTTGAAGCCGATGGTAACCAAACTGATTACTTAGTAAAAAGATCACAACGATTAGTCGAGATTGATCAATTTAGCCAGCAAACAACGGCCATTATGCATTTTCTTGCAAGCAAAAACCTATTCTGTAGTCGCCCACTAAAAATTAAACTAAACAACGAAAGCCAACAATATGCCATTAATGGTATCAATATCATTGATGAAGAAGTACTAAATAATTTATCAAGTCAGGATTTCGAAGAACTACGCACGAAAGGCTTACTTCCTCTGATTTATGCTCACTTAAATTCTTTACATCAAATGGCTCGTTTAACCCTAAAGCAAAATGCATTTGATGCAAAAAATTCATAAATAGTACCATCTAAGCCAGTCAACAATATAATTAGTGATTGGCGAATGAATCAAGTTTAAACTACATTAAACTTGATTCATTTCTTTATCATTCTTGTATATCTATTGAATAAAAATAACCATCATCGCTACCAATATAAATAGTATTATTATCTACTATTGGCGAGCTGAAAAAATTTGCCCCTGCCACACTTTGTAAAGTTTCACCTGTATGATCTAACACTTTAACAACGCCGAACCCTGGAGTGTTGTAGGCATAGCCAGAACTGAAGACAATCATCTCACCATTGACAAAAGCTCTTGAGAATACATTTGCTACACTTTCGGCTCGCCATAGTCGCTCACCACTTATTTCGTCTAAGGCTAAGAAGGCATGGTTATCTGACGATCCAATATAAACAGTGCCATTGTATATGGTTGGTTTACCAGGAGCCCAATCGACAACATCTTGTTTCCACTGCATTATGCCGGTATTTATATCAATAGAAAAAATACCATAATCCCATCGACTCCCGACAATTATATTATCGCCACTAACGGCAGGAGAGCTTGGCCAATCTATATCAATATTCCAAAGAACTGTTTCTGACTGAATATCAATACAAGTCAACCGTGTCATTGAACTTAAACAAATATTATCTTTAGCTATTATCGCTTGGCTATGTGCTGCTTCAGTAAGTAAAACTTCCCAGTTTTTTTCACCGGTAAAAACATCAAAGCCAGTTAATTTTCCGCTGTCTGTAGGGAGAAAAACTGTATTCTCATGAACAAGGGGAGAAGCACTAAAATAATCATATTCTAGACGACGTATTGGTTCCGCTTCCGTGCGCCATATTTCTTTACCCGAAGCCATACTTATTGCATATAATATTCCTTGGCTGGTGCTTATTAGTAAAGTGTCTTCGTGTTTTATCAGGCTAGTATCTATTTCTCCCTCTAGCTTTATTTGCCATACCTCCACTCCTGTTAGCTTATCTAACTTATAAAGGTTGCCTGCATTATCACCAAAATATATAAAAGATTCGGCTATTAACGCAGTTGACCTAACTTTAGCGTCTGTATGGAAAAACCAATTTGCTTGTTCAACGGAAGGAGCTGGTTCTTTGATTTTACGTTCTGGTGGTTTTTCATTTTCACTGTTGCAACCAATTAAGCTAAAACTGATCAAAATTGCATAAAAATAACTTTTGTTTAATAGGTTCATAAACTTATAACTTCCTTGATTTAATATTTATATCTATTTATTTTTAACATCACTACACGACTTAATGACTATTTAGAACAAAGCGAAATAATATTAAGTGTTAAACGAATGAATTTCGTTGTGTTTATTTTCGAGTTAATGGGGCAAATCCAACTTCGATAATGATGCAAGTTCTTGGCAAGTCATTTTCATGTATAGAAACGGCATGAAACGACTTTGCATCATGACAAACTAGTCGACCCGATTGAGACGCTATTTTATATTGATCGCATTCATCATAATCACTATGTTTATTACCACGCATCACGTCATAGCTTTTATCATTAATAAAAATAAGGTCAGCGCTATTATCTGGAACATCGGTGTAAAAAATAGCAACAAGGTGTGGAATAACCCAATCAACCCCAGCGTGCCGATGAGCTAGCGCACTGCACCCTTTGGTCATTCTGTTCACCCATGTTCTATGATATTTCATCTTTCGAATATCACGTGTTTCATGATAACCAAGGGCCATTGCAGACTCTAATATTTTGGTTAAAATCCAACGACCTAAAGAACTACTTTTAAAATCCAATAATTGAGGTATTACATACGAATCACAAATATGTACTGTTGATAGCGCCCTTCCTCCTTGTGCATCTGGTACATTCCCTACATTGATAACTTCAGGTAATTCAAACAAGCTATCAATGAGCGCTGTTGTTTTTTCTTTTTCAGGATAATCTTCGATTTCTTTGAAATCATAAATACAGATTTCAGAATCAAAAATAGATACTTTCAATTTCTTTCCTTGATGATATTTAAATAGGGCCAATAAATTATATGAAAATAAATATTTAGCCTCTTTTATATGCGGCTTTTAAGCCAGTTAACCATTCTCGATGTTTTAAAAGAGCCTTAGGCGCACTTTTTACTAAATTGTCATTACTCATAAATAACTCGCTACAATGCTTTTTTTCTACAGCAGAAAGCTTTGCAGCTTTGGTTTTAAACTTCATACCGTATAGAACATAAAGAAAGTTTTTATCATCAAACATATCAAAGCGACTAAAAAAGTCTGACTGCTGAGGAGGCCGAATAGCAAATTTTCGTAAACGTTCTTTTAATTCAGGTGAAAAAGTTGCTTCATTTTGATTATCTAGCCAGAACTGAGAGTCCTCACGATCTGAAATGCAATAATGTAATTTAATAAAATCAACGACCCTTTCCCAAGCATAAGTAACGACTTTATTATAATATTCAATCGAGGGTTCTATATCAGAAAAGTGCCTTGGGAAATTACGCGCTAACATTTCTGCAGAAAAATCAGAAAGTAAAATAGATGTAGCTTCGAGTGGTTCGAGAAACCCTTGGGCTAAGCCTAAAGCGACACAGTTTTTATGCCAAAACTCTTTTCTATAACCAATTTTCATCGGGATTTTACGTGGTGATATTTCACTTTTGTCTACGCCTAAATATTCAGCATATCCTTGTAGCGCTTCATCATCACTCATATGGCGACTTGAATATACAAAACCAGTGCCACGTCGATTAGTCAGCGGGATATCCCAAATCCAGCCGGCTTTATGGGCCGTAGCTGTTGTATAGGGATTAATTTCATCAGTGTCTGCAAGAGGTACTTGTTGAACAAGTACGGTATCAGTTAGCAATTCATTGGCTTTACTTTCAAAAGGAACATCTAATTCTTGATCGATTAATACTGAAGAAAATCCACTACAGTCAATATAAAAATCGAATTCGAGTTCTTTCTTATCATCAGTTATTAGCGCTTCAATATAACCATTGGCAGCTTTAGTCGCTCCAACAATAGTGGCAAACTGATGTTTAACATTAAACTTACTTTGTGCATTTTTTGCTAATAAATTAGCAAATTTGGCGGCATTGAAATGATAAGCATAAGATAAATCTCCTACATACTCGCCAGAGCTTTTTCTTTTCGGGGCGAGTCCCATTTCGCAGATCCTCGCTTGAATTCCCACTTCATCAAAAGGTCGCTCATTCTCATGTGCATTCCAATAATGACTGACATCAAAACCTCCCGGATATGGCACGTCGAATGGATGAAAATAGGAATTGTCGCCATGCTTTTTTTCGTCAAGCCAGTTAACGAATTTAATTCCTTGCTTAAAGGTTGCATCACAAGTAACTAATAACTCAGCTTCAGAAATACCAAAGCGTTTTAGCGCTTTCATGATGTATGGTACAGTTCCTTCGCCTACGCCAATTGAAGGAACGTCTTTAGATTCAATAACGGTTATTTGCACTTCTTCATCGGCTTTCAGCTCGGAGCCAAGGTGATTCGCAGCTAACCAACCTGCTGTCCCCCCACCTATAATTGCAACTTTTTTAATTTTCATATCTATTACCACCTAAAAAAAAACCCAGTCTAGACTGGGTTTTTATTACAGCATATTAAAATTAGAACTTAAAGCTAGCGCCTAACTTGTACGTCGTTTCACCATTGAAAGACCAAGCAGGGTTACCTTCTTGTAATCCTGGTTTAACATCTGTACCGAAAGCAGCTGCACCGTATTGCACGTCATCTTGCTCAGTTAAATTAACAACTTCTAATTTAAACGCAATGTTTTCAGAGAAGTTCCAACCTAAGGTTACATCTAAAGTACCAAAGTCATCATGCATACGGTTGCCATAGTAGTAATCGTATTCACGAACCATGTACTCAGAACGGTAGTTATAAGCAACACGAGCTGAGTAATCATCATTTTCCCAGAAAGCTACAATGTTAGCAGTATGTCTAGAAGACTCTGTGAACATACTAATGTTATCAGTGTAAACTTCAGCTGGAGCAGATGCATCAGTGTATGTGTAGTTAGCATTTATACCAAAGCCGTTATCCCATGCATGGTTTAACTGAAATTCGATACCGTCGATAGTACCGCCACCTGAGTTTTTATAGGTGTTAGTAGTCCAGTCATCTTGAGCAACACCGTCAGCGTCTGTAACGCCAGGGTTTAATAAACCAATCTGTTGGTTTAAAGCACGCTCAGCAGTTACGAAGTTTTCGATATCTTTCACGAAGAAAGTTGCTGAAAACAAGTTACCGTCACCGTAGTAGTATTCTAAACTTAAGTCAGCTTGAGACGCTTTCATAGGAAGTAAACCTGCACTACCGTATGACATGCTGTTGTTATCAGGACGAGTATCGTCTAAACCTTGTGCTGTGTATAAGAAAAGGTTTTGGTAATTAGGACGAGTAATCGCTTGTGAAGCAGAGAAGCGTAAAATCAGGTCTTCTTGTAAATCAAACGCAACGTTTACGCTTGGTAAAAAGTCGCTGTATGAAGCACTATCAGTTTTGGTCTTGTTGCTCCATCTGTCGTTGAAGCCATTAACATCTGCAGTACCATCTACATAGTAGCTAGTTGAATCAACATCAGTCTCAATATAACGCATACCAAAGTTACCACGGAATCCATCACCTTCGAAAGTGAACATACCGTATATCGAGAAGTTTTCTTCTTCGATTAAACCGTAACCAGGACGAGAATAAACAAATTCATCAACAAGCGATAACGTTGCATCAATCATTGCGTCAACATTGCCCTTTGGAATTTCGTATTCCGCTGCGCCAAGCTTAGTTGTACCACTATATAAATCCACAGTGTTAAACGAGTTTACACCATCGCCATATACAGCTTTCTTTTGTGACTTTTGAAATTCATGTTCAGTGAAACGAATACCTGTTTCAAATTTAGTTATTGCACCTAAGTCAATATCAAAATCAACATCTAATTGAAAGTAAGTTTCTTCATCTGTATTTGGACCTTGAATACCAGTCCATTGTGATGTACCTACTGTGGTATCTAATTGATCACGAGTAAAGCCCATGTCACGGCCATTAATATCAATTTGCTTGCCTGTTGCATCAACTTGACCAGCCCATTTAACTTGACCAAATTTATCACCCCACCAGCCGTAACCGAAGTTAGCACTCATTTGAGTACCACCATCTGCTTCAGTACTACCAGCAACTGCAGTGATATTGTAATCGTCACCTTGATATTCTAAATTAAACTCAACAGTGTCTGATGTCATTTCACCTTGACGTGCCCAGTTTTGGAAGAATACATCAGTTGGCGCACTTTCTGGAGTATCACTTAATACACAAACACCTGCTTGATTAAACTGTTGACAATTTGACTCACCTGCGCCCCAGTTTGTATCAGTATTAATGTACATGTTAGAGCCTAAGCTATCAGCACCTAACTCTAGAGATAAGATATGAATACCTAGCTCTAGTTTCTCTGTTGGACGATATTGGATTGCTGCATCTAAAGCAGTACGTTCTTGTTCTTGTAAGAAAGATGAAGGCTGAATTGAAGAACGTCCACCCCAGTCTAAATCTGCTTCTGTACCTGTACGTAAGTATTCACGGTCAATGTATGAACCTGAAACTAAAACACCAAAAGTTTCATCATCGTTTTTCCAGCTATATAATGCAGAAACTTCTGGAGATGTTTCTTCGCTGATAGAACCGTATTCACCTTTAACAGATGCAAAAACACTGTTTGCTTCCATATCTAAAGGCTTACGCGTTTTAACGATAACCGTACCACCAATACCACCTTCAACAAGGTTCGCTTGGCTTGATTTGTAAACGTCCATACCGCCAATCAATTCAGAAGGGAGCATAGAGTAGTTGAAAGAGCGATCAACATTTAATTGGTCAAACCAACCTGTTGATGCTACGTTTTGGCCATTCAATGTAGTTAATGTCATAAGAGGGTCAGTACCACGAATTGAAACTGAACCACCTTGACCAAATGAACGAGCAACACTAACGCCAGGAAGACGAGCAAGTACTTGTCCTACGTCTGAATCAGGTAATTGCCCAATATCGTCTGCGCTTACTGAATCAATAACAGCATCTGAAAAGCGCTTAGCATTAACGCTAGCTCGGTTAGAACCACGAATACCGCGAACTTCAATAACTTCTGTTTCTGCATCGGCAGCTTTAACTTCATCAGCAGCCATTGCGAATGGAGTTGCACCACCCGCTAGTACTAAAGCGATTGAACTCGCTAACATACCTTTTTTAAATGTTTTAGTTGACATCGACTTTCCCTTACACACGTTTTTATAAATTTAATTAGTTATTTTTTAATAACCTTAATAAAGACAGCGCTGTCTTTTTAAATCATGACAGCGTTGTCATAGGTTGGATAAAACATTACACAAAAAATGACCTTCTGGCTACAGTTGATTACAATTTAATAAGGATCTTTATTGCAACAATCTGTAAACAAAAGAGTTTTATTTTTATTTTTCATCACAAAAAAGCTTTTTATTTGCACAAAAAAGTTGGTTTTATGCGTTTTTTTATTTGTTTTATACATTAAAACAGCTGTTTGATGAATAAAAAGTTAATTTTTTGAATGGTAGGTTTATTATTTAAGAAATTGAAAGGTGTTTTTTTACGATCTTTTAAGATCATAGCTGTGGTTTAACCAAGATAATAACAAAAAACGCCAACATACTGTTGGCGTTTATGGGGAGATATTTAAACTATACTATTTTGCTGCGTTATAGTAATTCATCAAATTAAGTGTTGAACAATCGTGGCTAGCAGATATATTGCCACTTTCTAATTCTTTTTGTATGTTCTCTGCAAGGCCTTTACCAAGCTCTACGCCCCACTGATCAAAAGAACATATTTGCAAAACAATGCCCTGGACAAAGATTTTATTCTCGTAGAGTGCAATTAAACTACCCAAAGTTGTTGGATCTATGCGTTTCAACAAAATAGTATTGGTTGGGCGGTTCCCTTTGTGTACTTTATGCGGGGCTACCTTATCGATATAATCTGCAGTACGGCCTTTAGCTTTAAGATCTGCTCGTACTTGCTCTTCATTAACGCCTGTCATTAACGCTTGAGTTTGTGCAAAAAAGTTCGACATTAATGTTTCATGGTGGCCTTTAACAGGCGTTACACTCGCAACAGAGCCAATAAAATCAGCAGGAACCACATTGTTACTTTGGTGTAAATATTGATAAAAAGCATGTTGACCATTTATACCTAATTCACCCCATATTGATGGTACTGTTGCATAATCTACTTCGACACCATCCCAAGAGACTGATTTACCATTACTTTCCATTTCAGCTTGCTGTAAATAGGCAGCCAACATATGTAAAGTTTGATCATAAGGCAGTATAGCTTGTGATCTAGCACCAAGAAACGTGGTATTCCAAACACTAAGCAATGCCATTATTACCGGCATATTTTCTTGCAGTGGTGCATTTTTAAAATGTTCATCCATTTCGTTAGCGCCGTCTAACAGCTCTTTGAATTTGTCAAAACCTAAATCAAGTGCTATTGCTAAACCGATTGCTGACCATAATGAAAAGCGTCCGCCTACCCAATCCCACATGCCGAAGATATTATCTTCTTCGATACCAAAGCTCATCGCATTTTCTTTATTGGCTGTTACTGCTACAAAATGCTTAGCAACAGCGGTTTCATCAAAAGAAGAAGCGGTTAACCATTTAATAGCCGTTTTAGCATTAGTCATTGTTTCTGTTGTCGTAAATGTTTTACTAGAGACAATAAATAGAACTTTTTCGGGATCAAGCGGACGTAAAATTTCGACAATTTGTGCGCCATCTACATTCGACACATAATGTACATTCACGCTATTATCACTGTAATGTTTTAATGCTTCTGTCACCATTTGTGGACCGAGGTTAGAACCGCCAACACCGATATTTACAATATCCGTAATGCGCTTTCCAGAATAACCAAGCCATTTACCTTCGCGTACTCGATTAACAAAACCTTCCATTTTATCTAGCTGAATTTTTACACTTTCAGTGATGTTTTCGTCATCAATAATTAGCGGTTCATCACTTTTACGTCTTAAAGCGGTATGTAAAACTGCACGATCTTCAGTTTTATTAATTTTTTCACCACTGAACATTTTTTCGCGCCATTCTAACACCTGGCTTTCGTTTGCCAGTTCAAATAAGGTGTTCATTGTTTCACTGTCGATTAAGTTTTTTGAGTAATCTAACAATAACTTAGGAAGTTCTATAGAGAATTTTTCAAAGCGCTGACCGTCTTGTGCAAACAGATCATTCATGTGTTGAGATTTTTTCTCATGTGCGAGTTTGGTGAGCTTTTTCCAACTATTTAATGTTTGACGACTTGACATAACTATTCCTATAGTGCATTAATTTATACCTCTGATGGGTTACCATATTTGATAATGACAGCGCTGTCAATTTCAATTTAATATAGTTTATTCATCTAGATTAGCACAAAAGTTCAGTTAATTTTCAATAAGTAGTTGCCGCAGTGCAAAAGAAACAATACCCTACTGTGCAGCAGTAAGGTTACATAACAAGAATAATAGGAAGGCTGTTTTAACAGATGAAAGCTACGATAAACGATGTTGCCAAGCAAGCGGGAGTTTCAATAAAAACCGTTTCTAGAGTAATGAACAATGAATCATCAGTGCGACAATTGACTCGAGAAAAAGTCATGGAAGCCGTGAATGAATTACATTATCAGCCAAATTTAGCTGCTCGTAATTTAGCAGGTACTAAGGCATACAGTATCGCTTTTATTTATGATAACCCCAATGCCTATTATGTTATCGATATGCAAAATGGTATTTTAGCAGCCTGCAAACAACAAGGCTTTGAACTTATAATCCACCCTTGCCAAGCAAAGTCTGAGCATGTTCTTGATGAAATTGCCGACATGGTGAGAAAGTCACGTGTTGCAGGTTTAGTACTTACCCCACCCTTTTCTGAAATGCCTGAATTTGTGCAAAAGATTATCGATTTAGATGTTGATGTCGTTAGAATTATGTCTGGTGATGTAGCACCTGATGAAATAGCTCCTTGCATTATGGTTAATGACCACGCGGCTTCAGAAAGTATCACACAACATTTAATAGATTTAGGCCATAAGCATATCGGTTTTATTGGTGGTGAATCTGCCCATATGTCAACAGTAGAACGGTTACGTGGTTACAAAAAGGCATTAAAAGATAATAATATAACCGTTGATGAACGTTTAATTATTGATGGCGAATATTCGTTTGAATCAGGGGTTCATGGTGCTAAACAATTAATGTCTGAAGATGTAAGCCCGACTGCAATATTTTCATGTAACGATGAAATTGCTGCTGGTTCATTATTTGCAGCGCGTTTAATGGGAATCTCTATTCCTGATAAACTCTCTATTGCTGGTTTTGAAAATTCACCTTTCTCTCGTCAAACTTGGCCACGCTTAACAACCGCGAATCAGCCAAATCAAAAGATTGCTGAAGATGCAGCCAATTTACTGATTGCTAAATCACGTAAACAATTGGCTAAAAATAGTGTTAATCATTATACGCCACAACTAATTGTGCGCGACTCTACCGGTAAAAATAATTAGCCAACGATAACTTAAAAATAAAAGGCTCATCTTCGATTGTTAAATCGATTAATGAGCCTTTTTGTTATATAAAAAATTTAATGTCGTTATATTACCGTCTAAAAGAATAAACTCCGACTTTACCATCTGATCCGGCAGCCAAAAACATCATGTTATCGCTAGCCAATGTATAAAAGCCTTTATCATCTTTTTTTGCTTTAGGATTCGCTAATACTTGCCAGCTTTCCCCAGCATTGAAGGAAATATCAGTACTTGTTTTTCCTGTTGCCATACAAAAGTTACCCTGACAGCTCATTGCAGAGCGTAAACCATTTTCTCCTGCATCGACTGATTGCCATCTATTATCTATCAAGGTAGCCATATTTGGATAACTCGCAGGACGTTGGAGGTAATCACCTCCAACAACAAAGATTTGTTGCTGATTATTTAACGCTAAACCATAACCACCTGCTGTTTGTGTTTCAGAAAATAATGGCACTCGGTGGCGTTGCCATGTTTCACCAAAGTCATCACTACTATAAACTGAAGCAGAAAAGCCGCCAGTCGTTAACCAAGCTTTTCCTTTTTCACCAACAATCAATGTATTACCACTTGCGGCAAAAGCTGACTCCTTTTCGATAAAAGTTGGTATATTGTTTATTTCAATGCGTCGCCAAGTTTTACCACCATCAATTGTTCTTTTGATCACATAAAAGCCATCAACAGGATCCCCCATTAACAAACCATTATTTTTATCCCAAAATGCGATTGAATCAAAGAAGCCCTCTTTATCTTGATTTTGATAGAGCAATTTCCAGCTATTACCGCCATCATTCGTTTTATATAATACTGATTGCTCACCGCTACCAATACCCATCACAATAGCCGTTTGTCTATCGAAAAGGGCAATATCACGAAAGCCTGTTTTTAATGGGATTTTAACGGATTTGTCTGCCCATGTTTTCCCAGCATCTTGGCTGACAAAGACCGAATTATTACTACCACTTACCCATAAAGAGTCACCTAATATAGCGCTGCCCCGTAAAGAAGGAGTATTAGGTAACACCGTATGCTGCCACGATGGTAAATCGGCCACACTAGTACCACTTGCTAACGAAGAAAAAAGTACAAAAGATAAAAATATTGGTTTCAGGCTGTTGAACATAGAAGGGTAAATCTTACGAGTAAAAAGCATAGACATGATTGATTTCATAATAATTATTATTGTTGATGAACATCACGCTACTATCGATTACTTTTAATATTTTGACAAGTCATTGGCCTAACTCATAGTAATAATAATTGGCTTGTATGTTTTCTGTCTCATCTGTTGTAAATACAATCAATTTAAGCGATAGTGGTTGGATAAGATATGCTTGATAATCATTCATACAATAATAAAAATAATAATAAATTCTCATGCTAGAAGTTGATGATAAAGTACTTGCTGATATACGCCGCGGATTTTCTGTGCCAGCTCAGCCAAGTTTATTACTAAAATTACAAAAGGTTATGGCGGAAGCTGAGCCTAATTTAAATGTATTAGCCGACACTATTTCACAAGATGTTGCTGTTGCTTCTACGATATTAAAAACTATTAACTCGCCTCTTTATGGGCTATCACGCTCAATGTCTGACATTCCTAAATCGGTACGTTATATCGGCTTAAATGGTATCAATGCTCTAATTACCAATACCTTAATTAAACGTAGTTTCGATCAAAAAGATTGCAATATTGCTTTAGAAGAGTTTTGGGATAATGCGACAAACATTGCCAATACTTGTGTTCATATTGGTAAATCATTAAAACAAGCGGTATCAAAAGATAAACTATTCTCTCTCGGTTTATTTCATGATTGTGGCATTCCTGTAATGGCGATGAAATATGCTGATTATAATGATACCTATGAATTAGCTCATAATACCCCCAGTAAAACCTTACCTGTTATTGAAGACGAAGCTTATGGCGTAAATCATGCAACTATAGGTTATTACGTGGCTTCTTCTTGGCGATTACCAAAAGATACCTGTCAATTAATTTTAGCTCACCACGATCGTGATTTTCTCAAAATAGCTAGTTCACGGATCCAAAAATTTTATTACGCTATTTTAAAACTGGCTGAAAACATTGTTTATAACCATAAGCACTTTCGTGATAGCGCTGATTGGCCCTATATTCAAGAAGAAGTATTTACATTGCTTGATATCGATGAAGATGATTATCAAGACTATGTAGAAGATACCGAGTCACTACATATGCAAAGCAGCTAGGTTATAGGCGCTAAACCAGCCCTTGGTTAAGCGCAATTAATACTGCTCTTGTTCTATCGCGGGTATTAAGCTTAGCTAATATATTAGATACATGATTTTTTACTGTACCTTCAGCAAGAAAAACACTACTGGCGATTTCTTTATTTGAAAAGCCACCAGCAACTAATTTGAGGATTTGCTGCTCTTTTTCAGTTAAATCTTCAAGAACAGGCATATCGGACAAGCCTTTATTAAGTTGTTTCATCACAACAGGTTCGGCAACAAAGCCACCACTGGCTAGTGTTTTCACTGCACTAACGAGCTTTTCTAACGATACATCCTTTAAGAGAAATCCATTAGCGCCAGCTTGCAAACTTTGCATGAATAACTCACTGTCATCAAAGGTTGTTAACATTAAAATAGGTAATTTAGTGCCTTGTTCTCGTAATATTTTCACCAGTTCAATGCCATTCAATTTCGGCATACGAATATCAAGTAACATTACATCTGGCTGTGCCTTTTGCTCAGCTAACATTTGCTGAGCTTGCTCACCATTCTCAGCCTGCCAAACGATATTAATATCTTCACTTATTGATAGAAGACCTGCAATTCCTTGTCTAACCAAATGTTGGTCATCAACTAGGGCAACATTAATCATAACAATCCTCAACTTCTATTTTTAAAGTACAGCCTTTATCACTCGCATCGAGTGCGACTTTTCCAGAAAAATCAACTAAGCGTTCTTTTAGACCCAATAGACCGCTACCAAATGAGGTAGGGGTATTTTCTGTTTTCGCTGAGCCGTTATTTGATAGTTCAATCACTAAGTTATTATCAATTTTAATAGTATTCAATGTAAACTGGTTCGCTTTTCCGTGGCGAAGAGCATTGCTGATACCTTCTTGCAAACAAAACATTAGCTGTTGTTTAAGTCGTAACGAATTTATTTCAGGTGAAGAAATCACTGTTAACTGACAATTAGGTAATTGACTGATTAAATTTTCTAGCGATAAAAGAAGGTCAAATTGCTCTTCGTCACGCATTTCTTTCACTACTTGGCGAACATCAGTGAGTAACGTTTTGGCTAACTGTAAGTTTTCTTGTAACAAAGGTTTAAATTCTTCAGGTACTTTATGTTTTGCCACTTCTAAATTTAATGATAGTGCTGTTAACTGATGGCCAATTACATCATGTAAGTCACGAGATATTCTTAACCTTTCTTGCTTTTGAGATGACGACTTTAGCATAAAGCGTGTCGCTAAGAGCTCTTGATTAATTGCAGCTAATTCTTCTTTAGCTTTTTCTTCTCTACGCGCCGTTTCAATGGCAGAGAAGCCAAAAATTTGCAGCATAAAATAAATAATCACTTGGAAAAAGCTCGAAATAAAGCTATCGACATAAGCTATAAAGAAATGGGCCGTAGTAATCATAGTAATTATTAATAGCGCTTGTCTACGCGTAAACATTACCGGTAACAAGGTTGCAATTAATACTAATAAAATCGCTGCCACATTGTACTTGTCGAGCGAAATTAAAAATAAAACAATTACAATTTCAATAGCGAGTAATACTTTATAAAGCAACGGTCCCGCTCGGTTTTCAGCAAAAATAATCCACACAAAACAAACATAGAAAGCAATAAAAGCACTAAGCTTTAGAAAGAATTCTCCCCCAACTGTTAGGTTTACTAAGGATAAATAACAAATAACTGACCAAGTAATAAACCCTGAAAAGTGTAACAGCCAATCTTTACGTAAATGTTCGGGAACAAGTGACTTCAACATATTTGTATACTCTTAAAAAATAGTAAAACACCCTGAATATTAGAGTGTTTTTAAGACCTGTTTTGTATTGATTAGTTTAAAATAAATCAATTTCAATTGCTGTATTATCTTTAACGACAAATTTTGCTTCTTTATATTCAGGCGCGCCAAACATACCAACATTGTTGCTAAAACCGTAGCCTTCTTTTGGAATGCCCATCATATTAAAGTCCATTTCATTGTTGTCGTTTTCATCTTGATACATTTTAATTGCATACTCTCCATTAGGTAAGTTTTCAAATATTGCCACTTCTTTACCATTAAGTGCTTTCACTTTGGTATAAAAGCTGGCTTTACCACTTTTATAATCTTCTTGAGAAGCATATATACCAATCATCAAGTGACCCTTTCCTTTTTCTACATCACTGATGTTAATCGTTAAGTCAGCAGCTACCGCATGTTGGCTTAAAAGAAAAATCATTGAAAGAGAGCTTATTGCAGCTAAGGCTAAGCTAGCTACTGTCGAAGATAATAGATTTTTAATGTTCATGATAATTCCTTTCTATATAAGTTTTAAGGTTGATAAAATAAGATGATTTGTCGATTCATTGGTAGTGTAAACTTGAATGGTTTTTCTAGCAGGTGCCAAAAGTCATCATTTTAGCTGTGATGAAACATGACTTTTGGCACCCCGATATTAAGTAAATAATTGAGAATTCTTTCGTCTAAAATCGTGAACTAAATACCGTTGAAATATGGCCAAAAAAATAATCGGCAGTACCACAGAAAAGGTAATATCCCCTTTAAAAGCAAACGACAATGCCAACGAAAACGAAACAGCGATAAGTAAATAAGTTGACCTTTTATTGATACTTAATTGTTCGGAGGCATTCTTAACAATAGTTTTATCAATGCCTATAAAACTATTATTAGAACTCAGCATCGTAATAATGCCGACAAGTAGCATCATAATAAAAATGGCAGATTCTTGTAACGAGTTATATAGCTCTAAATACCACCATTGTTGGAAGAGTGCGGCGACTCCACCGAGAATTAGATATAAATTTGCTGATAAAACTAATCGACTAAGCACGGTTTTTTCTTTAACGATTAATAATAGTTGAACTATCCCTAGCAATGCCGCTACTTGAAAAGCCAGAATCCAGCCTTGGTTTGAAGTTTGCTGTTGCCAAAAGCCAATAGTAGAGAATAGTGAAAGCGGTAAGAACTGAAATAAAGGGGCAAATTTTTTTAACATGTTATGGCCTTGTTTTGCTTGCTAGTTACTTTTGTTTGCTTTGATAAAAATAGTAACGCTCGCAAAGACAAAACAAAGGTGCCAAAAGTCACACTTACCCTAATAAATCTTAGCTAATCCCGTAATGCTTCAGTAACAGGTAAACGCATCGCTTTGAATGCAGGTAATAAACCACCAAGTAAGCCAATAAACAATGCTAACGACATTGCCTTTATTACCAGTAATAAAGAAATATCAAAATTAAACATCATTTGGCTCAAATTACTGACGTTCTGTGTTGCCGCTGTCCAGCCGTCGAAAGCAATATATAAAGGTAAAATACCGAATAGCCCACCAATCAAGGCAATTAACAAGGCTTCACACAGTATAGATATAGCAATGGCAAAAGGACTAAAACCTATCGCCTTATGGGTAGCTATCTCTTTTGAGCGACTGGTTATGGCAGCATACATAGTATTAAGCGCAGCAACCATTGCGCCTAACGCCATAACTATAGCGATAGGAAAACCTAACCAACGAATTAAACGAGTTAAGTTACTTGCTTGGTCGCTAAAGAATTGTTTTTCGGTGATCACCCGAATATTAAGTCGAGGATCATCTTGCCATTCTTGCTCTAACGCCGGTAAATCATTTATATCATTCAGCGCTAAGCGGATAGATTGAATAGTATTACCTCGACGATAGTCACTTTGCACCATACCAATATCCGCCCAAAGCTCTGATTCAAATACACTATTCCCATCAGAAAATATGCCGCTAATCTGCCACTGTGCCCCACCTAGTATTATTGTCTTTCCTACACTTAGCCCTGGGATCCTACGTGCTATAGCTTGACCAATAATTAATTGTCTTACTCCGGTAACAAACATTTTTCCGCTAATTAAACGAAAGTTAGGTCTAAATTGTTGAGTTGACTTACTTATCCCCCTTAAAGCTAAACTTACTGAAAGTTCATCGGAGCTGATGTTGCTAACTTCATTTGTATACTTCATTTCAGCATTAACAAACATTTCTGCAGAAACTATTCCTTGCTCTTGTTTATTTTTTGTCACTTTGGAGTTGTTTGCTAATATATTAACCTCTACAGGAAACATGACACTTTGCAACTCTGACGTTGCCCCTGCGCGCATTACTAATACTGTATTATCTAAGCCTGTTCGTTGTAATGTTTTCATCATACCCTCGCTCATTGCTAAGACACTTAAAATCACAGCAGCAACGCAGCCAATGCTCAACATACTTACTAATGAAACCGTAAAACGCTGAGGGAAGCTTTTAAAATTAATAACCGTTAAGGCATATGCCTGTTTTAAGTAAACTGATAAATGATGATTATTGTTTGTTAAATTCCTCATTATTTTCCTCCTAATGTTTCACTGATAACAATACGCTTAATAGCAATGGCAGGAAAAACACTACAAAAAACAGCAGCTAGGTTAACTAATACAAATACCGTAATATAATGGTGCTGTGTTAGAGATATTCCCGGTAAAAAATCGTTAAAGTGTTGCCCAATGACAGAAATTAACATACCCGCAGTCAAGCTCCCTATCCCGGCACCTAACCCCAGTAGTAATAGTGCCTCAAAATAAATGTTTTGAATTAAGGTAGTTGACGAAAAACCTAAAGCTTTCATCATCGCACTTTCATTATTTCTCTCTCTAATAGTTTGGATCATGGTATTGCAAACGATCAATAATAAGGTAAAGAACACAGCAATAACGACCAAGTTAATCACCATTGCCATATCAACAAATTGTTGTGCTTGCTCTTTAATGAATACCTGCTCTGTAGTCGTTCTTGTTGGACTATTCGAATGAGCGAATAAGTGATCAATTGACTGAATAACACTATCAACATTGGCCTGTACTTTTATTTCGGTCGATAACCAGCTTACTGAATTTTTTGCATAAGCTCTGCCTTGATCAAAATATGCATGTTGGAAAAAAACTTTATTATTTTCTGCTGACTGTTTCTTACTTTTATAAATAGCAGTAACAATAAATGACCAATTAAACGAACCACTTTTATTCATCCAAATAGAGGAGCTCAATGGCACCTTATCGCCAATTTTCCAGCCATATTTATCAGCAATAGCTTGTCCTATAACAATGCCAGTACGTGTTTTTTGCCATTGCACTAACTCCTGTTTAGGAATCAGGTATTCTGGAAATAAGTCAAAGTAGTTTTCGTGACCAACAGCTGTTACAGCTAATTGATTTTTTTCGTTTTGAAAATAACCGCCAAACCAAGAGGCATAACTTACCTGTTTCACGCCAGCAAGTGCCGCTACTTTTTGTTGAGTATTAATCGCTAAGGGTTGCGTTAATGATATTTTATGACTGGTGATCAAGCGATATTGATTACTATCACTTACGTTTACAGTTAATGCATGATTAACACCTGATAACGTTGAGAATAAGAAAAATGCTACTATGACAGAAATACAGGTTAGCCAGAAACGCATTTTTTTACGAAAGCTATTTCGCCATACTAAGATGAATAATTCCATTAGTTCGCACCAGCAATGCTATTATTTTGTTCAAGCATAAATGACTCTAGGTTTATCACTTTAGTCGCATATTCTGCAGCTTTATGATCATGAGTAACCATTACAATAGTTTTGCCAAAATTACGATTAAGCAGAGCCAATAACTCAAGTATTTCATTCGCTGTTTTTCGGTCTAAGTTTCCCGTTGGTTCATCACATAATAAGATATTTGGATCGCTAACAATCGCTCGGGCAATGGCAACTCTTTGCTCTTGCCCACCAGAGAGCTCTTTAGGGAAGTGTTTGCTTCGATCGCTCATGCCAACCAACTCTAATGCATAACTCGCATGTTCTTGCCGCTGTTTTTTATTTAAAGGCGTCAATGCTAAGGGCAGTTCGACATTGCCTTGGGCACTTAATACTGGCAATAAATGGTGTGATTGAAAGACAAAGCCGATGTTCTCAGCTCGCCACTTAGTTAAATGTGCTTCTTTTAAGTTATCTATGCGCTGTCCGCCTATTAGTACCTCGCCAGAAGTTGGCTGATCAAGTCCGCCCATTAAATGCAATAAGGTGCTTTTTCCTAAACCAGATGGGCCCATTAAAGCGACAAACTCACCTGAGTTTATCGTTAGGTTAAAATTGTCGTGTACTACCACATTATTATCACCTTTTTGGTAACTTTTATTGATGGCTTTTAAGATAATGTCATTCATGCTTTTCATAAAAATCCCTAGAATTTATATTGCCTAACGTAATCAAAGTGCTGTGATTAAATTACAATTTAAAGTGATGCTATTTCAGTTTTGTTATGCGAGCGAGTTGCATTATTCATAAAACTCACTTTCACCCCCATGTCTGGCAGAATTCGTGGATCTGTGATCAATAATTTCACACGAACTTTAATACTGGCTTTTTGTCGGTCTGCTGTTGGAATAACAGCAACGACCTCACTGTTTATCTTCCATTGTGGGTAGGCATCTAATTTAGCAATGACTTTTTGCCCTACATGCACTCGGTTGATATAGCTTTCACCAACTTCTACTTCAATTTCTAATGAGCTCATATCGACAATCGTACCTACTCCTGTTCGAATAAAACCTCCGCCAGAAGAACCTGCAGAAATCAACTCACCAACTTGTGCATTTTTACTGATGACCACACCATCGAACGGTGCTCGAATTTTATGTTGATTTAATTGGTATTTCGCAAGTTCAACCCTCTGTTCGGCAATATGTATTAGGGACTTTTTGTTGCGTATTTGAATGGTTAATTGTGCATTTTTAAATTCACTGTCTTCTAGTAATTGCTGGCTAATAAGCTGTTGACTAGCTAACGATTTATTTCGATTAAACCGCTGTGTTTGTTGTTTAAAAAGTAAAGTAAACTCGTCATAACTCGCTTGTTTTGACGATAATTCTGCGAGGGCAAGCTGATAAGTAATATTAGCTTTTTTATCGTCTAATTCAGCTAGAATATCTGCTCTTTTAACTTCTTGTCCTTCTTCAATATTCAAACGGTTCAGTTTACCCGTGATCTGAGAAGAAACCGTAGCAATTCGCCTTGCCACTATATGACCACTTGCATCAAGTGCCGTCTTCTCTGTAGAAGCGGATATTGTCGAAGCTAAGTTTTGAATTGGTAATTGGTTAGATTTAACAACTTGCTTATTTATTTTCGTATCATCAAATTTTTTAAGTTCATTTACTTGATTTTGACTACCTGAGGACAAAAAGTGCTGACCAACAAAAAATATGCTTGAGCCAAGCAAGGTTAAAACAAGCACTGCTGAAAGACTTAGCGGGTATACATTTGCATTAGTTTGCGTGTTTCTATCTATAGTCAATTTAGATAGTTCTAAAGGCGCGTGATTAACAGTGGTCATTTTATTCTCCTACAATTTTTGTAAAAGAATAAAAAAGTATCGAATTAGTTAACAGTGCCAAAAGTCATAGCTGAGAGGGGGCTATCAATGAGAAAAGGTAATGGGGTGTATGCGCAACGATTTAGTTGCCTCGAAAAATAGGTAACACTTACCTAGTTAAAAGTGTCTGTTAATGAGTAGTGAATCGAGCCCAAGATAATAATAAAGCTCTAAAGTCTTCCAAACCGCAGCTCGCCGACTCTTGTTCGTCAAATTCAATATCATCAGCACTAAGCGCATCGGGTAAACCTTCAATACCATTTAGGCTTGCATTAGCAGCAATAGAAACATCCTTTTCAATAATTCTAACCGTATATTCACTACCAATAATTTCTTGTTCTTGTGCAGAGTAATTGTCAGCTTTGTCGATAATAGATAATAGTGAAGTTAATTTTTGCGGGTTATTTCCCACTTCAACTTCTAACCATGGACCAAAAACTTCATGCTCTAAAGAGAATTTTGCTTTGGCATAACGGGTGATGGGATCGTTGATGAATTCATATTCCATAAGGCAACTCAGATATGTCTGTATTACCTCTATTATAGAATATTTATCAGTAAAAGGTTATCACTATTCCAATAAGTTTATTGCTATCATCTTTATTTAAAAGGCTTAGCAGCAAGGCATAGATTAAAGAAGCTTTAACGGTTGTTAAAAGAAAAATCAAAATAAGGAGAAAAGCCGACCATAGTTATTCGTAATAATTTTTCTTGCATTAAAATTCTGCCTAGTTCTTCATGCAGAACCTTCACAAAATCAATAACACAGGAAAATGATTTAAGTTAGCTCTTTATCAGCTAACTTAATTTCATTTACTTAATCTGGCTTAAAGCAATAAGGTTCACCATATTAATCATTTGATAGGCATTATTTTATCTGCAAATGCTTTAGCTTGCGAAAAGCGACGGTTGGATCGTTCGCCAAGTTTCACTAACATCAAATAACAAAAAGGAACGAGGAACAAACTCGTAAAGGTAGAAAAGAGCAATCCGCCGATAATTGCGACTGCCATTGGATAAGCTTCATTGTCGCTTGAAGCAAACGCTAATGGCACCATACCTATAACAGTGGTAGCTACTGTCATGAATATTGGTCTAATACGGCTCACACACGCTTCTACAATAGGAGTGATCAAGTTATCTGCATTAACCTTCAACTTATTGATTTGATCTATTAATACAATGCCATTGTTTACAACAATTCCCATCAGAATAAGCATACCTATCATACCTGTTTCACCTAAACCGATCCCTAATAAGGCAAAGGTCCAGTAAACGCCAATAAAAGCTAAACCAATAGACGATAAAATTGCAATTGGCATCAGCAACGATTCAAATAAGGCCGCCATAACAATGAAAATAAGTGCTAATGCTAACAACATATTCTTCAGCATATCCATAAGCGCTTCTTCGTCTTCCGCGAATTGACGCCCTAAATGCCAATCGTATCCTGATGGAAGCGCAATATTCTCCATGACTTCAGTGACTTTTTCAGCCGCTTGTCCACGATTAATATCAGCTAAATTAATTGAGATGGCTAATGTTGTTTTGCGACGAACTCGCGTTATTTGATGCATAATAGGCTGAGTATCAAAGGCTACTAATTGCTGCAAAGTAATAATTCGGCCTTTGCTTTCATAAATAGGAAGCTGTTTAATACGCTCAAGTGGTACAGCTTGCTCAGTATGATAAACAAGTCGAATACTGACTTCTCCTAACTTTGCATCTCTAAACGAGCGTAAGTTACTGCCACGTAATGCTGTAGAAATACGACTAGCAACATCTTGCGTATTAAGCCCTAAGCGAGATACTTTTTCTCGGTCAATACGTAAAATTAATTCCATATTTTTGCTATCGTTATCAAGCCCTACTTCGGCAAAACCTTCTACATTTTTCAGCTGGCTAATGACCATTTCGCTAATCTCTAATAAGCGTTTTGTCGAACGACCGTTTAGCGTAACTTTTACCAATTTTTGCTTGGAATCAGACCAGTCAAATGATGGTTTTGAAATAGCAGACTCAGGAAACCCTGCTTTAACTTTTTCCTTAATTTCATGAAGGGGCAATGAGTAGTCGTCGTTGAGCTTAATACGCGACATTGCAAAGTCAGACCATATCCTGCTATTTACATGCTTAAATTGAAATTCGTTTTTATTGTCATATAAATATTGCTCCATTTCATCAACAAGCTTGCTTACATCAGCTAATTTTTGCTTGCCTTGAATATGGTAAACAACAATAATTTCTTTTTCTCTTTTACCTTCTTTTTCATTGTCACTCACCATCTGTTTGGTAAACACTCCACTAATGCAAAGTAAAAGAATAGCGAAAGCTGTCGTCTTTGGGCGGGTCAGGATTGTCTTTAAGCGCGGGCGATACCATGTATCGAGCTTGCCTTGAGTAACAACCGAAGATAAAGCGTTTTTGTCAACTCGACTCAGCATTAAAGGAATTGCTGTTTTCGCAATAACTAACGATGCCAATAACGGTAAACAAATCGCAACAGCAATTTGTTCAACAAGTATGGTGATGAAGTTTCTTTCGCCCATCAGTAATGGCATAAAAACAATAGTCGTTGTTAATGTGCCGCTGATAATCGCGATACTAACGTTATCAACACCTTTAAGAATTTTTTCTACCGAGTTTAACGAGTTGTCTTTTTGTTGCAGAATACTTTCACAAATTACAACTGAATTATCAATCAATAAACCTACAGCAATAAAAAGTCCTGCAAGAGTTAACATATTTAAGGTGTAACCCATAAAATACATGCCAGCTAAAGCAAAACTAAGTGAAATAGGGACTGAAGCGACAACAACAAAGGTAATATGAGTATTTCGTAAAAAAATAAACAAAACGATAAAAGAAAAGACTATCCCCAAAGCACCTGCTTTCAATAAGTCTGCTAATGATTCTTGAATATCCTTGCCACTGTTATCTTTGATATCAATGGTTATATCTTTGAAGTTATCTTCTTGGCGAAGCTTCTCAATTAACACTTCAACATCGTTTGTAACATCGACAACATTAGCGTCAGACTCTTTGAATATCTCTAAGCCGACTGACTTTTTTCGATCGGTTCTAATTTCGCTGTTTCTTGGCGGAGAAACTAAGCCAATTGTCGCAACATCTTTTAATGTAACACCAACTTTGACTTGAAAGTTTCTGATGTCATTCAAGCTATGGTATTCACCGTCTGGAGACACTCTGTATTTGCGGTCACCATTAAGTATTGAGCCAGATTTCACTAAAAAATTACTTGCCCGTAAGTCACGTAAAAGCGCAGCTTGATCGACTCGATTCATCGCTAGTTTAGTACTATCTAGATGAATTTCAATATGAGGCTGAATAACACCTCGCATTTCAACATTACCCACTCCGTTTAAGCGTTTAAGCGGGTTCCTTAGTTTTTTATCCAAAAAGTCATAAGCTTGTGAAAGATTTTTATCTCCAGATAATACCAGGCTCATTACAGGTAAATCTTCAGTAGAAAACTTTTGAACTAAAACCCTCTCGACATCGTCAGGCAGTAAATGCCGGACCATATCGACTTTTTCTCTAACTTCAAGAATTTTACTATCGAGATCACTGCCAAGATCCATCATGATTTGAATAGAGGCACTGTCGGCACGACTTCTCGAGATCAACTCAGTAATACCACCTAACGTTGAAACAGCTTCTTCTATAGGCCTAGTGATTAAACGCTCAACTTCTTCAGGTGTCGCACCGTTATATGGCACACTAATGAATGCTATTGGTACGTTAAGTGAAGGCCAACTTTCTTGTGGCAATAACTTACTCGCGAATAGACCCGTAACAAAAAGTGACAACATAAACATTGCCGTTGTAACGGGCCGCTTTATCGCTAATGCAGTAAGCCACACTGTTATCGGTAAATCAGCAAGCCTTTGCTTAAATTTATTTTTTTTAGCCACGGGTTCTGTCATCTTATACCTCAGCTGCTTGGTCTAAATTAGCACGTTCAGCTTCAGGATTTTCGACCTCAACTTGATATTTTTTTCTATCAAATAAGCTATAAAGCACCGGTATTAATAACAACGTAAGCAAGGTAGCTAAAAACAAACCACTCATTACTGTAATCGCCAATGGAGCTCTTAATTCAGAGCCTTCTCCACTACTAAATGCCAATGGTGCTAATCCTAAAATAGTGGTTAACGAGGTCATGATAATTGGCCGAAAGCGTGAGCGGCTTGCCTCCATAATAGCTACCATTTTTTCTACACCTTTATGACGTAGTTGGTTAATTCTATCAACAAGTACAATCGCATTATTAACCACTATACCGGTTAGCATGATCACGCCAATAAGTACTATGACACTAATATTCGTACCAGTAACATACAATCCTAATACCGAACCTAAAACGGCAAGTGGGATAGAGAATAAGATGATAAACGGATTTAACAACGACTCAAATTGTGAAGCCATTACTAGGTAGACCAAAAATACAGCTAGACCTAATGCCATCATCAAAGATGAAAATGAACTATCCATTTCTTCATTTTGTCCTGCAACTTTAGCTTTTATATTAAGAGGCAAATAAAGTGACTTGACTAACTCTTCAGCTTTTTCAGCAGCTTCAGCTAAGTCTCCGTAAGCTAAAGATGCTGAAACAATCGCTACTCTATTTTGATTAATTCGATTGATTTCATTCGGACCGATACTTTCGGTGATATCTGCAACGGCAGACAAAGGTAATGACTTAGCTTGTTGAGAATTTACCGTCAATTGACGTACAGCTTGCGCAGAGTTGCGTGAACTTTCATCAGCTCTTACTAATATATCAACTTGTCTGTCTTGCAAATTATATTTACTTGCTACAGAGCCAGCTATCTTAGTCACTAGTTGATCAGCAATATCTGACGCTTTAAGATCTAAACTAGCTAAACGTTCATTATCGAAGCTTATTTTTAATTCGGGTTGTCCCGCTCGCAGGCTGTTATTTAAGTCAATAAATTGCTTATCCATTGACAGCTTTTTCATCAATTCGTCACTGTGCTTTTTCAGCGCTAAAAGGTCGTATCCCGATAAAATTATTTGCAATGGTTTTTCAGTGGTGAACATTTCTGTTTGGGCTATTTCAGCGTTAACATCGGCCATTTCTGCAACTTTAGCACGTACGACTGACTTTACAGCTTCAATATCACCGCTGTTGTTAACAGCCACTAATAATTGTCCCCAGTTTTCACCGCCCTTGCTAGCTGAACTCATCATCAAACTACCACTACCCGCTAATGAGTAGCTGTGTTTGACACGATCATCTTCTGCTATGGCGCTTGCTAATTCTTTCAAGCGTTTATCTGTGGTATAAATCGGAGTTCCTTGTGGCAAGGTTAGCTCTATCGTAAATTCAGATTTGGCAACTTCTGGCACGAGTTCAACAGCAATTTTAGGTAATAAGCTCATTACGCCAACGGCAAAAGCTAAACTTAAGCCAACAAGTACGCCACGGTTATTCAAGGCCGATTTTAATAAGCGACTATATGCCGATGCTACTTTTTCAAAGTAAAAACTAAATATCTTATGTGCAGGTTTAAAAACTAAACTTACTAATTTTGTGATTAAGTTGGTAACGAGTAAAATTAATTTTGTTATCAGTAAAGGTAAATAATTAAAAATAAGCAGGAATGGAAATGCCAAGATTTTAGTTATCACTTTAACGGTTTTTTTACCTCGTGTGATTGGCGCTTTGTCTGCTGCTTTTTCGACTTCAGTCTGTCCAGCTTCTGGGGACAATTTATCTTTACTATACTGACGCGACGCTAACATTGGAATTAAAGTTAAGGCAACGACTAAAGAAGCAAGTAAAGCAAAGGTGACGGTCATCGCTTGGTCACTAAATAATTGTCCAGCAAAACCAGTAACAAAAGCTAAAGGGAAGAATACCGCTAAGGTCGTTAAGGTCGATGCAACAACCGCCCCTGAAACTTCGTCTGTTCCCCGAACGGCAGCGTCAATTATTCGAAGCCCTTTTTCCCGGTAACGGGCGATATTTTCTAGCACCACAATAGCGTTATCAACCAATAAGCCTACTGCGAGGGCAATTCCTCCTAATGACATAATATTAAGGCTAATATTATTAGCAAACATCAGGTTAAATGTCGCAATAATTGAAACAGGAATAGCTAAGGAAATAATTACGGTATTGAAAAAATTACCTAAAAATAAATACAAAATCAACATGGCAAGCAATCCACCAACAATAGCGGCACTTTTCACTTCATCAACCGCATTGATAATAAATTCGGATTGATCGTAAATCACTGTAAAAGTGAGTTGTTCTGGCAGGCTCTCTTCAAGCTCTGCTAATTTAGCATTTACGGCTTTTGCTACCGTAACCGTATTCGCGTCACCTTCTTTATAAATAGCGAGCTCTATCGCTTCATTATTATTGATGCGAGTAATATCAGTACGCTCTTTTTCTCCATCAATAATCTGTGCAATATCTTTAAGATAAATTGTTTTTCCTTCTGTTTGCTTAACAATCATATTACCGAGTTGTTTTAGCGAAACAAACTGATTCAATGTTCGTACTAAATATTCTTGTTGTCCGTCATATACACGCCCTGCGGACATATTAATATTTTCACTTTGAATACGTGAAACAATACTTTGCGCGGTAATTCCACGTCGAGCAGCTTTCTCTTGATCGAATACAACTTGTATTTCTTGCTGCAAACCACCGCCTAATTGTACTGCAGCAACACCTGAAATAGTTTCGAGTTGCCGTTTTATTTCTTGCTCAGCAAAGGTTCGTATCTTTTTCAGCGCTCGAGGGTGTGTATTTTCAGTAGATAAACCTAGCCTTATAATAGGATCAAGTGCGGGATTAAAACGTAAAATAATCGGTTTGTTAACATCTTTGGGCAAAGCAATAATATCGAGTTTTTCTCGAACATTTTGCGTGGCAAAATTCATTGCTACGCCCCATTCAAACTCAATAACGACATCTGACTGTCCGGCTTTTGAAATGGAATGAACTTTGCGAATGCCTTTTACAACACCAACAGATTCTTCAATCGGTTTACTGATCAGTTGTTCTATTTCAGCGGGTGCCGCTCCTGGGTTCTCTGTTCTCACGGTTAATGTAGGATAAGAAAGGTCTGGTAATAAAGAGACCGACAAACGAGAAAAACCCACCATACCAAATAACATCACAGCGAGAGTAAACATCGCGACCGTTACTGGGCGTTTAACCACAGTACTAACAATACTCATAAATAAATTCCTTTATTAAAATAACGATTAAGTCAAAAAAATCAGTAACAATAACTACTGTACTGTTTCCGTTTCACTCGTTACTTGTGCGGTATTGTTAATATTTTCTTTTTTTTCATCAGTAGCGATTTCTTCACCTAAAATTTTCACGTCGCTATCAACTTTCAGCCCTTGTTGTCCAACAATGACAATAGGCTCATCCACATTTAATGGTGTTAATATTTCAACAAAACCGTCTTGCTCGAAACCGGTAAGCACGGTTATTTTTTTAGCCTTTTTATCAGAAACTACAAATAAGCTAGTTTCAGTATCAGTAACCAATAATGCTTTTTGTGGCACTATTTGCGCATTTTCATGAACATCTAGGGTAAGTGATACTTTTGCGAACATGCCCGGTTTCAAACCATGATCATCATTGTTTACTTTCAAAGTGACTTTAAATGTACCTGACTCAGTATCAATTATCGGAGAAATCAAACCAACAGTTGCAGGCACGGCTTGTGAATTTGCGGGAAAGTTCAAATAAGCTTGCTGGTTGAGGTGTACGTTATTCATTTCTGCTTCTGGTAAATAAACCACACCTTGCAGAGTATCTAAAGCTACGATGGTAAACATTTCACTACCTGCGCTGGCGGTCATATTACCTTCTTTCACCATTCGTGATGCGATAACACCAGAAATAGGTGCTCTAACTTTCGAGTCTCGCACTTGTATAGCGGCAACTTTCTGTTGATTGGTTCGAGATTTTACTAAAAAAGCTAATTTCTCTAAATCTTTAGCGGGAATAAGCTGTTTACCATCAATAGGTCTACTACGATTATACTCAGCAACGGCTGAATCAAGATCGATAGTTGTACGTTCAAGTTCTAATAAGTAACTTTCTGAATCAATTTCAGCTAATACTTGCCCTTTAGTAACCGACATACCTTCTTCGACTAATATTTTATCTATCATTCCGGTAACTTTATTGGTCACTTTACTTTCAGACTTTGCTTCAAGTACTGCAGTTGTGCGATAAGTATTAGTGATCGTTCTATTTTCAATCAGTGTCGTTTCAACAGGCACTTTATAAACTTTCTTCTCTTTCTCTTCTATCTTTTCTTCGTTACATGCGGTTAAAGCAGTAACCAATAAAAGTGATAATACTAGTGAAGTTGGTGATGTATTAAAGCGCATAAAAGTCCATTGAATTTATAATAATAATTAGTACCATTTTATCCGCATTAACAAATCAGATACAAATAGCTTTTACTGTTTTTAAGTACTTAATTGTAACTAGTTATGATTAATAATAGATGAGAAGTTAATCTCAAAAAAATATCTAAAATGCAAAACACGAGCTAATATTTATCGAAGAATAGTGAGAGTTGTGTAAGGTATATATGTCTAAGTTAGCAGCATTTGAAAAAATGGGCGGCAGAAGTAGCCTTATTTTAATTAACAAAATTTTCTATGACAAAGTCTATAAACACCCTTGGCTTAAACTGTATTTTCAACAAATACCACAGCAGCATATTGAAGATCAGCAAGTAGACTTTATGCAAAAGGTGCTTGGTGGAGAAAACCTATACGTAGGTAAAGCACCACCCCTTGCTCATATGCATATTATGATTAATGAAGATATTTTTCAGCTCAGAAAAAAATTACTCGAACAAGCTTTTGTTGAAGCAGATGCTAAGCCAGAACTAATCAGCAAATGGCTTTCTTTAGATAATTCATTCAAAAGAGTAATATTTAAGGACTCGTCGGCTCAATGTAAACGAAGGTTCAACTCTGATGACATTCTAGACTTTCCTAATCCAGAGAAGTAAATTTGTACTTTGTCTTGTAATTATAAAGCATAAATTAATATTCAAAAAAACTCATGCCTAAGTTATTTATCCTCATATTTGTTCAAGTAAACAATAAGCCTTCATGTTTAGTGTGGTTTATTTCACCTTCAGTAATAAAACCTTCCGATTACTGAGAGCATTTCAGGCCAATACCAATATCTATTAAGACTTAGTTACGAAATATTAATAATGTAAATTAGCATCATCAGACAATATTTGTTGTAGTACGGTGAACTTACATTTTTATTTATGGTCTATTCAGCCAATGCAAAACTATTTACAAGGAGTTTGAAAATAAAAGGTTTTAAATTTGCAATTTTTATTTCTATCGTCATACATTTTCTTATTGTTTTACTGTTAATCAAAACTACGGATAAACCGATCGAAAAATTTACCAAAACAACTAAGGTAAAACCGATTAGCAGCTTCATCTACTATAAACCGCAGGAAAAAAAACAGGAAAAGGTAAAGTCGCCTCCATTAAAAGATGACAATAAAGAAATAAAAGAAACTTCGATAACTCAGGTTGAGAAGGTTGAGCCCCAAAATATAGCAACTGAAGAAAAAATTCAAAGCAAATCATCAATTCAGCCAACAGAGATACTCGTCCCACCGACAAATAAGCAACAGGCTAAACCAGTAAAAAACTATACAAATGCGCAACGGTTGTCTCGTCTTAAAGATAAAATTAGCCAGCAAATATCAGAACAAGCAATTTACAATTACTCAAAACCTAACACCGGCTCAGTAATGCATGGCAAACCGAACTATGTACCACACTCTTTTGTTGAAGATGTACAAAAAAAAGCAATAGGTTCAACACCAAGTCAGGTAGGAAATGGCTTTAGTATTCAAAAGGATGACAATGGCTCTTGTACTTTAACTGAAGATTTATCGAATATTGGTTTGCAAGGAAAAATGACATCAGGTTTTAAATGTGGTTTATCTAAAGATGAAAAGGCCTTTAATAGTCATATGAAAAAAGTACTTAAGAAGTTAGGTAAATAGAAAATAATCACAACTAATAAAGATTTCGATTGTATTTGCTAAATGCAGTTATCGTTC
>Ga0209395_1000415_pt1 | contig 62951 bp, 53 predicted proteins | sample GOMGulsemesocosm_3_FD_184635 | JGI IMG/M metagenome (GOLD analysis project Ga0209395, IMG submission 184635) | Methane-oxidizing microbial communities from mesocosms in the Gulf of Mexico - GOM9D Gulf of Mexico (SPAdes) (version 2) | ecosystem: Environmental > Aquatic > Marine > Cold seeps...
GCACCTATAGCGTGCCGTTTATTTTCCACTTGTTACATAGGGAATGTATCGCCACTTAAGACTTCCAATAAGGAGTCATTGATAATGCTTTATGACGAGAATGATCCAATGCATGTAACAAACCATCTACTTTACTGTCTTGCCAGTTAACCAACTTAATTGGCCGCTCATCGAGTTTTTGTAACTGTTGCTGTATAATCCACAATGTTTGCAACTCACTAATACCGTATTTAAGATCTAACCAAGGCGCGCGGTAAGCAATACGTTCATCTTCATCATATAAGCTTCCGAGCCAGCTGCCTGTCAATAAACAGCGGTTTAATAATTTACTTTGCGCTAAGTATTGCTCACTAGTTAACGATAAAGCCTCTGGCATAATAGCTTGTAATTCAGACAAACTTTTTGTCAGAGCGTGCTGAGAGAAATTCAAACTCTCACTCTTTTTATTTAATAAATTCTTTTCTTCGTTCTTCTCCAAGCACAAAAACTTAAGTAAAGAGAGTTGTAGACAATTAAAGCGCTTGGAATGTAAGAGCATTTTAACATCATCAATATTTGGTAAACGCCGTTTTTTTAACTTCAGCTGTTCAACCAACTGGTGACTTAGTTCAAGCTTTTTTCTATAATTTCCCGTTTTATTGGTCAGTTCTTGTAAATAGTTAGCATTATCGACCCATGAAAATAAATGAATAAAATGGCTTAATTCATCTTTAACTTTAAAAAATTCGCTGGGTATGTATTGCTGAAATAGCCAAAAACCATGTCGCAGTAGTGTTAACGCTTCATTAATCTGAGCCAAATGAATGAGAGAAGGCTCTTCCATATAGGCATCAATCACTATATTTAATTCCTGTAATGAAAAATCAATACCGGATGAAAATAAACGTTCAATATCATCTGTTTTTTTAAGTGGAATAAAAGCAGGGAATTCGTATTTAGTAGTTATCTTTTCATGATAAAGCGCATAACCACGCGCTGCTTTACTTCTTATGCCTGGCCTAACGTCTATAACGTCAAAAAGTAATTCAGCTAATGAAAATAGCGCCGATATATCTCCACAGACCAGTTCCAATTCAATTTCTAATATATCAACACTTTGACATTTACTGGTGATCGTTCCTTGGTCAAAGACAACTTCAACTTTGCTATGCTCGTTAAGTGTAACCAACCATTTAGTTCGTAAAAAATCGGTATTAAATAAAACAATTAATTGGCTTTGAATATCTTGCATCAATTGCGACGTGAACCCTATATTTTTAGGGAATAGCGCAAGTTCAGGAAAATGTTTATTAATAGTAACATTGTATTCTGGACGCTGGTGCAAACCACCAATAACTTTACCCGCTGTTTTTATAGTTTGTTCAATAAAGTCATCACTTTCACGCACTCTTAACCCCATATCTAATCGCCTTAGTGCTAGCTCAGGGGTGTCAAAATAACAATTAGATAGCTGTGTGACGCTTTGTTCAAATTTAATCTCATTGGCATCTAATAATGTAGTGATCTTCTTCGAAACATCATCACAAAAAACAAGATATTTTAGTTCAACTTCGGTACTCATACTTTTCCATAACAGGCTTTTACTAACCGCTGTATAATAATTTGCAAAGTAAAATTAATTTTTACTGCAATAAATTAAATCAGCTGAGAATGATTTACTAGAATACAAAACCTCTTCAATTGAGGCAATGTTTTAAAAAAGATCAAAACTGATGAAATAAATGAGCTTTTGTCTTGCTATCAACGACTCAAACCCCTAATATTTTGAAAAATTATAGAAAATTTAACTTTGGTCATTTCATGAAATTTGTAAAATCTCTATTTGTCTGTTTTATAATATTCAGTGCTTATGGTATTCAAGCTGAAGAAAGTGCTCCACAAGAGTTAACACAGGGATTCATTTCCGATGAGCTCTTCATCTACATGCACTCAGGTGCAGGTAATAATTATCGGATTTTAGGTAGTATTAATTCGGGTACGGAAATTAAATTAACGCATGTTGTAGAAAACGGCTATACCCAAATAATTGATGATAAAGACCGTACTGTTTGGGTAGAAAGTAAATATGTTTCAGCTAAACCAGGTTTAAGATACATTATCGCTGAACTCAATGAAAAATTGGCGAATGTTGAAAGTGTTGGTGTTGAGCTAGATAGTCAATTGAGTAAAGCAAATAATGATACTGAACAATTAAATACAGAAAAAAACAAATTAAACAATAAAATTGTCGCATTAGATAAAGAGCTTGCAGAAACTAAATCACAACTAAAAGACCAAGATATGAATATTAAAAAGGAATGGTTTTTTAATGGTGCGATTGTATTAGTTATAGGTTTAATATTAGGTTTTATCATCCCTCAATTGACGACTCGTAAAAAAAGCTCAATGGATAGCTGGAAATGATCTTCATAACAATTTTATGATGCACTCTATTATTTATGAATAAGAAAAAATCAGCATGCAACTAGTTTTTGATGTATTACACCTTTATTATTTACCACAATATTTACCCGTTTATGAAGAGTTATTAAAGAAAAGTAACAATCACGCTACTTTTGTATTTTATCATGGTGTCCATGACCTCGTGATAAAAAAGATCATAAAACAGCACAGCCTCAAATATAAATGGGTAGATAACGAACAACAAGCGCGTGATTTCTATATTGAAACTACTCCAGATTGGGTTTTCTTTGCGAATGCTTTCCCATATTTAAATGAGTTGCATAAGGTTTGTAAGTCAGTACAACTTGGTCATGGCATTGGTCCTAAAGCAAGTTACTATTCAAAGTCTGATACACCTACCACAGTAAGGTTTGTAGAAGGTCAATATCGAACACAACGTTTACAAAGCATGTATCCTAACGATACTTTTGTTGATGTCGGTTTTTGTAAACTGGACCCTATAATTAATGGTACTTGTCAAAACTTAAAACTCGATGATATAGGTTTGGATTCTACCAAAAAAACATTACTTTATGCTCCAACATTCTATCCAAGTAGTATCGAGTGTTTTGCTAAAGACTGGCCTACTGAATTTAGTGACTATAATATTTTAATTAAACCTCATTACTTTTCTGTGAGTAAAGATAAATACAAGAAACAACGAAAGCTATTAGAGTTGTGGTCAACCTTTGATAATGTGTATCTGGCCAAAGTGGAAGATCATTCCCTTGTGCCCTTTATGGCGATTGCTGATTTATTAATAAGCGATGCTTCTTCGGCTTTATTTGAGTTTGCTGCACTCAATAAGCCCGTTGTATGGTGCGACTTCTTAAAACTTCGTTGGAGTTATCGAGGTATTTTCTCTTATCGCTTTAAGCAGCGAATGGATCAAGATTTTGGTGAATATGCACAGATAGCAGTTCATGCTAAGAAATACAATAAACTAAAAAAAACCATTATAGAGCAATTAGATAACCCACAAAGCTTACAAGACATCAGATTGAACTTTGCAAGCAAATTAGCAGGTACATTAGATGGTAATGCAAGTAAACGCATTATTGATTATTTACAACAAAATAATTCTGATCTAAAACAGGTTAATTGACTACTGTGGGATAACTGTAAACCCCATGTACCACGCCACCTAATGATGAAACACACCAAAAGCGCAAAATATATAACTTTTATTTTCACTCATCTGAGAGTATTGGCAACCATAAACAATCTTATTTTGAACTAAACATAGAACAATGGTTTAACTTCATATTGTTTACAGTAGTTCGTGAATACAACAATAATTTAGCAATTAAGAAGCTATTTGCCATTAAATAACAATCAACCTTCTCTGTACCTTTCTATACCCTAGTGATTTGTGTAAACTGAGCCGGAATTATATTTTGCTTCAATAGGTTTGTTATGAAAAAGATTGGCTATACTACCGGCGTATATGATCTATTCCACATTGGTCACTTAAACGTACTTAAAAGAGCAAGACTCGAATGTGACTATTTAATCGTTGGCGTCACCAGCGACGAATTATCAATGAAAGCAAAAAATAAAAAGCCAGTGATCCCTTTTAGCGAACGCATGGAAATTGTTGAGTCAATAAAATTTGTAGATGAAGTAATACCACAAATGGATTACGACAAAATGGCTGCATGGAATAACCTTAAGTTTGATAAAATGTTTGTAGGTAATGATTGGAAAGGTACAAAAAAATGGAATGATATTGAAAACGATTTCAGTAAGTTAGGTGTAGAAATTGTTTATTTCCCTTACACTACTCATACATCCAGTACGTTATTAAAAGAAGTATTAAATAAATTAAGTTAATACCGAGTTTACTCTTAGATAAAAATCTAATAACAACATTTTTGTACTAAAAATTGTTTTCGATAAAATTTAATACTGGCAAAAAATCTCTCCATGAAAAAACACTTACTTAAATTGTCTATAATACCATTTCTATTATTATCAAGCCTAACTGCGCATGCTGAACCTTGGGTGGATACCTCTAATATATTTCTAAAAGCCAGTATTCAACAACTTGCAGATATAGGTATAATTAAAACGCCAGTGACCACATTCCCATTGATGTGGCATGATATCGCAGATGATTTGAAAAATGCAAATTCACATAAGCTCAGTAGGGATAATAAAAGCGCTTTTTCCTATGTTTCTCATCAACTTAAGTTAGCCAAACGTAATCAACAAAAAATTGAAATGAATATCGCCTCTGAAAATAATCGTTTTACGAGTTTTGGCGATAGTTTTCGCGATAATAATAACCTCACAATTCATAACACCTTTATGACTGACTATTTTGCTGTCAATTTATCTCCTAGCTATAATGCGTCGCCAACTGATGATGATAAAACCCGCTATGACGGCAGTTATGTTGCTGCTTTTGCCGGAAATTGGGTGATTACCCTCGGCATGCAAGACAGATGGTGGGGCCCTGGCTGGGACAGTAACTTAGCTATGACTAATAACGCAAGACCAATGCCTACCATAGCTCTTAGTCGAAAATCATCTCAACCATTTTCTATCCCCTTTACTGAGATTAAAATTCCCTGGACGGTCACATCGTATATGGGCAAGATGAATGATGAGCGTGTCGTTGATAATACGTTATTATGGGGATTTCGTTTAAATTTTAAACCCTTTGATAATGTAGAAGTAGGTGTAACTCGACTTGCTCAATGGGCTGGTGATGGCCGCACTAAAGATATAAAAACCTTTTTCAATGTCTTAAAAGGTTTAGATAATTGTGGTGGCAATGGCCCAACAGTTGAAGAATGTCAGGATGGTGAAGAACCGGGTAATCAATTAGCTGGCTATGATGTTCGTTGGTCCACATCATTATTTGAGCAACCTATTGGTATCTATTACTCTATGCTTGCCGAAGATGGTGATCGTAAAGGTGGCTTAAGTATTTTTGGTGAAGAAAGATATCAAGTAGGTTTTGATACTCGTTTAAATTTATTTAACCATGATTGGTTATTATACGCCGAAGGTACTGATACTTATGCTTTATGTAAAGATGGTAATAATGGTGACGGCACGAGTAAAATAGGCGATTGCTACTATGAACATCATATCTATAAAACAGGTATGCGTTATAAGGGCCGTAATATTGGTAATTTATATGAAAACGACGCTACGACTTTGGTTTTAGGTCTAGTATCTCAAGAAAATAGTAATATAAGTTACGAATTTAAATTACGTTGGTTACAACTTAATAAAGATAACCATGATAAGGCTCCCGATAACCCATTGATAGGTAATACATTAACACCTATCGCTGAAAATATGTTGATGTTCTCAGGAAAGGCTCAATATAGCTATAAGAATTGGCGTTACACTTTTGGTTCAAATCTAAGTGAATCGAGCTACGATAATGACATCAATAATAAAAGTAATATTAATGTCTTTTTAAATATTGAATATAATTTATAGTGACTTTACGGTTATTTGGCTTTTTATCAAATAGTCATTAATGCTAACAATAAGACTTAAGCTTTTAACACGCCTTTAAACAAGCGAGTAAATTAAGTCATTTGGCTTTTATCAAATAACCATTAACGCTAACAATAAGACTTAAGCTTTTAACACGCCTTAAACAAGTTAGTAAATTAAGTATTTGGCTTTTTATTAAATAACCATTAACGCTAACAAAAAGCTTTTAGCGCACCTTTAAACAAGCTAGTAAATAAAGTCATTTGGCTTTTAACAGATAACCATTAACTCCAACGGTAGTACTTTAGTTTTTTACGTATCTTTAAGCGGCGTAGTAAGTTAAGTGGTTTAGCTTTTAGGTGGCCCATCCCACTCTGAATTCTAGACTCTATTGCGTCAATTACACGTACACTAGACTTACCATCACGAGTTGGGTGAATAGAGTCACCATATTGATTCAGTTTATCCAGTAGCTGATGATCAACATTTAAAGCAAGTTCAATTTTTTCGACAAGTTGCTCTGCCTGAGTAAAATTAATCATCCATGGTTCTGGACGACGATTATTAAGAGCAACAACAGGCTTCCTTTGCATTGCAAATTCTGAAATAATTGAAGAAGTATCAGAAAGTATCACATCAGCTGCCTGCAAAAGAGGAATTATATCCGCCGTTTCAATAAAGCGTAATTGCCCTCCTTCAAGGGATTTATACATATCTATTTCTTCTTGAGTTGCTTTAGGGTGCAATTTAACCAACCATTGCCAATCCTTTTGTTGGCATAAGGTTTGAATGAGCGGAAAAAGTTGGTAAGTACTCGTTAACTTTGGTGAAAATGTCGGAGCATACAAAATGACAGGACGTTTTGCTTGATACTTTTCAATATCTTGATGAGGAGTAAATAGAGCATCTAGCTTCGACCATCCTGTTTCCACAACGTCATAAGTACCATCATTTAAGTTATTAAATGCTTGGGTAATATTTGGCCCTTGTGTACAGTAAAGATCAAAAAAACCACGAACAGTAAAGCGATGCTTTTTGCCATTATCAAAATCATGAAAAACTTGAGTTTTTATACCAGGGAAAAAATCAGGAATATAATTCCCCGGTGCTAATACAGCGTCGGAGTTGTAATTCATTACTTCCTTTACATCCATCAAACGCTTTTCGTTGTCAGCTATATAATTTTCTGCTTCACGACCTTCTGGAATAAACCAAGCCACTTGACCGCCTCTCCTTGTTATTTCCGCAGCAATAGGTCTTAAAATACTGAATGAATAAGATAAGGTGACATAAAACAGGTATCGATAGTTTTCACTAGTATTAATTGACATAACCACTCAAAAGGAAAAGATAAGATTTAGATGTATTATTTTTCGCGTATGATAATGAGTTTAACCAATAAATAATATAGCAATAACAAAACTATTTGGGATCTGGTAATCTTTTACATAAGCAACCAAATTATAGACCATATCAGCCTTAACATACTTTCAAATTAAATTTTTAATTTGTCATGTATCATTCTTATCATTATTAGATACTTTATATCGTACAAGAATGATTTCAATTTGGTGACTGTTTGCCTCCATCCTATATACATATTACCTAACTAAGGTTTCATTTATTTACGGTTACGACACCTTCTACAAAAACGATGTTACAACTTCTAATTTTCGACCCCATTTTCAACAAAAAATAATGACGTGTTGAAGACGTGTTGATTGCAATTAAATTTAGGCGAACACGTTAAAGCACCTGATAATCCTGCTTTCATTAATGCCCTAACGCCGATTCTTGAGTAAAATTTGTGATCATTTTTTAATTATCGCTAAGCGATTAAGCCCAACGATAATATTTCAACTTTTTCCGTAACTTTAATCGACGTATTAAATTAAGTGGCTTACGTTTTAAGTGGCTCACGCCTTGCCTAATTTTTGATTCAATGGCAGCAACTACACGAGCACTAGATTGACCATCACAATAAGGATGGATCGATCTACAATGCTGTTTAATTTTATCAAGCTGTTCAGGTTTAATATTCAAAGCTAATGATATTTTTTCTGACACTTGCTCTGCTTCTGTAAAATTTATCATCCAACCTTCGGGACGACGATTATTCAAAGCTACAACGGGTTTTTGCTGCAAAGCAAATTCAGCGAGAATCGACGATGTATCAGAAAGTAATACGTCGCTAACTTGCAAAAGCGGCATAATATCTGAGGTTTCAATAAAGCGAAGTTGACTACACTCTAGTGATTTATACATGTCTATTTCAGCTTGAGTCGCTTTAGGGTGTAGTTTTACAATCCATTGCCAATCTTTTTCCCGACGCAATTGCTCAATAAATGGAAAAAGTTGGTAAGTACTGGTTAATTTGGGTGAGAATGTTGGTGCATATAATATGACGGGGCGATCAATACTGTATTTTTCGTTATCGCAATGAGGGATAAATAATTTATCTAATTTTGACCAACCTGTTTCTATAACATCAAACGTGCCATCTTGTAGCTCATTAAACCCTTTAGTAATATTAGGGCCTTGCGTGCAATAAAGGTCGAATAGTCCTCTAACATTAAATTTATTCTTTTTACCTGAATCAAAACCATGAAAAACTTGCACTTTAATTCCAGGGAAAAAATCAGGCATGCAATTCCCTGGTGCTAACACAGCATCAGGCTTAAACATTTTAACCGCTTTAATATCTATTAAGCGATTATCCTCATTCTTTAAATAGTTTTCGGCTTCACTACCATCAGGAATAAACCAAGCAACTTCTCCCCCCTTGTTAACAACTTCTTCAGCAATAGGCCTTAAAATACTATAGGAGTAAGATAAGGTGACATAAAATAAATATCGATAATTTTCATCTGTATTCAAAGACATAGCCACTCAATTAACAAAATGTTACAAATTTTATTATAAGCATGATAATAAAATTCAATAATAAATAATATAGATATAACAAAACTATCTAATCAATAAACATTAATTTATTGACAATATTCGACCAAATACGCTATTAATAGTTCACTTCTAAAATGAATGAACTATAAATGACATATTTAATTAATACATTAAGCATTCTCCTCCTCCTCGTATTCACCCTACGCGGATAGTTTTCATTGCTTCTAATTAAATAAACATAAAGAAGAATAACTAAAACCCGCGTTAATAAACGCGGGTTTTTTTATGCCCGTAATTTTATTAACGAAATTTGAATTAATAGGCATTTTAAATATTAAGGAATAGCACATGGATAAGAACGTAATCATCTTCGATACCACATTACGCGACGGTGAACAGGCACTAAATGCAAGCTTATCGGTACACGAAAAGCTACAAATTGCTTTAGCGCTTGAACGTCTAGGTGTTGATATTATGGAAGTAGGTTTCCCGGTATCTTCACCCGGTGATTTTCAATCGGTGCAACAAATTGCCCGCACCATTAAAAACTCTCGAGTTTGTGGTTTAGCTCGCGCTGTTGAAGGTGACATCCAAGCCTGTGCCGATGCTTTGAAAATTGCTGATCAATTTCGTATTCATACCTTTATATCGACTTCAGATGTACACGTACAACAGAAATTAAAGAAAGATTTTAATGACGTTGAAGCAATGGCGGTTAACGCCGTCAAATTTGCACGAAAATTTACTGATGATGTAGAGTTTTCTTGTGAAGATGCGGGTCGTACCCCAATCGACAATCTTTGTCGTATGGTTGAAAGTGCCATTAAAGCAGGCGCGAGTACTATCAATATTCCTGATACCGTTGGTTATACGCTGCCAAATGAATTCGGCGGTATTATTACACAGTTATTCAATCGTGTTCCCAATATAGACCAAGCGATTATTTCTGTGCATTGCCATAATGATTTAGGGTTAGCTGTAGCCAATTCCATGTCCGCAATACAAGCAGGCGCTAGACAAATTGAATGCACCATTAATGGTATTGGTGAGCGTGCTGGCAATTGTTCGCTAGAAGAAGTCGCCATGATCATGAAAACACGACAAGACTATTTAAATGTTCATACCCGTATTAACCACCAAGAAATAGCTCGTACTTCAAAATTAGTTAGTCAACTATGTAATATGCCGGTGCAATTAAATAAAGCAATTGTTGGTGGTAATGCTTTTAGCCATTCATCAGGCATTCATCAAGACGGCATGCTAAAAGCGAGTAATACTTACGAAATTATGACACCAGAAAGTGTCGGCATTAGTAAAACCAAATTAAACTTAACCTCACGCAGTGGTCGTCATGTCATCAAACACCGCATGGAAAGCTTGGGATATAAAGAAAGTGACTATAATTTAGAAGAATTGTACAGCGACTTTTTAGCCCTTGCAGATAAAAAAGGCCAAGTCTTTGATGATGACTTGGAAGCATTGCACTTTAATATCCAACAGCAAGGTGAAGAACAAGAGTTTTACCAATTGGAAACACTGAATGTGCAATGTGGTGGTGGCGAATTTTCAACGTCGAGTATTAAATTGTTAGCTGGTGAACAAAGTCATATCGTTTCCGAAACAGGTAATGGTCCAGTTGATTCTCTATATCGCGCCATTAAAAAGGCTGTAGATATCGACTTTGAGGTTGCTGATTACAAAATATCCAACAAAGGTGAAGGTGAGGATGGTTTAGGTAAAGCCGATTTAATCGTGGCTTGGCAGGGTAGAAAATTCCACGGTTACGGTTTAGCTACTGATGTTATTGATGCTTCGGCACAAGCACTGATCCATGCACTTAATAATATTCACCGAGCGATCACCATTAATGAAATCAAAAGTGAAATTAGCTCTGCTATTCAAAAATAAAGTACAAACTACACAATAATAATTTTAAAATTTACAAGATTTATTTAAAGGTATAAAAATGTCAAACATCGCAATACTAGCCGGAGACGGCATCGGACCTGAGGTCATGGTTGAAGCTAAAAAAGTATTAACCACGATCGCCAACAAATTTAATATTAATATCTCCACTAAGGATTATGATATTGGTGGTGCTGCCATTGATAACCATGGCAATGCGCTTCCTGATGAAACTATGAAAGGTTGTGAACAAGCGGATGCGATTTTATTTGGCTCCGTTGGCGGTCCTAAATGGGCAAACTTACCACCAACAGAGCAACCCGAACGCTGTGCGCTATTAGGATTACGTAGCCACTTTGATTTATTTTGTAATATGCGCCCTGCCACTTTACAGCCGGCGCTTTCATCTTTATCAACACTACGTGGTGATATTTCAGAGCAAGGCTTTGATGTATTAGTGATCCGTGAGCTAACTGGCGATATCTATTTTGGTGAACCTAAAGGCCGTCGCGGAGAAGGTGAAGAAGAAACGGGGTTTGATTCAATGTTCTATTCACGTCGCGAAATCAAACGTATTGCTCACTTAGCGTTTCAAGCCGCACAAAAACGCAATAACAAAGTCACTTCCGTTGATAAAGCCAATGTTTTGGCGACGAGTCAATTATGGCGTCAAGTAGTTGAAGAAGTTGCCGTGGATTACCCTAAAGTTAAACTAGAACATTTATATGTTGATAACGCCGCAATGCAATTGGTGCGAGATCCTAATCAATTTGATGTGATGTTATGTCCTAATTTATTTGGCGATATTCTTTCCGATATTTGCGCAATGATCACTGGTTCAATGGGCTTATTACCATCTGCTAGCTTAAATAGTGATGGTTTTGGTATGTATGAGCCTGCTGGTGGCAGCGCCCCTGATATCGCAGGTCAAGGTATTGCCAACCCTATTGCGCAGATATTATCTGCTGCACTGATGCTACGCTATAGCTTAAATGAAGACTTGGCCGCTCAAGCAATTGAAGATGCCGTATCAAGCGCATTAGATAACGATATTTTGACTGCCGATTTACTACCCGCTAATCAACGAGACAATGCAAAATCTACTAGCGAAGTGGGGGATTATATTTGCCAATACATTGCAGCTAAGCAAACAATCAACCAGAAAAAAAAGGAGGCTTAATCATGTCTATTTCTAGTAAAGCAAAAACGATGTATGAAAAACTGTGGCAACAGCATATTGTTGAAGAAAAAGCAGGTGAGACGCCATTATTATATGTTGATCGTCATTTAATTCATGAAGTGACTTCTCCGCAAGCTTTTGCCAACTTAAAGTTTCATAACCGCCCTGTTCGACATCCTGAGCGTACGATTGCGACAATGGATCACAATATTTCAACACGTTCCATTAAAATAGATGCCGCAGGTGAAGGTGCCGCCAATCAATTAAGAACACTAGAAAAAAATTGTAAAGAATTTGGCATAGAGCTATTTGGCATGGGTCATAAAAATCAAGGTATCGTCCATGTAATGGGTCCTGAGTTAGGGTTAACCTTACCAGGTACTATCATAGTTTGTGGTGATTCTCATACTGCAACTCATGGCGCATTTGGTGCCCTAGCCTTTGGTATTGGCACCTCTGAAGTAGAACATGTATTTGCGACACAAACTTTACGACAAACCAAAGCTAAAACCATGAAAATTGAAGTCAATGGTCAAGTAGGTTCAGGCATTAGTGCAAAAGACATTATCCTAGCCATTATAGGAAAAACCGGTAGTGCAGGTGCAACTGGATATGTCGTTGAATATTGTGGTAGTGCCATTGAAGCACTTAGCATGGAAGAACGTATGACAGTTTGTAATATGAGCATTGAATTTGGTGCAAAAGCTGGTTTGATAGCGCCGGATCAAACAACCTTTGATTATTTACAAGGCAAAGAATATGCACCTAAAGGCGACATTTGGCAGCTAGCGGTTAGTGACTGGAAACAATTAAAAACTGACCAAGATGCAATCTTTGATAGTGTTTTAACACTAAATGCTGAAGATATAAAAGCGCAAATTACTTGGGGAACAACACCTGGACAAGTCACTTCTGTAGATAACGTCGTGCCATCTCCTGATGATTTTACCGACCCTATAGAAAAAGAATCGTGTGCCGCAGCGTTAACTTACATGGGTTTAACCGCTGGTACCAAAATCACAGATATTAGTATTAACAAAGTTTTTATTGGCTCATGCACCAATTCACGTATCGAAGATTTACGTGCGGCGGCGAGTATTGTTGAGAAATATCAAGCACAAGGTAAGTCTGTTTCCACCAACGTCGATGCGATCGTTGTTCCAGGTTCATATCGAGTAAAAGAACAAGCCGAAACCGAAGGTTTAGACAAAATTTTTAGTAATGCTGGTTTTGAGTGGCGCTTACCCGGATGTTCAATGTGCCTAGGCATGAATGACGACGTATTAAAAGAAGGTGATCGCTGTGCGTCAACCAGTAACCGTAATTTTGAAGGGCGTCAAGGCCGTGGTAGTCGTACTCATTTAGTGAGTCCGGAGCTTGCCGCTGCATCAGCTATCGCTGGTCATTTTGTTGATTTAAATTCATAAGGGATAGAAGATGGAAAAGTTTACGACACATACAGGTTTAGTTGTTCCTTTAGATGCTGCAAACGTGGATACCGACCAAATTATCCCCAAGCAGTTTTTACAAAAAACAGAACGCATTGGCTTTGGCAAGCACCTATTTCATGATAGACGCTACTTAGATGCTTCGGGTAATGAAAGTAACCCTGAGTTTGTGTTAAACAAACCACAATATCAAGGCGCGAGTATTTTATTAACGCGTGAAAATTTTGGTTGTGGTTCAAGCCGTGAGCATGCTCCATGGGCATTAGAAGAATACGGCTTTAAGGTGATCATCGCCCCAAGCTTCGCTGATATTTTTTATGGTAATTGTATTAATATTGGCATGCTTCCAATTAAACTAAGTGAAAAAGAAATTAATGAACTGTTTAATAAAACTGATACAAACAAGTTATCATTAACCATTGATTTGATTAATAACAATGTTAGTTGCGGTAATACAGTCTACAATTTTAGTTTAGACAGCTTTCATCAATACTGTTTAGAAGAAGGTATTGATAGTGTTGGTTGGACATTAAATAAACTTGAAACAATTAAAGCATTTGAAGAAAAAATGCCAGCATGGCAATAGTTATTATTTGATGCATATTAATTAGGGGGAAAAATTATTCACCCTAATTTGTTCAAAACTTAAAAAGAGCATGAAATGCAAGATACTCACTCTGTCGAATCCGCCCCCCTCTCCAAACAAGATATTCCTGTAAATCAATTAAAAATTGGTATGTATGTCTTATCAATTACTACGGGAAATAAAAAAGTATCTATCAAATCAGAAGGCTATATTTCTAAAGCAGAAAGTATCGTTCGACTTGCAAAATCTGGCGTCACTCGTGTGGTTATAGACCCAACAAGAACTAAACTAGCAGAAACACAAGCTAATAACGTCGAAGAAAAGGTTAAAATAGACGAGAAAAAGCCAAAAGAACCAAACATATCTCTTGATAAAGAAATGGAAAATGCTAACCAATTATATCATCAAGCCAAAGAGCTGCAACAGCAGATATTAGATGATTTAACGAAAGATAAAACAGTTAACATTAAAGAAGTACAAGAAAGTACTGACGCAATAGTCGACTCGATATTTCGTAATCAAGACGCGTTAACTTGCATGTCACGTTTACGGCTAAAGAACGATTACCTCATTGAACATGCTCTCAATGTTTCTATTTTAATGACTATATTTTGTAAACATTTATCTATAGAAAAAGCCCTTATTGAGCAAATAGCTTTAGGTGCCTTTTTGCATGATATAGGTAAAGTTTTAGTACCTGACCATATATTGAATAAATCTGGAAAATACAGTGACAATGAATTTGAAGAGATGAAAGAGCATGTCTCTTTGGGTGTAAAGATATTGGAAGATATACCAGCGATTTCTCATGTAGTAATGAGTATGGTAAAAGAACATCATGAACGTCTGGACGGTAAAGGGTACCCTAATCAACTTACAGATAAAGCCATTTCAAAATATGGGCGAATGATGGCAATTGTTGATAGTTATGATGCGATGACAGCAGAGCGTATTTATAAGTCAAGCATGCATCCTATTCAGGCATTTAAAAACCTCATTAATGAGGCACCTGACAGCTATGATAAAGACTTGGTTGAACAGTTTATACAATGTTTGGGTTTGTATCCCGTAGGCACCTTAGTAAAACTTAATAGTGGCAAACTCGGTTTAATTAGCCAACTTAATAAAAGCAAACCTCTACATCCTTTTGTACGTGTCTTTTATAATACGCGCTTACGCCAAGCTATTGCGATGGACGAAATTGATTTGAGCAAATCCAAAAATAATGATCAAATTGACCGTTGTATTAAACCAGAAGAATTTAATATTAACCTGATGGGCTTTTTTAAAGCGGCCTTTCTTGAATGATATTACCGCACTAAAAATCTACCAAGAGGATAAAGCCGCCATCGTGAATTTTTCACCACGAAAATTTAATACTACTTTTTGCGGCAAAATTTCACTTAACAGAAGTTCACGGTCAATATAATCACCTTCATAGCGATCTCGCCCATTAACCGTAACCCAACCTGCACCATCGCTGGCGTATATATGCATGGTAAATACTATGTTGGGTAACGAATTCTGCAGCCATTGAGGCATATCGACCAAAGGTAAAATATCTTCATTCGTTTGAGTCTCTGTTTTGATATTTTGTTCACTGTCAGTCGTTTCTTCAATAGCTTCTTGAACTCGTGCTAATAGACTTTCAGAAACACCTTCAACAGCATCAACTTGATAATCAATCTTCTTGGCTTCTTTATCCTCTACGGTCTCAATTGCCGCTATTTCAATTTTATTTTCTTGCTTAATCACTGTCTTGGGCAAGTCGATGTCTTTTTGTATAATTATTTCTTCTTGTTTAAGGCCTTTACTTTCTAAGGAGGCATCATCTACATCAACAAGCACTGTTGAATCAGTTATTTTTTCATTGTTTACATTGTCATCAACAGCTATTGAGCTAGTTTCCATAATCACTTTTGATTTGTCGACTAGACCTACAGCCATTTTTTTTACTGTTTCCGTTGATCCCTGTTGGTTTTGTCCAAAATGATATCCAGTAAAGACTAAAGCAGATAAAACAGTACAAGCGGCAAATATTTTTATACTTTTGTTTTGCCACCATGACGGTAAATAATAATCATCCCCTAAAGCGTCTTGAGCTGCCGTAATAATCGATTTTTTATCGATCGTCGTATTGTTGTTACTGTAAGCATTTATTAAAGCACGTTCGCAAACTAAATTAATGAGTCGAGGGATGCCTTGACAAATTTGGTGCATGGCCACAATAGCCGCTTTAGAAAAAACCTCTCTAAAACAATGGGCAACTGATAAGCGGTGCTTAATATAAAGTGATATTTCTTGTGGATTTAACGGTAACAAATGATACCGAGCTGTTATTCTTTGTGCTAACTGGCGTAAATCACGGCGTTTCAATAATGTTTGTAATTCCGGTTGGCCTATTAAAATAACCTGTAATAATTTTTTAGTATTTGTCTCTAGATTGGTTAATAAACGTAACTGCTCTAAGACTTCGGGTTGTAAATGTTGCGCTTCATCGATAATCAACAGCGTATTAATCTTCTTTTGATGATTTTTCAAAAGTTTTTCTTGGATTTTATCCGTTAATGTTTTTAAGGTTGCGCCGGTTTTACGATAGCGAATTTTTAATTCATCACATATGGTTGCTAATAATTCTTGGGATGACAACATTGGATTTAGAATAAAAGCAACATGAGTATTATCCGGTAATTGCTCCATTAAACAGCGACTAATGGTTGTTTTCCCTGTACCTACTTCTCCTGTTAGTAAAGCAAATCCTCCTGTATCACCTAAGCCATAAGTTAAATGAGCCAATGCTTCGCGGTGACGATCACTCATAAACAAATATTGTGGATCAGGGGCAATTGAAAACGGTTTTTCCTTTAAACCAAAATACGCTGTATACATATACCCGTGTTACCTCAAGATGTAGGTTGCAGATGGAATTATAAACAATTTTATCAAGGAGTTGATTGATAAAATAGCTATTTCATTACCAAAATCAACAACGCAGGATATAAAGCTTGTTGAAATTAACCTTTACCCGTTCATATGTCAAAAGCGTTATCACTATTATGGTAAACTCATGTGTATATCTTTTACAAAAATAACAACTAGCGACTATAACCAATGCTCAAAAATGATCAAACTTCTCAATTAGACACGTATTTGGTGGGTGGCGCTGTAAGAGATAAATTATTAGCTAGAGCAGTTAAGGACAATGACTACGTGGTTATAGGCGCTACCATAGAAGAAATGTTGTCCCTTGGTTTTACACAAGTTGGTAAAGATTTTCCTGTCTTTCTTCATCCACAAACAAAAGATGAGTATGCGCTAGCAAGAACGGAACGAAAACAAGGTCAGGGATACACTGGCTTTATTTGTGATACAAGTTCAAAAGTGACTTTGGAAGAAGATTTATTGCGTCGCGATCTCACCATTAACGCCATGGCGATGATTCCAACTAATAGCGATGAAAACCCAAAAATAATTGATCCTTATAACGGTCAAGCCGATCTAGGGAATAGAATACTTCGTCATGTTTCTTCCGCCTTTATTGAAGACCCCTTACGGGTATTACGTGTTGCTCGCTTCGCTGCTCGTTATTATAATTATGGTTTTAAGATTGCAGATGAAACTCTGCAATTAATGACCAAAATTAGCAATAGTGGTGAATTAGCGACGTTATCAGGTGAGCGTGTTTGGCAAGAGATGCATAGCTCTTTAGCCGATCAATACCCCGAAGTATTTTTCCAAGTATTAAGACGTTGCGACGCATTAATAAAAATTTGGCCTGAACTTGACGCTCTATGGGGTGTTCCTAATCCGGCTAAATGGCACCCAGAAATTTGTTCTGGTATTCATACCATGATGGTTCTCCAACAAGCAGTAAAACTGTCACCTAAAACATCGATTCGTTTTGCTGCTGTTTGTCATGATTTAGGAAAATCGCTGACGTTAGAAAAACATTGGCCTAGTCATCAAGGCCATGAAAAATCGGGGTTAGCTTTAGTCGAAAAGATCTGCCAACAATTAAAAGTTCCCAAAGATCACAAAACTTTAGCGCTTAAAGTCTGTGAATTTCATCTGCATTGTCATAAAGCATTCGAATTAAAAGCCAGTACCATTGTTAAGTTATTCAATAGTCTAGATGTATGGCGAAAACCAGAAGAATTCTCCGATTTCTTAATCACTTGTGAAGCTGATTTTCGAGGTCGTTTACATAATGAAAATAAACCTTATCCTCAAGTAGATTATTTGAACACCGCGTTTCAAGCCGCATTGAATGTAACAGCCAAAGAATTTATAAGACAGGGCATTAAAGGGGCTGAAATTAAAGAAGCGATTAACAATAAACGTATAAACGTAATTAAGGAAATAAAACAGCAGCAGAAGAGTGATATATAACTCTTCTGCTGTGTACTAAACGCATTATAAATTGCTACTTATAACGACTCTGCTGGTAGTATTATCGCACTAACCGAACCAAAGCCAATTCGAGCAGCGCCCTCTTTTTGACACCAGCCTTTCATAATAACGTTATCACCATCTTCTAAGAAAGTACGTTTTTCACCGTTAGGTAATGAGATAGGGTTTGCACCGGCATTTGAAAGTTCCAACATTGAACCTGCTTCTTCTGGATTAGGACCAGATTGTGTGCCACTACCAAACATATCACCTGCACGTAAGTTGCAGCCATTAACGGTATGATGAGCGACCATTTGCGCTACAGTCCAATAAGAGTCTTTAAAGTTAGACTGCGACATTTGCACTGCTTCTTCATTTTTTTCACGCATCGCTTTTGTTTCTAACAATGCTTGTAATTGAATATCAAAAGAGCCTTTCGCACGATTCCCCTCTGATTCAAGATATGGCATAGGCTGTGGGTCCGATTCAACACGAGTCCAAGCCGAGCGATAAGGTGCTAATGCTTCTGTGGTAACAATCCAAGGAGAAACGGTTGATGCAAAGCTTTTCGATAGAAATGGTCCTAATGGTTGATATTCCCAACCTTGAATATCGCGTGCTGACCAATCATTAAACATACAAAGACCAAATACATGGTCCTCAGCATTTTCAATTGAAATAGCTTCACCCAAGTCATTACCTTTACCAATAAAGATACCCACTTCCAATTCGTAATCCAAACGTTTACAAGGACCAAAAGATGGCACCGTGGCTGTTGGTGCTTTTGTTTGCCCTGATGGACGTTTGAAGTCTCTACCTGATACATCAATAGAAGATGAACGACCATGATAGCCAATTGGAACCCACTTGTAGTTTGGTAGCAATGGATTATCTGGACGGAATTTTAAGCCAACTGAAGTCGCATGATGAATTGACGTGTAAAAATCAGTGTAATCTCCAATATTACAAGGCAGTGCGTACTCAACATCTGATTGAGCAATTAAACAAAGCTCTACTTTTTCTTGTAAGGTTGAGCCTTCTTTAAGCGCGTTAGAAAGTGCTAAACGTAATGCGCTCCATGCTTCTTTCCCCATTGCCATAAATGTATTTAATTCGTTAGTGTCACAAGCCTCAACGGCTTTTTGTGCAATACCTTTAAACAATGACAACTTACTTAACGCTGATAGATCAATAACTTGATCACCTATCGCAACACCACCACGAAAAGGCTGCTCTGTATTCGCTGTTTTAAAAATACCAAATGGTAAATTTTGAATAGGAAAGTCGGTATTGGTTTGATTAGCTGAATTAACCCAGCTTGTTAACGCTGGGTTATGTGTTTCATTAAGCAAATTTTTATTAGACATTATCTAAAATTACTCCTGATTATCCATCTTTTATAGATTGCGAGTCAAAACCATCAATTAATATATAAATTGAATGCTGTGTCACTTGCATTAAGGTTAGAACTGTATATTAAATTATTAATAATATTATAACAGCCCTATTTATAAAGGCTATTAATGGCCAAACTGCTTTATTATCAGCTGTCAATATAATGTTGCACCCAATGTTACAGTAGAAAAAACAGGCTATCGACTGACAAATTATCAGCAAAAAGCGAAAACTTGCAATTAAACATTCCCAAGCACCAAATTTAACGATAAAGTCTTCTATAGATTGTATTTTTAGAACAAGAGGAAAACTGATGGAAATTAATCAGTGGGTAGATGAGTTATTTGAAATATTTGATGAAGATAAAGATGGCGTTATCAATCGTACCGAATTTTCTGAATTAATAGATGTGCTTTTGCAAGATAAAGGGATCCGTATGTGTGAAACGATCTTCCATCGTTTTGACAAAAATCATGACAATTCAATCTCTAAAGCCGAATTAAAAGAAATGGTTATTGAACTGGCGCTTTAATAATATTGATAAAAAAAACTAAAAACTTAAACCCCAACACTTTAAATAATGGGGTTTAAGGTATGTTTGAATAGTCAATTTAGCTATTTTTCTATTGGCTTGAATTACAACCTAAAATGATTTCAAGGTAAGGACCCACTGCAAAATAAACCAATTCTTTTGAAGAGGTATTTACATGCAAATACACTATAAAGTTTAAGCGTTAAAATTATATCTCCGCCGCAATAACAGATATTTCAACTAACAAAACCTCTCTCGCCATTGCAGCTTGTACACATGCACGTGCTGGAGCATGGCCTTCAGGAATCCAAGCATCCCAAACCATATTCATTTGTGCAAAGTCATCCATAGTTTTCAAATAAATAGTCGCTGATAAAATATGCTCTTTTGAACTACCTGATTGCTCTAATAAAGATTCGACCTTATCTAGCATGGTTTGGGTTTGTTCGGTAATATCTTTGCTCGCGTCTGCAGCAACTTGTCCACATAAATAAATAGTACCATTATGTTTTACAATGCGGCTCATACGTGGTTTTGTTTCTAAACGTTCAATTTTCATTAAATTTATTTCTCCAAGATATCGATAAACTTCTGTGATTGTTCGATCGCTGCATTCATGTCTTTAATTAAGACTTCAACATCACTTTTAATGTTGAGCATTTCACCTTGTAACGCACCAATCGCTTTAGCATTAAGATTATGTTTTAAAAACAAACTATTATCCTTTAATGCAGTTAACACTGGAGTCATTTTCTTTTCTGCTTTATGCATTGCTCTAATTAACGTTTTATATCGACGTTGTGTATCTTTTAATGTTGATAAGCTTTTATTTCTCAGATTCGCACTGGAGATTTGCTCAATTTCATCTGACCATTCGTCAAACAAAGCTGTCGACACATCTTCCACTTTTTCGATGCGAGAGCTGACTAATTCAGCGGCATCTTTAGAATTTTCATACTGATCTTGGATAGCGTTATATTGTTCTTCTAATTCTCCACCGTCAAAATTTATCAATGCAGTCATTTCTTCTAAAGCTGATTTAAACTGTTGTTGCGCATCTTGTTGAGATTCTTTAGCATCTTTTACTCGATCAACCATGATATCACGCTTATGAATTCCTACTTTTTCCAATGCTGAATAATAGGCACTTGAACAAGCCGACAACATTAAAATGGCAGATAAAATTAACACTGTATATTTAAGTTTTAACATGAATATTTCCTGTGATTTTTCTTTGGTAAAATCTATTAATATACCCGTTCCACTTCAAGATGCAGGTTCAGAAGCACAGAGCAATTTCACTTCTAGGCGCATTAATGAAGTCATGGTATTCCCTTACAAATTGGTGCTACAACGAAGTGATGTAGCTCTGTGTTTCCCTTTGGGTGGGCTTTAAAAGACTTTATGCGGCGTTATTGAATTTAACAATGGAACAACCATTGCCTAAATTAAATACCTTGCTTAAAGTCTTTTAAATTCCCACTGAATTCTGCATATTGAAGTGGAGCGGGTATAAATCTAAAGTAATCTATCAAAAATAGCTATAAAAGCGACAAAGTACTGAAAAAATAAAACCTCACTGTTTTTCAACAATGAGGTTTATCGACATAAAATGTTCAAGTAATAATATCGTTTGAAGCTCAGATATAATTTTAACTTCCAACACAGAAGTGATTATTATAACCAACTTACAACTACATTATTCCCATTCAATAGTCGCAGGCGGTTTCCCTGAAATATCATAGACAACACGAGAAATTCCATCAACCTCATTAATTATACGATTAGAGACTAAACCTAAGAAATCGTATGGTAAATGTGACCAACGTGCTGTCATGAAGTCAATGGTTTCTACACAGCGCAGTGATACAACCCAATCATATTTACGCGCATCACCCATAACACCTACTGAGCGTACTGGCAAAAATACGGTAAAAGCCTGACTCACTTTTTTGTACAAGTCATGTTTATGTAACTCTTCGATGAAAATTGCATCTGCACGGCGTAATAAGTCAGCATATTCTTTTTTCACTTCACCTAAAATACGAACACCTAGACCAGGTCCAGGGAACGGGTGACGATAAAGCATATCGTAAGGTAAACCTAATTCTAAACCAATTTTACGTACTTCATCTTTAAATAATTCACGCAACGGCTCAACCAAGCCCATTTCCATATCGTCAGGTAAACCACCAACATTATGGTGTGATTTGATCACATGAGCTTTACCGGTAGCAGAAGCAGCAGACTCAATTACGTCAGGATAGATGGTACCTTGTGCTAACCATTTTGCATTTTCAAGCTTCTTTGACTCTTCATCAAATACTTCAACAAAAACGTTACCAATAATCTTGCGTTTGGCTTCTGGTTCACTTTCATCAGCTAAACGATTTAAGAACCTATCTTCGGCATTAACATGAATGATCTTTAAACCAAAGTGATCACCAAACATATCCATGACTTGCTGACCTTCATTTAAACGAAGAAGCCCATTATCAACAAATACACAGGTAAGCTTATCGCCAATAGCGCGTTGTAATAACATTGCAACAACAGATGAATCTACGCCACCTGAAAGGCCAAGGATAACTTCATCGTCGCCTACTTGAGCTTTCATTTTAGCTACAGCATCATCAATTATTGACGCTGATGTCCATAATTTTTCACACTGACAAATATCAACAACAAAGTTTTCAAGAATACGCAAACCTTGTTTTGTATGAGTTACTTCTGGATGGAATTGAACGCCGTAGAATTTTTTCTTTTCGTTAGCCATTGCGCCATATGCACAACTTGGCGTTTGAGCAACGGTTACAAAGCCTTCTGGAATAGCTGAAACTTTATCACCATGGCTCATCCAAACGTCTAGCAAGGCATTACCGTTCTCACCAACACTGTCTTCAACTTTGTTGAATAACGCCGATTGGGCAATAAGTTCAACAGCAGCATAACCAAATTCTTTATGCTCAGAACTCTCAACGCCGCCGCCAAGTTGCTCTGCCATAGTTTGCATGCCGTAACATATGCCTAATACTGGCACATCTGCGTTATATACATATTCTGGTGCACGAGGAGAATTAGCTTCAGTCACTGATTCTGGACCACCGGCAAGGATAATACCTGTTGGGTTAAAGTCCTTAATTTGTGCTTCGGTTACGTCCCACGACCACAGCTCACAATAAACACCTATTTCACGTACGCGACGTGCAATAAGTTGTGTGTATTGTGAACCAAAATCTAATATTAGTATGCGGTGATCATGAATGTCTTTACTCATGGTTGTTTTCCTACTTTTATTTGTAAATATAAAAATGAACAGGCTGAGCTTTTTCTCTAAATGAGTTAAAGGCTCAGCCTATTTGAATTATTCTTGATAAGAATTTAATCTTCATCAATATCTTTTTTCTAAACACATCAAATTTGGAGTAATTTAGCGCTAGTTCAAAGTAGAAGTACAGGATTGACGTTAGTCAATGATTACTTGCAGCGCTAAAACTTTATATAACTCCACTAATTTTACTACCCCATTCTATAGTTGGGGGCTTCTTTAGTGATGGTCACGTCATGCACATGGGACTCGCCCATACCCGCTGAAGTTATTTTCATAAATTCAGGTTTTGTGCGCATAGTTTCGATATCTTTCGAACCAGTTAAGCCCATTGATGAACGTAAGCCGCCCATTTGTTGATGAATAATTGCTGCTACAGGTCCTTTATATGCAACACGACCTTCAATACCTTCTGGTACTAATTTATCGGCTTCACCATCAGATTTTTGGAAATATCTATCACTTGAACCTTCTTTTTGGCTCATTGCCCCTAAAGAGCCCATGCCACGATAGGATTTATAATAGCGACCTTGATAAAGTTCCACTTCACCTGGTGCTTCTTCAGTACCGGCAAACATACTGCCAACCATTACACAGTGAGCTCCAGCAACTAATGCTTTAGCTATATCACCTGAAAAGCGAATTCCGCCATCGGCAATAACAGGAATACCCGTACCTTTCAAACCTTCAACCGCATTTGAAATGGCAGTTAGTTGTGGAACACCAACTCCAGTAACAATACGTGTAGTACAAATTGAACCTGGGCCTATACCTACTTTAACGGCATCTACACCGGCATCAGCCATAGCTTTTGCACCCGAAGCTGTAGCAACATTACCGGCGATTATTTGTAAGTCAGGGTATTTTTTCCGTGCTTCTTTAACCCTATCTAGTACACCTTGCGAATGACCGTGTGACGTGTCGATTAGCAATACATCAACACCGGCTTCAACTAAGGCATCAATTCGTTCATCAGTACCTACACCAACACCTACAGCAGCGCCAACTCGTAAGCGCCCTAATTCGTCTTTACATGCATTCGGTTTATCTTCCGCTTTTTGATAATCTTTTGCGGTGATAAGTCCAACTAATTTAAAGGTATCATCAACTACTAAGATTTTTTCAATGCGATTTTCGTGCATTAAGCCTAAAATTTCTTCGCGTGCAGCGCCTTCGTTTACTGTTACTAGGTTTTCTTTTGTGGTCATTAACGCAGAAACGGGTTTAGTTAAATCGGTTTCGAAACGTAAATCACGACCAGTAATAATACCAACAAGATTTTGTTTGTCATCAACAACAGGGAAACCAGAAAAACCGAGATCATCAGCTTTATGCATCACTTGTTCAATAGTGAAATTAACACTTACAGTAGAAGGATCTGAAACAATACCACTTTCATATTTCTTTACTTGAGAAACATTTTTTGCTTGTTCAACTATTGTCATATTTTTATGAATAAAACCTAAACCACCTTCTTGCGCTAATGTAATCGCTAAACGAGCTTCAGTTACTGTGTCCATAGACGCAGAAATCATCGGTACGTTTAAGTTAATATTACGCGTTAATTTAGTTTTTAAATCGGCGGTATGGGGTAGAACTTTTGAATGGGCAGGTACAAGTAGTACATCATCAAAAGTTAGTGCTTCTTGGGCAATTCTTAGCATCGCAACATCTCTCAAAAGGCATAGGTGTGGGGAGTAATATTGCGGCAGAATTTTAACCGTTTTCATCTTTTAGGTAAACTTAAATTTCATTATTTTGTATAAAAACTTATAATACACTGAAAATATCGTATTAATTTCGAAAAGACGGCCTTTTAATGAAGTCACAACATATATTACAAGTCAGCGAACTTACCAAGAAAGTAAAATTTATCTTAGAAAGTGAATTAAGCACAGTATGGCTGTGTGGAGAAATATCTAATTTCATAGCGGCAAGCTCTGGTCATTGGTATTTATCTCTTAAAGATCATAAATCACAAGTTAAATGTGCGATGTTTAAAGGGAATAATCGCAGGGTAAGACTCGCAGGGCTGCCAAGAAATGGACAACAAGTATTAGTAAGAGCAAAAGTTTCTTTATATGAACCACGAGGTGATTTTCAACTGATAATTGAAGCAATGGAAGATGCTGGCGAAGGATTATTACGACAAAAATATGAACAATTAAAAAATAACTTAGATGCTGAGGGATTATTTTCATTGCATCATAAGCAAATAATTCCAGAGTACATTAAATCAGTAGGCATTATAACTTCGCCAACTGGGGCTGCTGTAAAAGATATTTTAACAGTATTAAAACGTAGAAATCCGTTAATCAAAGTCATTATTTATCCAACGTTAGTACAGGGTAATCAAGCGCATTTTGAAATTACACAGGCAATTAACATAGCTAATTTACGAAATGAATGCGATGTACTGATCATCGGTCGAGGGGGCGGTTCATTAGAAGATTTATGGTCTTTTAATGAAGAAGAAGTTGTTCGCGCAATTTATCACAGTAAAATACCAACCATCAGTGCTGTTGGTCATGAAGTTGATACAACCCTTGCCGATTTTGTTGCCGATATGCGTGCACCAACACCTTCAGCTGCGGCGGAAATGGCTGCCAATCACTTAGACGTAGTATCAGATAAAATAACCATATTAAAGCAGCGAATAATAAATGCCTTAAAAAATAATTTTTCTAATGATAAAAAGCTTAACCATAGTTTGCAGCAGCGATTATCTTTATTACACCCGTCACAAAAGTTACAGCTACAACAACAAAAACTAGATGAGCTTTGCTTTCGTTTGAAACAAACCATAAAACATGAGCAACTACGTTTTCAACAACGCCCCAAACAACTTCAACAACGGTTGTCTAATGTTATACCCATTAAACAGATACATGAGAAATTAGCCTTAGGAAAAAAACTTGAACATCAGCTAAAAATAGCAATACAGCAAAAACAGTTATTACGTTCACAACAATTTACTCATATTATCGAACAATTGCATTTAGTAAGTCCGCTTGCAACAATTGCTCGTGGTTATAGTGTGACAAGAAATGAACAAGGAAAGGTTATTAGTAAAATAAAAGAGTTAGCTGTGGGTGATCGTATCAAAGTACAGATTAGTGATGGTCAAATAATCGCAAAAGTGAGCCAGTTAGATTGAACGTGAAACCCAGTTTTTTACATTAAGGACTGTCTTCCATTGTAATTGCATGTTGAATTAACTGCGTTATATTATCTTTTGATTTTCCAAAGAATTCAGCACCAAGTGTAATTCCACCCGTGTTCGTTTTGGTACTACGTACTTCGGCAATAAGATTAATATTTTGTAAACCTTGAAAGTCCTCGACAATCACATCAATTTTTTCATCTTTAATAAAGACTAAAGATTCACCATTATTTACAACAAGCTGACAGCCGTTAACAGAAAGGTTAATCAACTTAGCTTTCCAATACTCTTTCTTTACTTTAATTTTGACAGTAATATCTGTATCTATTCGCATTGAAGAGCGTAGATTTTGCAAGCTCACTGACATTGGAAATTCTAGTACGATAATACGTGACGGTATTTGTAATGTTTGTTTAACATTACTCACAAAAGCAACAACAGCACCTTCATGGCCTTCTATTAAACCTCTTACTGTAATCACGGTTCCCTGAGTGATATATTTAGCAAAATTGCCAAGTTTTGAAGCTTCAGGGTAATGAATTAAGACATATTTTTTAGGCAAAAAACCGATAAAACAAGTTCTAAATTTACCTTTTTGTCCCGCTGGCGTCGCAATATCGATATTAATAATAGAACCCGCTTGCAGTAGCGCTAAACTACCACTAAGGCCACTTTCCGTATCGATTTTTATTGAGCTAGCTGCCATATGACTCCATGCATAATAAAATTGCTTAATAGTTACAATTTTACAGTAGCCAACTAACACCACAAAAGCAATATCTTTGACAGGTCATCCAACAAGTTCAAGCAATTGGACCAATTATTACATTGGCCCAATAATACATTTAATCTTTTTTATAACCTTTTGTTGCTCTGGCCATTTTTTTCTGTTCTGTGAACGTTAATTTTTTCTTACCAGCAAATGGATTGCTGGTTTCTCTAAATTCAATTCTTATCGGTGTACCCATTATTTTTAGCGACTTGCGATAATAATTCATTAAGTAACGTTTATATGAACTTGGTAACTTTTTAGCGAGATTGCCATGAATAACAATAATCGGTGGGTTATAGCCACCCGCATGCGCATACTTTAGCTTAATACGACGACCTTGATGCATAGGGGGTTGATGATCAAAAACCGCCATATCTAGTATTTTAGTTACCATTGAAGTAGAAATACGTTTGGTGGCCGATATAAAGGCCTCTTCAACTGACTCATATAGATGGCCAACGCCTGTACCGTGCAATGCAGAGATAAAGTGAACCCGCGCAAAGTCGATGAAACCTAAGCGGCGATCTAACTCTGATTTAATGCGATCTTTAATGTCGTCATCGAGTCCATCCCACTTGTTTACGGCTAAGACTAATGACCTGCCAGCTTCAAGAATAAAACCCAACAAACTTAAATCTTGATCGCTAATCCCCTCTTGCGCATCGATAATAAGTAAACAGACATTTGCATCTTCAATTGCTCGTAGTGTTTTAATTACCGAGAATTTTTCAACAACATCCGTCACATTTTTACGACGACGAATACCTGCAGTATCAATTAAGGTGTACTGACGACCATCATGTTCCATTGGGATATAAACGCTATCACGTGTAGTTCCTGGGGCATCAAACACCACAACACGTTCTTCTCCTAAGATACGGTTGGTTAACGTTGACTTACCTACATTAGGTTTGCCTATAATCGCTAATTTAATGGTATCGTGCTCTTCAGGCGCTGCGTCGATATTTTCTTGATCGGAAAGGCCACTTTCCATATCACCATCAAATTCGTCATTTTCTTCCGCTTTAGGTTGACCTAAAGCTTCAATATGAGGAGTTAATGCTAATGTTAATAGTTGTGTTACACCGCGACCATGAGCTGCCGCTATTTGGTGAACGATATCCCCCAAACCAAGTGAGTAAAAATCAGCGACAGCAGAGTCAGCATCAATACCATCAACTTTATTAGCAACTAAAAATATTTTTTTATCCTGCTTACGAAGGTATTCCGCAATGCCAATATCTGCAGACGTTAATCCTGCTCTAGCATCAACCATAAAAAGTACAGCATCAGCTTCAGCAATTGCCATCAGCGATTGTTCGGCCATTAATGCATCGATACCTTGTTCATCCCCTTGAATACCTCCGGTATCAATCACGATAAACGGATGTTCTTCAACCTCCGCTTTACCGTATTGTCGATCTCGGGTAAGTCCAGGGTAATCTGCGACAAGTGCGTCTCGACTACGAGTAAGACGATTAAATAATGTTGACTTACCAACATTTGGACGCCCAACAAGGGCTACAACAGGAAGCATGACTACCTCTATAAACTAAATATTGAGTATAATATACACTCAGTTTAAATAAATAACGGCTCCACTACTAAATGCAATGGAGCCGTTTAATTCTAGTTGAATTTAACGATTACGGTGTTTTAATTGCCTGTAAATCTCCATCTCGAGATTGTATATATAATACATCGTTTACAACTGTTGGCGTAGAATGAAGACCACTACTATCGACGATATGGCGAGCAACAATTTCGCCACTATCACGATCTAACCAATGTAAATATCCTTCAAAGTCACCTACAACAACATAATCACCAACAGCCGCGGGGCCAGTTACATCACGATTAGTTAAGGCAAGTTGACTCCATTTTTCTAAACCATCTAACCGATCAATTGCATATATATGCCCTTTTACATCGGTTAAATAGATGTTATTACCACTAATTGCAAGTTCTCTGAATGAGGAGTACTGTCGTTTCCACAAAATTCGTCCACTGCGTATGTCTAGTGCAACAAGGTTGCCTCTCGCAGAAACAATATAAACTTTATCGCCAAAAATTAATGGCGGCGAATCAATATCAATAACACGTTCTAATTCAGTTGAACCAGTTGCTTCACCAACTTCAGCAGTCCAGCCTTGTTGACCACTATCAAGTAAATATACTGAAACACTACCATCAGCAGAACCTACGATTACACCACCAGAAGCGACGGCAGGCGAGCTAATACCACGCAGTGTTAATGCTGGTATATCTTGTTCAATACTCCAAAGCTCTTCACCATTTGTTGCATTAAATGCTTTTAGAATACCAGAAGCACTATTAACAACCAAAACACCTGAATCAATACCTGGTTTTGCAATTATTTCGCCCTTAAGTTTTCCTTGCCAAGCTAAACTGCCATCTTCTTCATTAAGAGCAAATATTTCCCCATTTTCGCTGCCTAGGAAAATCTTGTTAATACCAACAGCTGGCCCGCCGCTGATTAATGCTGGTTTACTGCTATCAAAAAAACTGTTGTTTTTATCAACGTTACTTAAATCAACTTTCCAAACTTCTTTACCTGATTCAAGTTCAAAAGCGTAAGTATCGCCATTACGACTAGTAGTAAAAATCTTATCATAAGCGGCTATAGGTTTAATACGTGAAAAATAATCACCTACACCATCTCCAACACTCTTTTCCCATAGTACTTTAGGTGAAAACTTCTCATCAATGTCTACAAGTTCTGCTGGTAATGTTTTATCAATATCGTCTTCTGTTGATGAACATGCAGCTAGCCCTATACTTATAAAAATAATGGCTAAGGTTTTTTTATTAAATACTTTTTGATTAAAAATAAGCAAATCAAGCTCCACTTTTTATCTTATTGGAAACACCAAACATTATTATCCAACATTAACTTGTTGGTAATTTTCTAATAATACTTAATGTAGTAACAATCTATTTGTTTAAATTTATCACTTCAGCAAGATCATCTAGTTTCATTTGTAAAGCAGCATTTCCTGCCTGATCATTCGCATTTATAGCCGCTTGATAAGCACTACGAGCTAGATCTTTTTTATCTTGCTTTAAATATGCATCACCTTTAATCTCTTCGATAGCAGATTTAAATGACTCAGGTAAAGGAGAGGCCAATGTTGCCAACGCTTTTTCAATTTGTTCTAACTGAATTTGCACTCGAGCTAAACGAATAGTCGCAATACCTTTAATACCAGCATCAGTTGATTTATCAATAGCCGTCGTTAAGTATTTTTCAACTTGCGACCAGTCTTTATGATTGGCAGATTCTTTTGCCAAAGATAAAGCCGTTAAGCTTGCATAACTTGACTCACCGTTTTCAGCAATAAATTTTTCGCCCGCTAGAGTATAAGCCTGTTCATCTTTACCAGCTAGAGCTTGAGTAGTCTGATATGATTCTGAGGTTAATAACTCTTGTTCCAATTGCGCTTCTTTATAAAAATTATAACCAATAAAAGCTGAAAACCCGATAACCAGGCCCGCGATAATCGCATTACCATTATCATGCCAATATTTTTTTATCGCATCGACTTGTTGTTCTTCTGTTTGATATATTTCCACAACGATCCCTTAAATTAAACTTGTTAATAAACTTGGCACTTGATCAAATGACAAGCTTTGTTGTTCTTTTTGTCCTCGTAAATATTTTACGGTGACCTGTTGTTCATTTATTTCATTTTCGCCCAATATTAATGCGATTTTAGCCCCAGACTTATCTGCTCGTTTCATCTGTTTTTTCATATTGCCACCGCCACAATGACTCTGCAATCGACAGTCGACAGCCAAATCACGCCATTGCTCTGCTAATTGGTTACCTTTTAGTTCAGCTTCAGTGCCCAGCATAATTAAATATGCATCAACTTGTGGACGAATATTTTTGACTTTATCTAAGCTGGTGATCATTAGAATTAATCGTTCAATACCCAAAGCAAAACCAAAACCCGGAGTTGCTTTACCACCTAACTGTTCAACCAAACCATCGTAACGTCCACCCGCACAGATTGTGCCTTGTGAACCTAAGCTCGATGTTACCCATTCAAAAACAGTACGATTATAATAATCTAAACCACGTACTAAGCGCTCATTTATAACATACTTAATACCCGCAGCATCTAAACGTAAGCAAACTTGCTCAAAGTGCTCTTTTGATTCTTCACCAAAATAATCACTTAGTTTTGGTGCGTTTACCAATGCTTCTTGCACTTGAGGATTTTTACTATCAAGTACTCTTAGTGGATTAGTTAACATACGACGTTTACTGTCGTCATCAAGCTGTTCTTCTCGTTCCGTTAAAAATACGACTAATGCATCACGGTAATTTGCTCGTTCTTCATTTGATCCCAATGAGTTTAGCTCTAGTGTGACAAACTCATTGATGCCAAGTTCCCGCCAAAGTCGTGCGGTTAGTGAAATAATTTCGGCATCTATATCTGGAGTCGCAATTCCAAAGGCCTCTAGACCAAATTGATGGAATTGACGATAACGACCTTTTTGTGGACGCTCATGTCTAAACATCGGCCCCATATACCAGAATCGTTGTTCTTGATTGTATAGTAAGCCGTGTTGATTCGCCGCACGAACACAACACGCAGTACCTTCAGGACGCAAGGTCAAACTATCACCATTGCGATCATCAAATGTATACATTTCCTTTTCAACGATGTCTGTAACTTCGCCAATAGAACGCTTAAAAAGTGCCGTTGACTCAACAACCGGCATACGGATTTCAGCAAAACCATAATTACTGGCAACACGACGTAAAACTGACTCTACCATTTGCCAGATATTGGTTTCAGATGGAAGGCAATCATTCATGCCTCTTATAGCCTGTATTGTTTTACTCACTATAGAATTCTCTTTATCTATTATACAATTTAGTCGATTGTACAAAACGGGAAATATTAAATGCAGCGCGCATTATAGGTAGTTTAAAGCTAAACGTAAATAAAATTGCCACTTAGCCCTAATTGTTGGATCATATTTTAATCGACTTCTTGAACATCAATTCTATTTTTTTCATCTAATAATTTGGCTTTTGCACGAATACGCGTTTCCAATTGGTCAACTAAGCTATTATTATCAAAGCGTTCTTTTTGACGAATACCATCAAGATAAAAACCACTTTTTTTACTGCTACCCGTCAAGCCTAAATCAGAAATAATAGCTTCACCTGGTCCATTGACAATACAGCCGATAATTGAAACATCCATAGGAGTCAATATGTCTTCAATGCGCTGTTCTAGTGCATTAACCGTTGAAATAACATCAAACTCTTGACGAGAACAGCTTGGGCAGGCAATTAGATTAATACCGCGACTACGTAGCTTCAAAGATTTTAATATATCAAAACCCACTTTTATTTCTTCAACAGGGTCAGCCGCTAAAGAAATACGAATTGTATCGCCAATCCCTTCCGCTAATAACAACCCTAAACCAACAGATGATTTAACCGAGCCTGAACGTAAACCACCTGCTTCAGTAATACCTAGATGTAAAGGGTTATCTATTTGTTTAGCCAATAAACGATACGCACCAACCGCCAAAAAAACATCGGACGCTTTTACACTCACTTTATATTGGTGAAAATTAAGTTTATCGAGAATATCGACATGACGCATCGCCGACTCTAATAACGCTTCAGGGGTAGGTTCTGTATACTTTTCTTGAATATCTTTTTCTAACGAACCACCATTAACACCGATACGAATTGGAATGTTTTTATCTCGAGCACATTCAACTACACTGCGAACACGATCTTCACGGCCAATATTACCAGGATTAATACGCAAACAGTCAGCGCCATACTCTGCGACTTTAAGCGCAATTCGATAGTCAAAATGAATATCGGTAACTAAAGGCACACTAACTTGTTTTTTAATTTCTCGAAAAGCTTCAGCGGCATCCATTGTCGGTACACTAATACGTACAATGTCAGCACCAACCGCTTCTAAAGATTTTATTTGCGCAACCGTTGCTGCCACATCTGTAGTCAAGGTATTTGTCATTGACTGCACAGTGATAGGAGCGTCACCGCCAACCGGGACATTACCAACCATGATTTGACGAGAAAGTCGGCGAATAATAGGAGATTCTTTAAACATAATAATTCAACAACATTAAAAATTAATAATTACGGTGCAATGGGTAATGTAAATTTAGCAATTTGACCCATTCTAAATTGTGACATATCAATGGATTGACCATCAAAATTAACACTTACCAATTCAGGCTTTCCCAAAGTAACATTAAAAGGAGCTTGACCTGAAATATTCATCACATAACCAAGTTTTTTAATCCCCCAAGCAATACGTTCACCTGCGGCGTCATAAATATTCACCCAGCAATCACCAGAAAAAGTAAACGTTACATCTACTGAGGCAGACTCAACCGTTGGTTCTTTAACAATATCTGTTTCACCAAATGTTTGTTCCGCTGTAGTGACTGGTTGTGCAACACTCGTGTCACTTTCGATATTAGTAGAATTTGTCGGTGTCAATACATCTTCAGTAACACCGTTATTTTCAGGCTCAACAACGTTATCAAATGCTGTAATATTTTCGTCATTACTGCTATTTATAACAGGCTCAGATATGGTATCACCGCCAGCATTGCCTGCAGAGTTAGGGATTAATTCAGTAGCTTGAGCATTTTTTCCTTCTACCGCTGGTAAAATAACTTCAGCGACAGCCTGATTTACCGTTGGAATTTTCTCTGCAATATTATTAATTACAGGTTTAGTTTGCGCTGCTGTTATCGTTAGATTACGGTCTTCACCTTGCAACCACCACACAATGGTTAATCCGACTAGCACAGCCAAAATAAGATAACTTATCCACATTAATAAGTTATTTTCAGCTTCTTTCTCAGTACCTTTTGAGAAACTTAACATCTCGGTATCTTGAGTTTTAGCAGAACTCAACATTTCATAGCTAGTTAAAATATCATCTGTGGAAATATTGACTAATTTGGCGTAATTTTTGAGATAGCCACGATTATAAGTTGCAGGTAATAATTGATCAAACTGATCTGACTCAATATCACTAACCAAAGATACTCTAAAGTTCAATTTGTCAGCAACATCTTGCTGACTGAGTGCATGTTTCTCTCGCGCTTCAGCAAGTATTTTTCCTGGGCCTTTAACTTCCAAATCTTCAGTCAATTCAGGCACTATTTCACTCATTTAACTTTTCTCATTTCATTTTTGTCTAATCGTTTAGGGTCGGCCAAGTAGATAATGTCACCGATATGAAGTACTTGACTACGTTTAAAGTCGTTCCAATTTTCAAGGTTGTACATGTAAATATTATATTTCTTTGAAATGGAAAAAAGACTATCTCCACTTGTCACTTTATGAAAGGCAATAGTTGAGTTATCTATCACCTTATTTGGAATCGCAACATCAGATTCCAATGTGCTAACAGTTTCAATAGCTGCAGCTCTTTTGACATTGTTTGCAAGCTTAATATTCTCTTTGACAACAACCTTATTTATAGAATTGTTTTTTGTAGTATTCTCTTCTAATAAAGTTTCACCATTTACCTTTTTGGGTGATAAAACAACAATACGTTTTTTTGAATTAGGTTTTACAAGATTTACAGCGGCTAAGCGAAATTGTTTAGCCAAATCATCCGCTTCAATGTACTGCAATCCATTTAAAATATATTGTTTTGCTTCATAGGAATTAGGGAACATTTTCACCAACATCGCTCCATAATTTTTAGCTACACGGCGATTATGTTGTTTTTCGTAAACTTTATAAGCAAGTGCTAAAGCATTAGCGTTAAAACGTCGACTCGCCTTTTCATATTTCCGTAAAAAAGTCTGTGCTTTTTGATATTCACCAAACGCATATTGCAAACGTACCATTTCTAACAATGTCGATGCATTATTGGGGTTATGGGCTATTGATTTTTCAAAATAAAGCTTCGCTTTATCGAAGTTATTCGCTTTTAATTGGCACAACGCTAGGTTTTTATAACTTTGAGAAACTAATAAATAACTGGGAATATCAATTGCTCTTAATATTTGTTTTTCAGCCTCAACATAACGTTGTTGTCGACATAAGAAAACACCATAATTGTTGAGTGTATCAGCATCTTTATTATCTAATGACAAAGCCTTTTTATAAGAAGTGATCGCCTTTTCAGGTTCTTCGACTGTGTCATAATAATGTGCAAATGCGGTATAAACTTGGGTAAGTTTTGGTGCAAAACGTTTGGCTTTTTCAAGATTTAATTTAGCCTGAGTGGTATTACCCATTTTCAAATAGCCCAGTCCCAACGAAATCCTAGTCATCGCTATTTCATTGTTAGTTGAACTATTTTCTATAACGGGCTTATCGTCGTTATTTTCATAGTTTTTTGTAACACAAGCGGACAACAAACTAACAAGTATGATTGATAGTATTACTCTCAAAATTTTATCCATGTTTGCAATTGCCACTTTTATTCATATTTTATCAATCAAAAATTAATCTTTTGTTTGTATCCATATTCTAACCAACAAACAATAATTTTGAGTTTGATTTTAGGCACTTCAAATCTCTATAGCAGAGCTTGAAGTATTTTCCTCTTAGAGTAAAGGTATCAGACTATTTTTACTGATATATTTTCACCATCGCCTTCATTTTTTTCTTTTGAATTAGCTGTACGTTTTGTACGGTCCAAAACATCTCCAGCAAGTTGCCCACAAGCAGCATCAATATCTTCTCCACGAGGGCGACGTGTTATCACTGTCAAGCCGTAGCTCTGCAGTACTTTATCAAAACGGTCTATACGTGAATTACTCGGACGTTTATATTGAGAGCCCGGATAGGGATTAAAAGGAATTAGGTTAATTTTACTCGGTGTATCTTTTAACACAATCGCCAATTCATGAGCTTGATCAGTGCTATCGTTAACATGATCCAGCATGACATATTCAACTGTCACTTGTTTGTTTGCTTTTGAGCCCTCAATGTATCGGCGAGAAGCTGCGAGGAAATCCACCAAAGGATATTTTTTGTTTAAAGGCACTAATTCATCACGTAATTTATCATCAGCTGCGTGTACTGAAATAGCGAGTGCACAATCTATTTTTTCTTTAAGCATATCAAGTGCAGGTACTACACCAGACGTACTTACGGTTACACGACGCTTTGACAACCCGTAACCTAAATCATTTAACATAGTGTCAAGTGAAGGGATCAGGTTTTTCATATTTAACAATGGCTCCCCCATCCCCATCATAACGATATTAGTAATTGGTCGTTTGCCTACAATTCGTGTCGCACCAATATCATTGGCTACTCGCCATACCTGACCAATGATTTCTGACATAGTAAGGTTGCGGTTAAATCCCTGCTGTGCTGTAGCGCAAAATGTACATTCAAGAGCGCAGCCAACCTGTGATGAAACACAAAGAGTGGCTCGATCATTTTCAGGGATCCACACAGTTTCAACTTCTTGGCCTCCCTCAAGCTTTATCGCATATTTAATAGTGCCATCAGAAGATACTTGTTTTTCAGATATTTCAGGTGCTTTAATTTCAGTCAATCGCTGCAATTTTTCTCGTAACTTTTTATTCACATTCGTCATTTGTTCAAAATCAGCGTAACCAAAATGATAAATCCATTTCATTATTTGATCCGCACGAAATGGTTTTTCACCAATTGAAACAAAGTATTCACGCATCGATTGGTGATCTAAATTCAATAAATTTACTTTTCTATTTGATATAGATGCGGTTGGGTTTACAACTTCGGTTACTTCACTCATGATTTATAACGTCTCAAACAACAAAATTACAGAAAACAAATTGTACACTTTTCAATCAACGCGAACAATTTGAACATTGCTTTATAATAAACTTGAATATTCTCAACACCCTATAAGAACAAAAATATTTAACTTTATTATCTAGCCAGAAATAACAAAAGGATTTTACCGAAGAACAGTAAAACCCTTTCTTTTTCAATTTTTTAAACTACGTTAGTGGCGGTTGCTCAAAAAAAGAAATTTTGCCAATAACAGCGTTTAATTAAAATTAACGAGTACGTGGACAAATTTCATCGTCAGAGAAGAAATAAGCAATTTCACGAGCCGCTGATTCTAAAGCATCAGAACCGTGAGCAGCATTTTCGTCGATGCTATCAGCAAGATCAGCACGAATAGTACCAGCAAGAGCTTCAGCAGGATTAGTAGCACCCATGATTTCACGGTTTTTAAGTACTGCGTTTTCGCCTTCTAATACTTGAACCATAACTGGACCAGAAGTCATAAATGAAACTAAAGCACCAAAGAAAGGACGTTCGCTATGCTCAGCGTAGAAACCTTCTGCTTTTTCTTGGCTTAAATGAACCATTTTAGAAGCAACAACTTTTAAGCCTGCAGTTTCAAAGCGGTTGTAGATTTGACCAATTAAGTTTTTTGCAACAGCGTCTGGTTTTACGATAGAAAAAGTACGTTCGATAGCCATGATAAGCCCTTTTAAATAGATGATTAAATAAGATGGTATAAATTTTGGGCGCGATTATAGACCAAAACTTGAAAAATACCTAGTGCTATCCTATCCCATAAGTAATTAAACCTAATGCTTGCTGTTCGTTTGAATATCTAAGATTTCTGTGAATTGCCAAATATTATACCGTTTTAGAAAAGTTACCGTGTTAATACCATGAATTTGTTCTTGTTAACTCGAAACATTGTTTATAGTGGCTAAGTCATAAGATGCTATTTTATGACTTATCCACTATCTGCAGGACGCTATATCAATGACCTATACTTATTAGCTTTCTTGTTATTACTTTTATCTTTTTCATTGATGTCTTTGATAGTACCAATAGTAATTATTTATCAAAACGCTTGGTCACTGCATGAGAGAAAATTCTCTTAGCAACTCAGTCTTTGTTATTGTTTTCCAATACTGATTGCGAAATTTCAATTATGAGAGCAATCTTGACTGTAAGCAAACTCAAAATGAACAGTTTCTAACTAAAAAAGGTAGCTACTTAGCTACCTTTTTCAAAAAACATTATATTCAACAAAAGTTAGCGACCAAACATACCGCCCCCCATACCTCCTGGTCCACCTGGAGGCATCATGCCTTTCATACTACGCATCATTTTTTGCATGCCACCTTTACCAGACATTTTTTTCATCATTTTTTGCATTTGTGTAAATTGTTTCAGTAACTTATTTACATCTTGAATTTGTGTACCTGAACCTGCGGCAATACGACGTTTACGAGAACCTTTAATGATCTCGGGTCTTTTTCGCTCACCTGGCGTCATGGAATTGATAATAGCTTCCATTCTGCCTGTTAGCTTATCATCCATTTGGCCTTTAACTTTCTCTGACATATTCCCCATGCCAGGTAATTTGTCCATCAAGCCCATCATACCGCCCATGTTTTGCATTTGCGCCAATTGATCACGGAAATCTTCTAAATCGAAACCTTTTCCTGATTTAACTTTCTGTGCAAGTTTTTCTGCTTGTTTCTTATCAACTTTTTGTTCAACTTCTTCGATAAGGGAAAGTACATCTCCCATGCCTAGAATACGAGAGGCAATGCGATCAGGATGAAAAGGTTCTAAAGCATCCGTTTTTTCACCCACACCCATAAATTTAATAGGCTTACCCGTGATATGACGAATAGAAAGTGCTGCACCACCGCGTGCATCTCCATCTGTTTTGGTTAAAATGATACCAGTCAATGGCAAAGCATCATTAAATGCTTTAGCCGTATTAGCAGCATCTTGTCCAGTCATTGCATCAACAGTAAATAGCGTTTCAATTGGATTGATAGCTGCATGTAGCTGCTGAATTTCGCCCATCATACTTTCATCAATATGCAAACGGCCTGCAGTATCAACAATGAGTACATCAAAAAAGTTTAGCTTTGCATGCGCAATAGCCGCAGTGGCAATATCAATAGGTTTTTGTTTGATATCACTAGGGAAAAACTCAACGTTTATTTCGTCGGCGAGCGTTTGTAGTTGTTTAATAGCCGCAGGACGATAGACGTCAGCACTAACCACTAAAACCTTTTTCTTTTCGCGTTCAGTTAAAAATTTTGCAAGTTTAGCTACAGAAGTGGTTTTACCTGCACCTTGTAAACCAGCCATTAATACAACAGCAGGAGGAATAGCTTTTAAGTCTAGACCTTCATTAACTTCACCCATTGCTGATTCAAGCTCAGATTGCACAATTTTAACAAAAACTTGTCCCGGCGTAAGACTCTTCGATACATCTTGCCCAACAGCACGCTCTTTAACTTTACTAATAAATTCTCTGATAACCGGTAAGGCAACATCAGCTTCAAGCAACGCCATGCGCACTTCGCGCAATGTGTCTTTAATATTGTCATCAGTTAAACGACCTCGTCCACTGATGTTTTTTAAGGTTTTAGTTAAACGATCGGAAAGATTTTCAAACATGAATGACTCTATTGATATGGGTAACGGTGATGAATAAAAACATATTATACCTGTCGTTCAAATAAGCGAAAGTACAAATTTGAAACAAGTTTTTTAATTGGCTGATAATTGTTATTAATCATCTATTTGATTATAAACTATGGCGTCGTTCTAGCAATCTGATAGAATCATTAAACTGTTGATTACTCTCCACTTATAATTTAATTATTTATTGTTTATAATCCTATACTTACAGTGTTGGAGCACTTTGTGAATTTATCGAATATTGGTTCTTTTATAGCGTTTGCTAGCTACCTATTAGCAACGATAGCAATTGTTTCTCGGCTATTTCATCCCAAAGGCCCTAATATAGTTATTGTTTTGTTTTTGGCATCTATTGCTATTATTGCGCATACCTTAAGCAATGGAGAATTTTTATATTCAAACGAGACGATCAACTTTAATTTACCCAATGTGATATCACTGGTGAGTTTATTGATCACATTAACAGTGTCCGCCATAGCGCTGCGTTATAAAGTTAATTTATTATTGCCCGTTGTTTATGGGTTTGCTGGCTTTTGGCAATTGGTAATGCTTTTTATACCAACAATAGGGCAAGCGCCATTAATGACCGCAGATATTTCAATCGTTAGCCATGTCACTTTGGCATTAATTGCTTATTGTGTGCTTATTATCGCAACGCTATATGCCTTTCAGGTTGCTTACATTAATTTAAAATTGAAGAATAAAAATTTATTAGCTGTTAGCCACCTTCCTCCACTTATGCAAGTGGAAGGACAGCTATTTATTATTTTGGCAATAGGGACATTTTGCTTATTTGCCAGTGAGCTTGTTGGCTTTGTTTATCTCGAAAATTTTATCTCTAAAGAAAATTCACATAAAACCGTACTGTCTTTGCTTTCTTTGTTTTTATATATCACTACGTTATGGGGGCATTATAAACAAGGTTGGCGAGGTCATCGTGTATTGGTATTAGTCGTATCTGCAAGTGCCTTATTAACACTAGCCTATTTTGGCAGTCGTTTTGTCAAAGAGTTTATTTTAACCTAATCTATATTTTTAATAACAAGGATCCTCTTTTTGGATAATATCACCACTGAAATGTTATTTGCCATTCTCGGTATACTCATTTTTATCTCAGCTTATTTCTCTAGTTCTGAAACAGGTTTGATGTCGATAAATCGTTATAAGTTGAGACATCTTGAAAAACAAAAACACAAAGGAGCTAAACGTGTTGCCAAGCTCCTAGAAAAACCAGACAAACTCATTGGTTTGATCCTTATAGGTAATAATTTAGTAAATATTTTTGCTACCCTTATTACCGGTATTATTGCAGAACGGTTATATGGTGATGCTGGTATTTTTTATGCCGGTTTATTATTAACTTTGGTCATACTAATATTTGCTGAAATCACCCCAAAAACTATGGCCGCCCTTTATCCAGAAAAAATCGCATTCCCTAGTTCGATCATACTTAGCTTATTATTAAAGTTACTCTACCCTATTGTTATTGCGGTTAACTGGATAACTAATGGGATATTGTCACTTTTAGGCGTTAGTTCAGAGCAACGAGAACAGCATAGCTTGAGTTCAGAGGAGTTACGTACCGTCGTAAATGAAGCTGGTGCATTATTGCCAGAACGAGATCAAAATATGCTAGTAGGTATTTTAGATCTTGAAAAAGTGACAGTAGAAGACATTATGGTGCCACGTAGTGAACTTATTGGCATTGATATCAATGACGATTGGAAAAAAATTCAAAAACAACTAACACAATCCAACCATACTCGTGTTTTGTTATATCGCGACAGTATAGACGATGTGGTTGGTTATGTTCATGTGCGAGATGCTTTAAAATTATTATCAAAAAATCAATTTAATAAAGCTTCACTGCTTAGAGCAGTACGAGAACTCTACTTTGTACCGGAAAAAACACCTTTGAATGTTCAGCTGTTAAAATTCCAACATGCAAAAGAGCGTTTAGCGTTAGTTGTAGATGAATATGGAGATATTCAAGGACTGGTAACTTTAGAAGATATACTTGAAGAAATCGTCGGTGATTTTACTACCACCATGACGCCAACCACCAGCGATGAAGTTAGTCTACAGCCAGATGGAAGTTTTCTTGTTGATGGTAGTGCAACGATACGTGACATCAATAAAGAAATGAACTGGCAATTCCCCTTAGATGGCCCCAAAACCTTAAACGGTTTAATTCTTGAGTATCTTGAAGATATTCCCCAAGCGAATATCAGTGTAAGACTAGCAGGGTATCCTGTAGAGATCATAGAAGTAAATGACAATATGATTATCAGCGTGCGTATACTAGCAGAGTTATATAAAAGTCCGATGCAAGAAGATGATTAGATAAGTTACTTTTACTATGAAAACGATTCAAATTAGTGACTTAAAGCTTTTAGAACTGTTAACTCGCATCCCTTTTTTCAAAAGGTTTACGGTCAATGAACGCAAGGCTTTTTTTGCAAGTTCATTGAGCTTTTTACTTTGTAAATCAGGTAAGTTTATTATCCGCCATGGCGATAAAGAAACGAATTTTTATATTATGTTATCAGGTACAGCTAGTGTACTAATAAACAATGATGAAGATGAAGTGGCCATATTAAAAGCAGGATATTTTATTGGAGAAGGTGCTTTTGTCATCAACCGCCCAAGAACTGCTAGTGTCCTTGCTAGAACTGACGTGATGCTAGTGAGTTTAGATCAACAGTCTTTACGACGCTTTCCCGCTAGTATTAGAGAAGCTATCAAAGATCAAATTATTGAAGGAATGGCTTTAAGATTAACTGACATGAATAATAAATTAATACAAAATAATTAACTTAATGTTTTACATCTTAAATGATAATGAGACTACCTATCATATACCCATAAATTGTGGATAATCCCCCCCTCTTACAAAGTTAATCACAAAGTTATTCACAAGCAATTATTGCAACCTGCTTTTTCCACAATTTCTGTGGATAACAAAAGCAAGCCCAATAAAATTAACGATTACATTTTGCAATCATTTTCTTACAAAAAAATGAAGTTTTTTTTACATTTTTTAAAGGTATATATATACCAAGTGTTTGCTGTAATTTGCTATAAAAAATAGTTTTTTGGCAAGAATTATGCTGTATAAAAAACAGTCATCCTTAAGCTAAACAATAACCTCATTGTTGTCCTTAAAATAATGACTAAATTTATTTAGCCAAAAAATAAGCGCCATAACCAACTTGAATCTAGCTCTTTTTCACAGCTTTTTAGTTGCCCACTATAACGCTTAGCTCTACTATCCACTTTGCGAGAAACTTTGACTAGCCATGGCTTCTTTTTATAGCTTTTTCGTTTAAAGCCTCCCCAGCCTTCATGGTAATTGAGGTATTGGTTATAAGTATCCCATTTGGAAACTTTATTGATCTTCTGAGTTTTAAAAATAAACCATGACATAAAATCTATTGCATCGTCGAAATCATCTCTGTCAGCACCTGAGTTACCCGTTTCTCGTATATAGTCAGCCCAGGTCATCGTTTTCGCTTGGGAGAAACCATAAGCCGAACTCACACGCCCCCATGGAATAAAACCAAACAAATAATCTTTTGGCGGTAACGCATCTGCTCTAAAAGAACTCTCTTGATACATCATACTCATTGGTACATGTATAGGTACTCCCCATTTGTTTTTTGCATCTTTTGCAGCAAAATACCAATCTCGATGCTCTCGAAATATTTCACATAAGTTTTCAGGGTTTTTAGGCGGTGGTGTTGCACAACTTGTTATACAAACAATAATGACTAACATTGTGAACTTTAAATGGTAAAAAGACATAAAAGGAGTTTTCTGAGGATATATAAAATGATAATGCCAGAAAGATAAGTTAATTACCAAGCAGATTAACCAATAATCTTCGTATATCTCTTGTGTCTATAAAAATAAAGAGTTTACAATGAATTTTCGTAAAGATATGAAGTTCTTATTATATGTGTGGCTTATTTCCCGTAGTATTTCATGTTTTATGGCGCATTTACTATTAAGTAAAATATGCTTTTTTTAAATAGTAGCACCCCTTGTTAATTCTCTATCCATTTTCCAGAAAATTACTTTACACTTCTAACGCATTATCATTGGCTTACCGATAAACAAATTTAACGCGATATGTTTTGTTCACAATTTAAATCAAATCGTCAATGATGAATTTGTCAGATATAAGTAATTAGCAGAAAAAAATCGAATGTTTTTTGAACTATTTGGAATTAGTGAAGTCATAACTTATGAAAGCAAAACCTCCCTGGACTGCTTTCTTAGTTTTATGGCGCGTTGCCCTAACGCGCTTTTTTTTGTTTAAAATATAAAATCTTTAGTCCACGAAGTATTCAGCCAGAAATTGATCAAAATTAACCGAATCACTTTGCTCAATATTTAACTGAGCTTGATGAGATGTAATGACACTATCTTCAAAGTGTTGCAAGTCGAATACTTTATAATCTTGTTTTAGCAGTGTATCTCGATAATTACTCGCCATTGCTAATGACGTACCAGTCAAACTGCCTTCTTTATTAACAACAAGATCTAAAATTTGTGCCGATGGCGTTAAACTTGCGTCTATTAATTTTGATTTTTCATCATTCAATACTTGCTGATATTTGTTTGTACCATTAGCTTTATCTAATAAGTTGGCAACTTCTTCCATTTCAGCAAAAACTTCCAGCCCCCATTGTTTCACAGACTTTTTCTCTCCGTGATCCGATAAGCGTAATGAAGAGTCTCTTCCTCGAATAACAACCTCATCCATATTTTCTTCATAACCTTTCTGTATTGAACAATCTAAATTAGAATGATCTTTCAATGCACAATAAGTAAGGAAAATATCTAAAAAATAAACTTGTTCAAGACTGATCCCCGTATCAACAAAAGGATTAACATCTAAAGCTCGAACCTCAATATATTCGACTCCCCTATTTTGCAGCGCTTGCGAGGGTTTTTCTCCTGATTTTGCAACTTGTTTAGGGCGAATAGGTGCATACAATTCATTTTCTATCTGTAATACGTTGCTATTTAATTGTTGGTATTTACCATCAACTTTATTGCCAATTTTTTCGAAAGCTGTTGAAGTTAAATTTATCGCTTTTTTAACACCATCTAAATAGCCCTCAAGACTGTTATAACAAATCTGCAAAGATGCCTGTTCATTATTGGTATAGCCCAAGTCACTCATTCGTAACGATGTTGCATGCTCTAAATATAAATAACCTTTTGCAGATTTTTTAAAAGGTAAATTTTGTGTCTTTCCTTCTAAAAAGGAAGGACAAATAGCGGGGGAGCTGCCATATAAATAGGGGATTAACCAACAAAAACGTTTATAGTTACGTAATACTGAAAAATATCGCTCTGAAATATACTCATCAATATTATCGGTATTATTGTTGACTGTTTGTAATGTTTGCCAAAAACTTTGAGAAAAAGAAAAATTAAAGTGTATGCCCGAAATCACTTGCATCATACTACCATAACGATTTTTAAGGCCTTGTCGGTATACGGTTTTCATCGTACCTACATTTGAGCTACCATATTGCGCTAATGGTATTTTATCAGCATCTTCGACAAAACATGGCATACTCATTGGCCATAATAATTCACCATTTAGCTGACTTAGCGTAAACTTTTGAATATCTTGTAATTGTGAAATAACTTCTTCAGGCGTATGACTAACGGGAGTTATAAATTCTAGCAACGCTTCTGAATAGTCAGTAGTTATGTAAGGGTTAGTTAATGCTGAACCTAGATTATAGTGGTGAGGTTTTTCTGAAAGCCGCCCTTCGCTTAATACGCGTAGAGCTTCTCGTTCAATGCCCCGTCCAAATCCCGTCAATGAAGACAAGTTGGAAGCTAAACTAAATGTGGCAATATGTTCACTAAAAGATAATGTCAAAATAAATCCCAATGCTTTAAGCAAAAGTTATCATCTCGCCTTACGTTGAGAAGCGAGTTCATGTGCGTTTAAACAATACATATTCAAAATGCATTATTTTATTAATTGTTCACGTTATTCGTGTTCTGCATCGTCATTATATTCAGCTTCCGGTTAGAAGCACTAAAGACTGATATATGACCCTATTTCAAACAATACTTCCATAACCTATTTTCATACGCAGCAAGTATCCTATCTATCTACTATCTATGGCTTAATCATATATTTTCAATGGTCGTATACACTAATTATTATCGATGATAGCCAACACTTGTCGAATTAGTTAAAAGACTTGACCGTATGCACTAAGAAATCATTACAATAATTTAATCAACTGTATCTATACAGTTTCATATTAATCGTAATAAAATGTTTCTTTCTCATTTTATTATATTAATTAATATATACCCAAACCGCTTGATACGGTAAAGTTCTACGTAAAAATCAGAAGTTACTTTTTCATGCAAGATAGTCCTTTAAGTTTATTACCTCCTTTAGTCGCCATCATAATTGCGATTTGGCGTAGAAATGCTTTACTCGCATTATTTTGTGGTGTGCTGTTAAGTTTTATCATGGGTGCTAATTGGCAACCTATTGAGGGAATAATAGATGGGGCCTATGGTATAGCTAATGTATTTTCGTCATTAGGTAATACTTATATCGTCATATTTAGTTTACTCATCGGTGCCCTAGTAAGGTTGTTGAATCAATCTGGTGCTGTAAACGGCTTTATAAAGCACCTAAACAACCTCAATTTAGTCAAGAGTCGCCGTCAGGCCAGTCTGTTACCAACTATTATTGGCACCAGTATATTTACGGATACTAACTTAAGTATGTTTACGGCAGGCATGGCAAGCCAAAAACTCTTTGACAAACATGGTTTGAGTCGAGCAAAACTTGCCTATTTATTAGACTCAACCTGTGCCCCAATTAGTATATTATTTCTTATAAATGGTTGGGGTGCTTATGTACTTGGGCTATTAGATGGTTATCAGTTTTCCGATCCCGTTGGCATATTAATTGGTACCATAGGTTATAATTTTTACGCCATTGTTGCTGTTGCACTTGCTTATTACACCGCTTATAGCGGTAAAGTATTTGGACCATTGAAATACGCTGAGTCTATCCAAAAAACGGTACTACATGAACATGTTGAAAAAACCGCCCCAGCAAAAGTAATGTGGTTACCACTAACATTATTGTTAGCCATAACGCTAGGTCTTTTATGGATAACAGGTAATGGCGACATTCGCAGCGGCTCTGGCTCTTTTTCAGTATTTTGGGCTATTGTCAGTTCGTTTATCATTCTCGTATTGTTAATTATTTTCTATAAATTATTATCACTAAAAGAAATCTCAGTTAATTCAATAACAGGCATTAAGCACATGGCACCTGCCGTTGCCATTTTAATACTTTCATTTGCTTTTGGTGATGCTATCAAAGCATTAGGTACTGGCCTTTATGTTAGCCAATGGCTAAATGTTGAGGTTCCTTTATTTCTTATGGCACCTATTCTGTTTACAGTTGCTGCCGTTATGGCTTTTGCTACAGGAACCTCATGGAGCACATTTGCGATATTAATCCCTATCGCTATTCCAATTGCTCAACAAAGTGGCTTACCTATAGAGTTTTTAGTTGCTGCTGTTTTAGGTGGTGGTATTTTTGGCGACCATGCCTCTCCAATATCAGATACCACGGTAGTCGCTTCGATTGCCAGTGGTTGTGATCATTTTGAACATGTTAAAACACAACTTCCTTATGCGTTGTTTGCCGCTATTGTAACGTTAATTATCTATATAATCATTGGCTTAGGTTTTTAATATTATGCCAATAAACGCCTATGACAAGCCACTTAAAAGTTCAGTGTTGAATAATGATATTTGCTTGCTCGATGATCAAGATGATTTTATTATTATCATGAAACCCGCAGGCATTGGTTTTCATGATGAAAATGTATTTGGCTCAGGTCTATTTAATGCGGTTAAAATACGATTTGGCTACGATGAGTTATATCCAGTACATAGATTAGATAAAATCACATCTGGTCTGATCATCTTTGCTAAAAATAAAACAGCGGCGACTACATTCCAACACCTTTTTGAACAACACAAGGTCCAAAAATTCTATTTGGCATTAAGTGATAAAAAACCTAGTAAAAAACAAGGTTTGATCAAAGGAGATATGGTAAAAAGTCGTCGAAGTATGTGGAAATTATTACGCAGTCAAAACAATCCTGCACTCAGTCAGTTTTTATCCTACAGTGTAAATGATGGTAAACGTTTATTTATTATAAAACCACATTCAGGAAAGACCCATCAAATTCGTGTAGCGCTTAGCAGTATTGGCTCTCCTATCATCGGCGACCCTAATTATTATCCAACTTCACAAGCTCAACGTGGTTATCTACATGCCTTTGCATTGCAATTTACATTAAATAACTCACTATATTCATATACAAATCAGCCTACTTTTGGTGATGCCTTTTTAACTTCCACCGTTACTGAAAAAATCAGAGATATTTTTCAACCTTGGCTATTACCTTGGCCTGACTTAACTAAATAACCTAACGATAACTACTCATATATTAGAATTACTGAGTTGTATTAGCAATTTAGGTCATACTTCTTAAACAGTCCTCTATGATAAACAGCCAATTTTACTTTGAAAATACTCTAAAAATGTTCTTGTTTTAAATGCAATGCTACGACTTTGATACAAAACAGTAAGCTGCAAAGCGACGGGTGCATTATCTAGTTCGATCCTTTTTAATTTTTCCAATTGCCCACTTGCTTGACACAAATAGTCAGGTAACTTAGCAATACCTAAGTTTTGAACCGTTGCTTCTAACCTCATTTCCGGACTTGAAAGTACAATTCTCTCATTGATGGTAATTAGTTGAATTTGTTGTTTATCACGAAATAGCCAAGGTGTATTGCTTTGACTTGAAATACACTTTTCTTTAGCAATATCACTTAAGTTAACTAAATGATCAATGGGATAATCTATTCCAGCGTAAATTGATTGTGGAAAACTCAGGAGGGGCCGACCTATCCAGTTAGACGCAGGCAAAGGGTTTTCATGTAAAACCAATATTAAATCATATTTATGATCTTCTCTTGGTAGTGCTGATGAATAATGACTACATTGAATGGTTATTTTAGGATACTGCTTGGCAAATTCTGTGACTAATACACTAATAACCTTATTAAAAAACTCTAATGGTAAGAGAATTCTAAGTACCCCTCTGGGCTCAGCATTTAAAGATGTTATCTCTTCTTTTAGACTTGTTAACGCTTCAAGATGGGCAAGACTTGAACGGTAAAGTATTTCTCCATTTTCTGTTAACGTTTGTCGGCGAGTGGTTCGTACCAATAGCTGACATCCCATTTGTTTCTCCAGCATGGCAAGACGACGACTTAATTTAGATTTGGGTAATGAAAGCTTGTCAGCGGCCTGAGTCAGTGAACCACATTCAACAATAGTATTAAACAATGACAGATCATCGAGACTTAACATATAGGCACCTTTAAATTGTGGTAATACTTATTGTTCTATTTATAGGACAATAAGTCCTATTAAGCCTATCTAGTCATAAAAATACAAGTTTATTATACTGCTCACTTAAATAACAGGAGAGCAAAACATGGCAAACGTAATTGAAGTAAGTGCAGCAGAATTTGAGCAAGAAGTAGAGCAATTTAAAGGAAAAGTATTAGTCGATTTTTACGCTCAATGGTGTGGTCCATGTAAAATGATAGCTCCCGTTGTAGAACAAATTTCACAAGAGAACGAAGATTTAAAAGTAGTTAAAGTTGATGCAGATAACGCCCAGGAACTTATGACTAAATTTGGTATTCGAGGTATTCCGACATTGTTACTGATCAATAATGGTGAAGTTATTGCTACTAAAGTTGGTGCAGCTTCGGTGTCTCAAGTACGTGAATTTGTTGCTTAATCAGTAAAGATAATTATCAAATTATGTTTATCTCGTCGTTCGGTCGACAAGTTGGAAGTAATCAGACAATGAATATGGGCAATTGCTAACGATCGCTGACTCATTACATCTTGGCCCCTTATACAAAATAAGAGAAAGACGTTTAAAACGTCTTTCTCTTTTATTTAAGTATCAAGGCCAATAATTTAGAGTGAATTAATAAATACGATGGCAATGGCTGTTGGACAAACAAATTTAGTATAGACCGGCCATATTTTCCAAAACAAACCATTTTCTACTTCACTATTGCCTTGTTTAATTTCGGTTAATACTTCGTTTCTATGCCATATCCAACCAACAAAGATACAACACAACATCGCAATAATTGGTTGTCCATATTGCGTTGCTAGCGTGGCAACAAAGTCCAACATGAAGCTTATATTCAAAACAATCACGGTACTTAACGCCAAAATGCCTAAACCAATCAATAAAGTCGCTTTTGCTCTTGGTATATTATGACGTTCCACAGCGTAGGATACTGGGCCTTCTAACATCGATATTGAAGATGTTAATGCGGCAATAGACATTAATATAAAAAAAGCAAAACCAACAAACAGTCCCATACTTCCCATACTATCAAACAGTGCAGGTAGGACAGTAAAGATAAGGCTGGATCCTGATATTAAACTGCCGTCTTCAGCAAATATAGCAACACCTTGTGCTTGCGCAACGTACATCGCAGGAATAACTAACAAGCCGGCTAAAAAGGCAATAGATACATCAATGAGTGTTACCTGTGCGCCTAAGGATACTAAGTTTTCTTCTTTGGAAATATAAGAGCCATAAATAATCATTACACTAGTACCTAGCGATAATGAGAAAAATGCTTGTCCCATGGCACTTATCAAAAGCTCAGGCTCAAATACACGAGAAAAATCGGGGTTTAGGTAAGCATTTAAGCCTTCTGCAGCACCATCGAGAGTGACAACATAAATAATTAGTGAAACGAGTAAAACAATAAGGATTGGCATTAATCGTTTTGACCACTTTTCGATCCCGTTTTCAACACCACTACGGATAATAAAAATGGTTAAAAACATAAACAATGTCGTGAATAACAGATTTCGAAATAACGATTGAGAGACAAACCACTGTGCAGCATTATCGCTACCCAATAGTAGGGCGACTGGCTCTATGGAAAATGACATCATCCAGCCTGCAAAAATGCCATAGAAACTAAGTATTAATGCAGCACAAATGATCCCTCCAAATCCAACCAAGAATGCAAACTTTTTTTGCAGTTCTGTTCGGGACATTTTTTGCATCGACGTAACCGCATTCGCTTGACCAAATCGACCGATTAGTAATTCAGCCATAAAAGCAGGATATGCTAAACAAAAGGCTAAGACCAAATAGACCAAAACAAAAGCTGCTCCGCCATTACTCGCGGTTTGTGTTGGAAAACCCCAAATATTACCTAAACCTACAGCAGAACCTGCTGCAGCCATAATAAAACCTATACGAGAACTAAACCCGCCTCTAGAAACACTCATTAAATTTATCTTTTTTATTATAATAGCCTCGTAATCTACTTAATGTGTAAACAAAACAACAGGATTAATTTATTAAACATTACAAGTTTTTTAGTGTTTAATTGAATAAAACGTAAACTTTATACCCCATGTTCATACTTTACCAATAACTATATTCAATATCATCACACAAAAAAGTAGAAAGACTATACTTATATCTTTACTGTAACCTTTTAATATATTTGATGATTTTTATACCCAAGATAATATTCGCAAATGATTCATAAGAAACTAAGTACTTGAGATCTTACTAACAATTTGATAATGAGAGTGAGATGTCCCTTACTTTAGAAAAAGATAATAAATTCAGACCTGTTTCTAATCTGCTAATGAAATTCAAAAATAGTTTTAAAGAGCGAGGAAATACTCACGTTAATATTATAGCTGTAGAGCTATAAGGGAGAATGAAATTGACTGGAAATGGCAGATTAAACTAAGCTTTATTTAAAACTAACGTGATTGTTACCTATCACGCTAGCTTTTATTTTGATATTAATACTCGGTGAGAAAAGCATATATTGAAGCCATTGATACTTAAATAAGTTTCACTTCTTTTGCAAATTACACTTTTAAAAATTAATCTCTGAAATTATTAAACTGAAAAGACTGTTCTAACTCAGTTTCTCGTATTAGCTTCATTACTGCTTGTAGATCATCGCGTTTTTTTCCTGTCACACGCACTTGTTCACCTTGAATTGTCGATTGAACTTTTAGTTTGCTATCTTTGATCAATTTAATCACTTTTTTCGCTACAGGTTGTTCAATACCTTCCTGAAAGGATGCTTTTTGAGTAAAGGTTTTTCCGCTATGCTCAGTGCTCGATAATGTTAACGCTTTAGCATCAATATTTCGTTTAGCCAGTTGCGTTCTAAGCATCGTTACTATTTGCATTATTTGAAAATCAGCCTCCGCCTTAATTACTACATCAGGCTTTTTCCATTCTATACTTGCCTCGACACCACGAAAATCAAAACGAGTATCCAATTCTCTACTAGTGTTTTCCACAGCATTTCTGACTTCTTCTAATTCAATTTCTGAAACGATATCCATTGATGGCATAATATTACCTAAACCTATAAATTTTAATGACTGAATAATAACAGGGCGTTTATACTCAAACAACTTCAAAGTATTGGATGCAGATAAAAATTGGCAGCTTTTTGGCATTATATTTATTAAAAAACGAGCTGACTTTTTAGTCAACAATGTCCTAAGGTATTCTAACGACCAAAACTATAAGAAATGCTTTTCAAATCAATTACTACTAATTTGTTTGTAGATACCTCATGAGAATTAACGATTAGCGATAGCGCTTTCACGTATGTAATAGGATTATCATCAATAACAAGAAATGTTAAACTCAGAACATTTGCGATAGCCATGAACAAGTATATTTATAATTACGATTAATGTTATCATTTTAGAATAAATAAGCATCTAAATACCCGCAATGAAAAATCGTCATAACCTATTTTTTTTTCTAATAATACTGTTAAGTATCTGTATTATTGCCTTTACAGAACTTAGTAGTCTACTAATTGAAAATATCAGAATTGATTCGATAGGACATTTAATTGGCTTTTTTTTCTTAACCTGGATTTTACATAGTGCCATTAAACTGCCTTTACTCAATACCACAATATGCCTGATATTCTATGCCGCATTAAGTGAAATCGGTCAATATTATTTGGGTTTTAGAAATGGTGAAGTAAGAGACGTAATAGCCGATATTGTTGGCGTATTATTATTTATTCTACTTCATTGGATCACTATGATAAGTCGCAAAAAAAGTAGTTATGAAAGTATCAAATGATTTGTTGAACGCAAAAAAAAATAAACCTCTTAGCATGGTTATTATTGGTCAAGGTGCTATTGGCCTACTTTGGTATTGTCATTTTTATAAACAACAGCATAGTAACGTTTATTTACTAGAGCATTATAAAGATCGTCAACAACAGGATATTACTTTTAATAACATTAATAAGATCACTGAGTATATTCCAAGACAAGAAGTTAACATCAAGGGATTAACATCCGCTGAAAACATACTCATTTGTGTTAAATGCCATCAAGTTGATCAAGTTATTAATGACATATCACCTTACTTAAGAAATAAGATAAATATTGTTTTGTGTCATAACGGTATGGGCGCTTTGAATGACTTTTCACAAGCATTGCTAAGTAGACACAATGTATTAACTCTTTTAACAACACACGGCTGCTTTAAGAGTTCGGCAAGTGAAATTAAACATACAGGTTTGGGTCATTCCGATTTAGGTTTAACGCAGGGAACATTCAAAGATTTAGATAAAGATGAATTATTACACCAATTCAATAGCGCATTACCTACAACCACTTGGTGTGAAAATATTAAAATAAAACAATGGCTAAAGTTAGCAATCAACTGTGTTATCAACCCAATAACGGCAATCAACAATATAGAAAACGGTAAAATACTTTCAGAAAAATTTGAAAATATTATAGACAATATTTTACTTGAAGTAATTACTCTTGCGCAATGTGAAGGAATTCCACTTAGTTTGGAGTCATTGAAAGAGACTGTACTAGGAGTCGCTCATAGAACGGCAAATAATAGTTCTTCAATGCGTTGTGATATCCAAGCTAAGCGAACGTCTGAAATAGCGCACATTAATGGTTACATTCAAAAACTAGGCCGTCATTACAATATCAAAACGCCGATAAATGACAGTTTGATAGCCCAAATACAAGCACTGTAGTTGGGCTAGATATAGTTATTAACATTTAGATATCATATTGATGAGAAAATTAAGGGCGATAAACCTTAACATTACTGTAATCATTATCTAATAAATATAAGGCTTGTAATTTACTCATCACACCATGGTCACAATAAAGTAAATATTCTTTATCTTGCGCTAAATCACCATATTGTGTGGCAAGTTTATAAAACGGAATATGAATAACTTCGACATCATCAAGCTCTAGCGGTTTATCTTCTTCTTCTTCTGGGCTACGAATATCAATTACAATCGCATTAGCTGCTATTTTTTCAACAGTATCAACAGCTTTGATCTCTTCTTCTGTTTCTTTACCTATATCACGAATATCATATACCCGAGTTTCTGCAACTACTTTATCTAAAACACTAAAATCAAAGTTTTCTTCTTCAGCTTCAACCTTTGATAATACCGCTTTAACTGTCGGTTTTTTAGAAATAACACCACAATATTCTGGAATAGTTTTTGCAAAGTCTTCAGTACCTATATCACGAGCGATATCAATAATATCTTGCTTATCATAAGCAACGAGAGGTCTTAAAATTAAGGTATCTGTAACCCGGTCAATAACATTTAAATTAGTTAATGTTTGGCTTGAGACTTGTCCTAAACTTTCGCCGGTTACTAAGGATTGAATTTTTCCTTTTTTGGCTATCGTTGCTGCAGCACGCATCATCATGCGTTTTAATACAACACCCATTTGGCCATTTTCAACATTTTCCAGAATTTCTGCAATAACCGGTTCAAAGTCGACAGCAAAAAATTTAACTTTATGGGAAGCGCCAAATTTATTCCATAAATAGTAACTAACTTGTTTTACACCCACTTCGTGAGCGGAACCACCTAAATTAAAAAAACAATAATGGGTACGTGCCCCTTTTTTAATGAATTGGTAACTCGCAACACCTGAATCAAAACCACCTGACATTAACGATAAAACATCTTCCTGTGTCGCTATTGGAAAACCACCTAATCCCTTATGACGATGAGTAACGATAAATAGTTTTTCATTCTTAATTTCTAAATGAACAGTCACATCGGGCTTACTGAGTTTTACTTTGGCACTTTCAATACTTTGATTTAAACCACCACCCACATATTGCTCAACCTTAATAGAATTAAAGTCATGACTACCTGTGCGTTTAGCACGTACACAAAAGGTTTTGTTTTCAATGTTTTTGCCATGAACTGCCAATGTTTTTTCGAAGATATCGTGCAAATCAGTGAATTCATATTGCTCAACTTCCAAAAACATCGGAATGCCAGGAATCGAACTTAATGTATCAATTAACGCAAGACGATTTTCCGGCGAATCATTTTTAGTATTAACTTCAATGTTATCCCAGTTCATGCGAGTTGTTACTTGCTCATCAACTCGGCGTAGTACATTTTTAACATTCGATTCCAAAATCTTAGTAAAACGCTTACGCACGGGGCGGCTTTTAATCGTAATTTCAGCCTGTAATTTAACAATAAATTTCATTAATAATAATATCCGGAAAAATAATGGCGAAAATTATACACCAATTGTATTAAGAGCGCATGGTTTACAAAACCAATTTGGAACTTATATACCCAATCCACTTCAATGTGCAATTTCAGAGCTAAGTTGGGAATTCAGATCAAGGCGTGATATGAAGGTAATAGTTACTCCCTTATCTAGTATCGCAACGCTGAACTGATTTTCTCACTTAGCTCCTAACGGGCAAGTCGAGAAAGAGTGATCTCCTGCACTTTTGATTTTAACAAGAATCGATTTCGATAATAGAATAACTATTATCCTCAATCAATGCCTTGTAGTTAACCCTTTCTCGATTTGCTGAAACCTGAACATTGAAGTGGAACGGGTAGTTATAAAAGCCAGTGGTCAACTGGCTTTTATAACTACAGGTAAATAAAGTTTATGGCTCGGGTTGTATTGAGATAGGTTCTGTTTCTTTTGCTTTACCTTGATTAATCGCAATTTCTACTCTCCGGTTACGTCGGCGATTCAAAGCATTGGTATTAGGCACTATTGGTCGAGTATCAGCATGACCAACAACCAACAGACGACTGGCATCAAAATCATTTACTTTAATAATTTCATGAGCAATAGCAACAGCACGTTTACTCGATAAATCCCAATTTGAACTGAATAATTCAGAATCGACCCCTCTATTATCAGTATGTGCTGAAATCATTACTTCACCGGGCACTGTATTTAACAATTCACCGATTTCTCTCATGATCGGCCTGAATTGAGGTTGTAAAAAAGCAGAACCTGAGGGAAATGAACCATTTTCACGAATACGAATAATGACCTGTTGACCTAGAGATTCAAGCTCTATTGCGCCATCTTGAATTTGTTGATCAAGCTGATCGGCAATTTTCTTCACTAACTCATTAACTTGATCTTTCGAAGCTTGCTCTAACTGCTCTTGTGCTTTTTGCAATTGCTCTGCAGACATTGCATCCGCTGTACTTTGTGATTGCCCACCACGTTCTGCACCCCGCTGCTCTTGTCGTCCACCAGCAGATGTTTCATCACCCGCTTGAAACTCCAGCATTTGCTGAGTCATTTCTACGGTTTGTTGCTGAATAACTTCAATAGGTGTAGGTTCAGGTTTGCCAGGTCTAAATTCTTGCGCAATAATACTTGTCCCTTTAGGAATATCTTTTACTTCGATTTTATTTTGTACACCAAAAGCAAACTTCATTGAACCTGCAATTTGTTTGAACTTTAAAACATCCATTTCAGAAAATGATAACAGTAATACAAAAAAGCACATCAATAGTGACATGAGATCGGCAAAAGTTCCCATCCAAGCAGGTAATCCTGGGGGCGGACATTTACATTCTTCAGCCATAAATAATTCCTGTTATTCTTCAGTTGTACTAGTAGCTCGCTTACTTTCAGCAAGGTAGTTTTTCAATAGCCCCTCGATGACACGAGGATTTTGACCATCTTGAATACCTAATACCGCATCAAGAATCAGTTCTTGATTCATTTTCTCTTCAGCCAGTCGCAACTTCAGTTTATTTGCCATAGGGATGGCAATAACATTCGCTAAAAAGGCTCCATAAAGCGTTGTTAATAAGGCTACCGCCATTGCTGGGCCAATCGATTTAGGGTCATCCATGTTTGATAACATTGCGACCAAACCAATAAGCGTACCAATCATGCCCATTGCAGGAGCAACATCAGCTAACGCCATTAGCATACCGACCCCTGTCTCATGACGTTCTGAAGTTAGAGATATATCTTTTTGCATGGTGCCACGAACGACGTCAGAGTCATGGCCATCAACTAACATATCAACACCCTTTTGCATAAAGGCATTTGATATTTCTGCTTCTTCTAAAGCTAAAAAACCACCTTTACGAGCCGCATCAGCCATTTCAACAGCTTTTTCAATTAAATCTTCAGGTTGCTCCAGTTTGAACATGAAGGCTTTACCAATAATTTTACCAATACCAAAAAATTGACCTAAGTTGTAATTTGATAAAACAACAAAGATTGAGCCACCAAAAACAATAATCACAGATTGGGTATCAATAAACATACTGATATCACCAGCCAAAAGCATTGCCATGACAAGTAAACCAATCGCACCAACAATGCCTACAACCGTAGCTAAATCCACAAAATTCCCCTATTCAGGTTTCAACGCTATTGCTTTAATAAAATATAATACAATAACAACTTAATACCAATTACATTACTACAATTCCAATTGTAGTTATTATCGCCTATATTGTCAGTAACTTAACCTATTTAGCAAATAAATTTTATTCTTAAAATAAAGGAGCGATAATTGACCCCAACGCTAAGCTAAGGTACCTTTGCGCCTAGGTAAAGTTAGTAATAGATGATCAGACAATGGCTAGAAAAAAAATAGAGAACTTAAGTTTCGAAGAATCACTCAGTGAATTGGAAACAATTGTTCAAAATTTAGAACTCGGAGAGTTAAGTTTAGAGGAGTCAATGAGCTTATTTGAACGAGGTTTAAATTTAAGTCAAGTAAGCCAACATAAATTACAAGACGCAGAACAAAAAATACAAATCTTGATGGATAAGAGTAACGAAAATGCAGAGCAGTCACTCACCCCTTTTGATTTAACACAGGAAAATGAGCAGTGAGTGACTTGCCACACTTAGCTAGATACCAAATACGCATCAACCACTACTTATCAAATGCACTTGATAACTTATCGGTCAATGATCCTAAGCTCTTAGAAGCAATGCGTTACGGATTACTCATCGGTGGTAAACGTATGCGTCCTTATTTAGCTTATATCACGGGCGAGGCCATTGGTGCTGATTTAAATGATATTGATGGTATTGCTGCTGCATTAGAATGTATCCACGCTTATTCTTTGCTTCATGATGACTTACCAGCAATGGACAACGATGACTTAAGACGCGGCAAGCCAACTTGTCATAAAGCATTTGATGAAGCCACTGCCATTTTGGCGGGAGATAGTTTACAAACCTTAGCTTTTGATATTTTAGCAAACCACTCATTCTCCCTGCAAGTTCAGCCAAATCATATTGATTTATTCAAAAAGCTAAGTAAAGCTTCGGGTTATCAAGGTATGTGTGGTGGTCAAGCATTAGATTTAGCAGCAACAAATAAACAAATACCTTTAGAAGCGTTAGAGCAACTACATTCTCTTAAAACAGGAGCGTTACTTGAAGCCTGCGTTAATATGGCTGCAGACTGTTCGTCATCGATATCACTTAAAGAAAAAAAACAACTCACCTTATTTTCTCAATTCATTGGTTTAGCTTACCAGGTGCGTGATGACATTATTGATATCACATCAACAGATGAAGAATTAGGAAAACCGGCCGGTTCTGATGTTGCCGCTAATAAAAGTACGTACCCTGCACTGTTGGGATTACAGGGCGCTCAACAAAAAGCAGACAACTTATATCAACAAGCACTTCAAGCTTTATCAACTTTACCTTACAATACCGACAGCTTATCTGAATTTGCCACGTTTATTATTAAGCGTACAAGTTAATTGATACCCAAGTAATACTAAAAACTATTGAAAATATGACTATAAATCTTACTGATTACCCGTTGTTAGCAAAAATCGATACACCACATGATTTACGAATGTTGGATAAAAACCAACTAACGCAAACCAGTGAAGAGTTGCGTCGCTATTTATTAGATTCAGTCAGTAAAAGCAGTGGACACTTTGCTTCTGGTTTGGGCACTATCGAATTAACCGTTGCTTTACATTACGTTTATAATACCCCTTTTGATCATTTAATCTGGGATGTTGGTCATCAGGCCTACCCACATAAAATTCTCACTGGTCGACGCGACAAACTACATACCATTAGACAAAAAGATGGTTTACATCCTTTCCCTTGGCGTGAAGAGAGTGAATACGACACGTTAAGTGTCGGCCATTCAAGTACTTCAATTTCAGCCGCATTAGGTTTAGCCGTTGCTGCAGATAAAGAAGCTAAAAATAGAAAAGTCGTTGCGGTTATTGGTGATGGTGCAATGACTGCTGGCATGGCATTTGAAGCCTTAAATCATGGCGGTGATATTGGTAAAGATATGCTAGTTATCCTTAATGATAATGAAATGTCGATTTCAGAAAATGTAGGTGCACTGAATAATCACTTTGCGAAAATGTTATCCGGTAGTATATATACAGGTATACGAGAAGGTAGTAAGCGTATACTCAAAGGGCTTCCTCCTATTAAAGAATTAGCAAGTCGCGCCGAAGAACACCTTAAAGGAATGGTAGTACCGAGTACTTTTTTCGAAGAATTAGGCTTTAACTATATTGGCCCTATTGATGGTCATGACGTTAATGGCTTGGTGGACACTATCACCAATATGCGTAGCTTAAAAGGCCCACAAATTCTGCATATTGCCACAAAAAAAGGTAAGGGATATCATGCTGCAGAGCAAGATCCTATTAAATATCATGCGGTCCCAAAATTTAACCCTGAAGAAACCAGTTTACCTAGTAGCAAACCTAGTTTACCTACCTACTCGGCTATTTTTGGCGATTGGCTGTGTAAAACTGCCGAGCAAGATGACAAACTTGTTGCGATAACACCTGCGATGCGCGAAGGCTCGGGTATGGTTGAATTTAGCCAACGGTTCCCTGAAAAGTATTATGATGTTGCCATTGCAGAGCAACATTCAGTAACTTTTGCCGCAGGCCTTGCAATTGGTGGACATAGACCAGTTGTTGCTATTTATTCTAGTTTTTTACAACGGGGGTATGACCAATTAATTCATGATGTGGCCATTCAAAACTTACCTGTGTTATTCGCTATTGACCGCGCAGGTATTGTTGGTGCAGATGGACCAACCCACCAAGGTACATTTGATTTAAGCTTTATGCGCTGCATTCCTAATATGACGATTATGGCTCCATCAGACGAACGTGAATGCCAGTTAATGTTAACCACTGGTCATCAACTAGATAGCCCTGCTGCCGTTAGATATCCGCGTGGCGCAGGCAACGGCGCTCTTTTACCTGATATCAATGAGACTATCGAGATAGGTAAAGGCATTGTTAAACGTAAAGGTGAAAAAATAGCACTGCTTAATTTTGGAACTACCTTGGTAGAAGCAATGAAAGCGGCAGAAAAGCTTAACGCTACCGTGGTAGATATGCGTTTTGTTAAGCCAATTGACGAAGCCTTAATTAAGCAGTTAGCTGACAATCATCAATACATTATTACTATTGAAGACAACGCCATTGCTGGTGGTGCTGGCTCAGGTGTTAATGAGTTTATTCTTAATAATGGCATTAATATTAAAGTTCTCAATATTGGCTTACCTGATCTTTTCATTAAACATGGTACTCAACAAGAGATTCATCAAGAATTTGGTTTAGACTGTGATGGGATTATTCAAAAGATAAAATCGTTTATTAGCTAACATATTGAGCTGAGTGATTTAATATTACTCAGCTCTTTTTAAAATATTAACCATTTTGATATAGTCTAAATTTTTCAAAAGGGTAAAAAACAAATCTCCCTTCTATCAGCAGCCAATTCATATAAAAGATAGAACTTAGCTCTTAATAACGATATAAATAAGCCCAACTCAAAAACAAATTTAAGCAACTGATGCGCTGTTTTCACTTATTTCTTATTTTTATTTCGCTATTTAGCTCCGCTATTTTTGCAAACCAAGTTAATGAATTATCAATCAAAGAAATTCATCAACAAATGAAACAGGGAAAATTATCCAGTGAACAACTGGTTAAATTTTATCTGAATAGGATCAAACAATTTGATAAAAGTGGCCCAAAACTTAATGCCATTGCGCAAATAAATAAAAATGCATTAACACAGGCAAGAATACTTGATCAGCAATTCAAAGACTCTGGATTGATTGGCGCTTTACATGGGATTCCTGTGTTATTAAAAGACAATATCGATACTACTGACGGGATGGCAAATACAGCAGGTTCATTTGCTTTAAAGAATAACCACCCTGAAAACGACGCCTTTTTTGTACAACAACTTAAAAAGGCAGGGGCAATTATTTTAGGAAAAGCTAACTTATCTGAGTGGGCAAATTTTCGTTCAATGTCTGCTTCTAGTGGCTGGAGTGGTCTATGGGGACAAAGCAATAACCCTTACGATTTAACAACTAGTCCCTGTGGTTCAAGCTCTGGCTCAGGCGTTGCTGTCGCAGCTAATTTAGCTGTTATTGCCGTAGGTACAGAAACCGATGGTTCAGTCACTTGTCCATCCGCTATAAACGGAATTGTTGGCATTAAGCCAACTTTAGGTACAGTGAGCCGAGACGGTATTATTCCTATTGCTCATAGTCAAGATACTGCAGGACCGATGGCACGTACAGTCACTGATGCCGTCATACTATTAAATGCGATGGTCGCCGAAGATAAGTATGATGTAGGAATGACACCGTCATCTATTAATTATATATCGCACTTAAAACAAGATGGTCTACAAGGTAAACGTATCGGCATTGCACGTAACTTTATGGGGTATCATAAAAAGACCGACTACGTTTTTGAGCAGGCGATTATTGATCTAAAAGCACAAGGTGCCATTATTATTGATAATACCAATTTTAATAACAGTGAGCAGTGGGGAGACGCTGAGTTTGAGGTGCTTTTATACGAATTTAAACATGGTATTAATCAATACTTAGCAAAAACTAATAAGGACATACCAAAATCACTGGCCGAGCTTATTGCGTTTAATAAACAACATGCCAATATAGAAATGTCTCATTTTGACCAAGACATTTTTGAAATGGCTGAAGCCAAAGGCGACTTAAATGAAAAGTCCTATCTTGACGCGTTAACACACGCAAAACTTGCTACTCAACAAAATGGTATTGATGCTGTGCTTCAAAAATACAATTTAGATCTAATTATTGCACCAACTACAGCACCTGCATGGAAAACAGATTGGATTAACGGCGATCATTATTTGGGATCGTCTTCTTCTCCAGCAGCAATATCAGGCTACCCGCATATAACGGTACCTATGGGATATATACATGGGCTACCTGTAGGATTATCATTATTTTCAGGGAAACTTCAAGAAGGTGTACTAATTGAGGCTGCCTATAGTTACGAACAGGCAACAAAGCATCGTAGGCCACCCAAATTATAATCTATTTTAATAGGGACTGTTGATCTTTGGAGTTCATTTTTGCAGCGATTTATTTGGCATTTCTACAAGGCGGAGCATGTGTAACGTAATTATTCTACTTAAATATGTGACAACGCGGTAGAAA
>Ga0209395_1000416_pt1 | contig 62948 bp, 51 predicted proteins | sample GOMGulsemesocosm_3_FD_184635 | JGI IMG/M metagenome (GOLD analysis project Ga0209395, IMG submission 184635) | Methane-oxidizing microbial communities from mesocosms in the Gulf of Mexico - GOM9D Gulf of Mexico (SPAdes) (version 2) | ecosystem: Environmental > Aquatic > Marine > Cold seeps...
CCCAGGCGGTTATACTCGTATTCTAAAGTGCGGCTTCCGTGCCGGTGACAATGCTCCAATGTGTTACATTGAACTTGTTAATCGTCCAGTAGTTGAACAAGAAGAAGAGTCTTCAGAAGATTAATTTCTTCAGATGAGATAGCAATATTTCATCATTAAAAAACCCAGCTTCGGCTGGGTTTTTTTATGGATGAATTTTAGGCTTTGCCGTTGAAAAATTGTCAGCTGATTTATACCAACTTCATTAAGTAAGTGATCTAATTTTTCACGAGTAAAAATTGACTAGGGCAAGGCATTTCTTTACGTATGTAGTTATTCTCCATAGAAAAGAAATAGCCGTCATCGTTAATTTAGGCCGTTTAAAATGATCAGATACTTTGCTAGGTTGGTATAATATACCCGTGCTACTTGAAAATGCAGGTTATCGATCTTGGGTAGGATGCTAATACAAGGCATGATTTTTAATTAATGGTTATTCCCGGCAATATGCTCCTGTCATTGCCCTACTGTCTCACATCACATCACAGCTACGCGAACTTCCTTGTATCGCAGATACATGGTTTCGCTGCGGCTCTGAGAACCTGATGATGAATCATAACGCCGTCATAGCTTTCCTACCCACTTACGTTGGGTAAAGAGGCCCGCAGGGCAAGGCGATAAGCGACCAACCGGCAACTGCTCTTGCGTTGCTCTAGCGCCGGCATCCATGCCGCCGTGCGTCGTTATAAAGTGAAGATGGGGAATGACCACACCGATCATTTCAGGCCTAGCATTTGGCACGCTTCTCGGCTTGCTGAAATCCCGCATTTCCAGGTAACACGGGTATAGCTGGCTATTAGGATTGAGAGCAACGCCGTTATCGTTAATTTTAACCAGCACAAGTAGGCAGTTAATTACTGTAATTAGTATTAGTCTAGGTCAATAGACAGGGTCATACTTAGCGTTTCCTCTGATTTGTAAGATTTATCTTGATAGCTTGTGTCTACCAAGCGTATGACATAGGTTTTATTGCCACGTAGGGAGAGGCGACTCTGATGTGATAATTGTTTAGGGACATACTGTGAGCGGCTAATAGGCAAACCATGCAAACTAACATCGAATGAAAACCGGTGAGGATATTCGGTACTATCGTTTTGATTATCTGCAGTAATAGTGACGGTGGCATCATAAGGTGGAGTAAAATACACATAGCGCACGGTGCCAGGTCGTGCCGCGCTAGTTGATTGTAGCGCACCGCTAAAATTCAGTTCAACTGATTCATTTAATGGTAATGTAGTACAAATTGGAAATTGGGTTTCATGGTCTAGTAACCTTCCACCGTCATCGATTACATGTGCATCGAGTGGCCATTGTGCGTCACCGCAAGAGCCTGACTCTATCGCTATATTCAATCCTTTCGCGAGTAAAATAAGCTCACCTGCTAGTAGCGGGTAATCATTAATGAGTTGTTCGCCAAGGCTATATATCGTAAAGGGGTCCGCTTTTTTCGCTGTTCGTAATAATGCTTGATGCAGACCAACGAAACCAATTTCGTGGGCCAAAATGGTTGCGAGATCGCTAAATTGGGCACGATTGTCCATTAATGAAAGCAAGAACAACATATTGCTCGTTTCGTCGAAGGGACTGAATGCAAAGGCTGGTCGATTATAGGGTTGACCGTTACTGTGCTTAAAATAGCGTACGTGTTGCTGTAGTTGATTGTTGACGACAGCATCGAAGTTATTCGCTGTTGTCACTTGGTTTATTTCACTTGTTGCTCGCTTGTCTTGCCAGTCATTTAAAGCGAGTCGTGCGATGGCACCGGCAATACTTTCACTAAGTGCCAGTGTTAAATCCGAAAACATAAAACCAGCGTGTGCACCACCGCGGCTATCACTACGACCAATCACTTGATGCATATACCAATGCCCCAATTCATGTAAAATAACGTGCTCATTCCATTCTGAATTGGTTGTTTTTGGGCGCTCTTGATCGTCGATGGGCAGTGAGCCGCGAATAAACAGCAGATTATTTTTAGCGTCGTAATAGCCTCCTGCTGCTGTATCCGCTTGAACGCCACGGCTCCATAATACCTTGAGCGCCTTAGCATTGATTGGTATATCTATGTTGTTGCCTTTAAATAGTTCAAAACCTTTCACTAAGGTATCGAGAATAGCAAAGGGCTGGCTCTTGCTCTTAGTCTCGCTAAAACCGTCGAGTCGATCGAAGCCGGTTTCTAGCAGCATATCGCGAGTGTTGATGCCGGGAGTGATAGAAAAGTAATAATCGTTGGTGACGCTATATTGAGCGCGTTTGTTGGTCTTAAAATCTACATGGTGACTAAATACACTAACGACCATTGTGTTGCCATTAGCGGGGTCAATTGATGTCACTTTCATTTCGGCGACGACTTCAATATAAACCAATTGATTAGGGGAGCACCGATCAAATTGAAAGTGGTATAGTCCTTCGCTATTGGTACGGGTTGTGGCAAGTTTGATATGCTCTCGGTCGCGTAAAATAACCTTAACATAACGACTCGGGTATTCGACTGGATCATACGGGCGTAGCTGATAGTGAGTTTCTAAATCACTTTTTGCTTCACTAAACTCGATGCGCTCAAACATGATACTACCGTTTAATTCGCAAGGTGTATCCGGATCATCGAATGTTTGTTCGGTGGGATATGATGTCGGTGACGCGTCGGCTCTGGTGGATTTAGGCTGCGCATTATCACGGTTGACTATATTTTCAGGCGACTTGGGCGTAACTGATATTGCTGGAAGAACTTGTAGTTGCGATGATACTGGGGATTCGCTCATGATATGCTGTTTGAGCTGTAACGCTGCTAACAGCAATACAATACCAATAAAGACTTTAGGTTTACTGACTCTCAATCGCTCTCGCCTCTCTATTTATTTACTCCGCTCATCACACAACCATAATAGGTTGGTTAGGAGCGCTTGACTAGATAAAGATGATGAAGAGGTTATCCTGCTAGATGCTTCATCGGTAAAAAGCATTAATAATTTAATTTTGATAGTGTTGAAGTGTTAATAACGTTAGGTCGGTCTATACAACAGCGCGCCAAAGTAATGCTAAAATAAGCATCATTTTTTAAATGGCTAAAATTAACCATTTTGTGTCAATAAGAGATTACAGCCCTATGAATTATACCAGTTCCGATGCCACCGAACTCTCATCATGTGCAGAGACGGGAATGTCGATTCGCGAGCATTTAGTTGTGTTAACACATTACGCTTTTGCCAGTAGCTTGTTTGTAATCTATGGCCATCAAGTTTGTAGTGTGATGGAGAGCTATTCCGCCATTCATCTGATGTTTCCGATGTTTGTCGCTTATACCGTTAGACTCGCGATGACGTCGACATTATTGGCGCAGCCTTACCAGCGTAGAGTAGCTATGTCGTTTAATATCGATCTCGGATTATTCGTTGGCGCCGCGCTGGGTCTCATCGCGGTCAACTATTTTGCGTTTGGAGCTGCGTGGGAAAGTAATGGCAAAGCGGTAATCGGCATCTCTATTTTAGGCTTGTTTGTCTCGACATTATTAGCACTCGCCACCGAACGCAACACGATGAATGAATTGATTGATAAGGGGCAACACTTAACGCTAGGTCAGCGCTTTTTATCATTTACCAATAAGTTCACAGTGATGGCCATTGTGTTACTTGTTGCGCTAGGGCTAGTGTTATTTTTAGTGATTAATCATGATCTGTATTGGATCCTCGATACCAAAGAACATGTCATACGCAAAGAAGCGAGTCAGAAGATACTCGTTGAAGTAGCGGTCGTTATCACGATTCTAATGGGGTATGCGATTGCTATTATCTTTTCGTACACTGGGAATTTAACCACCTATCTAACCCATCAGACACGGGTGATGGAAGCGGTGGCTAGAGGCGATCTTAGTCAGCAAGTACCGGTAGTGAGTCAAGATGAATTCGGGCTGATGGCCGCAGGCACTAATTCTATGATAGAGGGACTGCTAGATTATCAATCACAATTGAAAACTACGCGTGACGCGTCGATCTTGGCGTTGGCATCGCTCGCGGAAACGCGCGACAATGAAACTGGCGCACATATCTTAAGAACTCAGCGTTATGTCAAAGTGTTAGCAGAAAAATTGGCTGATCATGATGATTTCCGTGATGTGCTAAACCCTCAATTGATCGAACTCTACTACAAGTCTGCGCCGTTGCATGATGTTGGTAAGGTAGGCATTGTCGATAGTATTTTACTCAAGCCGGGTAAATTAACCGATGACGAATTTGAGGTCATGAAGACCCATGCTCAAATAGGAAATGATGCGCTACTAGTCGCTGAGAAGCAGCTGGGCAGTAATTCGTTTCTACGTATCGCTCGTGAGATAGCATTAAGTCATCATGAGAAATGGGATGGCTCTGGTTATCCAAGTCAATTGGTTGGTGATGATATTCCACTGTCTGGTCGCCTAATGGCCTTAGCAGATGTGTATGACGCATTGCTGAGTAAACGTGTCTATAAGCCTGCATTTACTCATCAAGAGGCAACGGAGATAATCCTAAAGGGTCGAGGGACTCATTTTGATCCGCGGGTCGTCGCAGCATTTGAGGCATGCGAACAACGGTTTATTGATATTGCCACTGAGTTTAAAGATGGAAGTGTTGCCTAAACAAGGGTTTGATAGCAGAAGCATCAAGCCCTTGATGGCGATTACTCGACAAAAATTTGCATTTCCTCACCGATCTGTTTGCGCATATCCATGAGTTTAACTGCTGCGTCATGTTGCTGCTTATCTTCGTCTGTCTCTGGTTCCCAAGTTGGTACTTGTATTGATTGACCATGTTCATCGACAGCCACCATGATCACAATACAGTGAGTGGTGAGGCGTTTATTTAATGATTTAGGGTCACAGGCGCTGACTTCTAGCGCGATATGCATCGATGAGCTACCGGTATAGACCACTTTTCCCGAGACCTCAACTAGGCTCCCTACATGGATCGGTGCCACAAAACGGATGCCACCCGCATAGGCGGTAATACAGTAACGTCCGCTCCAACCTGCCGCTGTTGCATAGGCTGCCAAATCTATCCATTTCATTACTGCACCGCCATGGACTTTGCCACCAAAGTTAACATCTTGTGGCTCGGCTAGAAATCGTAGGGTTAGTTCGCGTTGTGGTTTATTCATGGAGGTTACCTTTTAAATGACCTTTTATTTAGTTTACTGACAATTGTTGCCATAAGTACAGGCAATTGTTATGCCTGTTGTGATGTTCTTGTACAAATCCATACTGAAAGCGCGATGATCAATCCGCCAATGAGTAGTCGCCATAGGTCGGCCTCGCGATTCCAAATTACCAAATTGACCACTAGCCCTAATGGCACTAATGCATTATTCATTACTGCTAGGGTACCGGACGTGACCAGTGTAGCCCCTTTATTCCACGCAAAATAGCCAAGCCCCGAGGCGACAATGCCTAGGTAGACCAGCACTGACCATTGACTGGTGGTAGTTGGTAGCTTATCGCTATCACCAAAAAGACAATACATAGGCAGAGCAACGAGTAACGCGCCGAGATAGAATAGCCCAAATACACTCGATTGTTTTAACGTCGCCGATTGCTTTTCCATTAATCGTTTATACGTTACTTGGCCGATGGCAAAGCTGAGATTGGCTCCTTGAACAATCAGGAAGCCGCCTATAAAGCCCTGATCAATACCTTGGTATTTTATGACCATTGCACCAAAAACTGCCAGCAATGCACTCATTAAATACTTAAGCTGCAGGCGCTTGTGGCCAAGATCATAAAGTAGCGTTACATAAACCGGTGTTAGTACAGTAAATAGCAGTACCTCAGGCACGCTCAAGTAGAGAAAGGATTGATAATAGAAGCAATACATCAGTCCCAATTGAAATGCGCCAATGATCATCAATTGTATCGCTAGCTTTGACTGGATGTTTTTAAGTCGCAGCAGCGGTAAAAATATCAAGCCGGCGAGGGCGATGCGCGTCAGTGCTGAAAACCAAGGATCGACCTGTCCGGCTAAATAAACCCCAATAAGACTAAATGAGAAAGCCCACAGTAGGGTCACAGCGCTTAAATATGGCATTTTTACTCGATGATTAGGTTGGTAATTTTGTTGGGGGTACCATTATGTATGTCTGCATCATGGGGCGGCGCGATCACTTCGGTGATTTTTGGCCATAGCTCACTAAGTTCGGCATTAAGCGCAGTGAACTGCTCTTGGCCGCTAGGTACTTCGTCTTCTTGGAATATCGCATTAGCTGGGCATTCTGGGGTGCACAAATCGCAATCGATACAATCCACTGGGCTAATCACCAGAAAATTCGGTCCTTGGTGAAATGCATCGGCCGGACATACCGCGACACAGTCGGTATATTTGCATTGGATACAGTTGTCAGTCACCACAAAGGCCATGGAATAGTTCTCAAAACACGATTATTGACGGTGATCATACCGACTCATTGGCTAATTTCAATTGCTGACTAAACTTTATCGCACTTTTGCTGGGTTCGAGTGGTTATTCGGGCTCATCAAGGATGAATATGACGTATAATATGGCCAATCATTTTTACTATAACTAAGTAACCTTGGAAACTTGTCATGATCCGTCTTACCAATCTTAAACTTTCCCTCGAGCACAACGAAGAAGATCTTCGAAACCTGATTATGTTCACTCTTAAAATAAGAGCTGAGCAGCTTGTTGACTTTACTGTATTCCGTCGTGGTATCGATGCGCGTAAAAAGCGTAATATCGTGTTACTTTTTACTATCGATGTTGAGACCACTGATAATCAAGCATTGCTAGAGCAGTTCGAACATAATCAGTCAATCCGTCAAACACCGGACATGGAATATAAGTTTGTAACGCAAGCACCGACCGATTTAGGTGAGCGTCCTGTCGTTGTTGGTTTTGGTCCCTGCGGGATTTTTGTTGGGTTAGTGTTGGCACAGATGGGTTTCCGCCCGATTATTCTCGATCGCGGTAAAGAAGTACGCGAGCGCACCAAAGACACCTTTGGCTTTTGGCGTAAACGCACGCTTAATACTGAATCTAATGTGCAATATGGTGAAGGCGGCGCAGGTACGTTCTCTGACGGAAAGCTATATAGCCAAGTCAAAGATAAAAAACATTACGGGCGCAAGGTACTCAATGAATTTGTAGCGGCTGGTGCACCAGAAGAAATCCTCTACGTGAGTAAACCGCATATCGGCACCTTTAAGTTAGTGACGATGGTCGAGAAAATGCGCGCGCAGATCATTGAGCTTGGCGGTGAAATTCGCTTTAGTGCTCGCGTTGACGATTTAGACATTGTCGATGGTCAGATTAAAGGTTTAACACTGTCAAGTGGCGAGAAGCTTGTTTCAAGCCATATTGCGCTGGCGATTGGTCATAGTGCCCGTGACACCTTCGAGATGATCCATAATAAAGGGGTTTATATTGAAGCTAAGCCTTTCTCTGTTGGCTTTCGTATCGAGCATCCGCAATCCTTAATCGACGAAGCGCTATACGGTAAAAGTGCTGGCCATCCAATCCTTGGTGCAGCGGATTATAAACTGGTTCATCATTGTAAGAATGGGCGCTCGGTTTATAGTTTCTGTATGTGTCCCGGCGGAACGGTCGTTGCGGCTACCTCAGAAGAGAATCGCGTTGTTACCAATGGGATGAGCCAATACTCTCGTAACGAACGTAACGCGAATAGCGCGATTGTGGTTGGCATTGATCCATCCGATTACCCTGGTGGCCCGTTGGCTGGTATTGATTTTCAGCGCCAGTTAGAGAGTGCAGCATTTGTGCTCGGTGGTGAAAACTATGATGCTCCAATGCAGCGAGTCGGAGATTTTCTTAGCAACGACACGACCAGTGCTGTCGGTGAGGTTGAACCTTCTTATAAGCCAGGTGTAAAGCTAACCGATTTAACCGGCTTATTGCCTGAGTATTGTAATGTTGCACTACGCGAAGCCATTCCGGCCTTTAATCGGAAAATCCACGGCTTTGCCCTCGATGACGCCACCCTAACCGCGGTAGAAACTCGAACCTCATCGCCTATTTGTATTAAACGTGATGCTAGCTTCCAAAGCATTAACACTCAAGGGCTGTTCCCAGCAGGCGAAGGCGCCGGGTACGCGGGTGGTATTTTATCGGCCGCTATCGATGGTATTAAGATCGCTGAGGCGATCGCCCTATCAATTAATGGCGAAGCTGCCGTTGGTGGCACCAGAGAGTCATAACCGATGATAAACTATGAGTTTTTGATTTCATTTTTTACCATTAGTATCATCCTGGCTATCTCTCCGGGTCCATCTAATGCGTTTTTAATGGCGCAGACCTTCGCTAAGGGCAGGGCAGCTGGTGTGGCTAGTGCCGCGGGCTTTGCCGTTGCCGGCGTTATCCATACTGTGCTGGCAGTGCTTGGGCTCTCGGCGATCCTAAAAACTTCGCCACAGGCTTATCAGGCGGTGCTCTATCTTGGTGCTGCCTATCTGGTATATCTGGGGGTGATGGCGATTAAAGACAGTTTTGCGACGCCACAACAGCAACAGGTTAAGGCGGATAAAAAGCAAAAAAATATATTTTCTCAGGCGTTGCTGACGGAATTGTTAAATCCAAAAGTAGCGTTGTTTTTTATTGCCTTTATCCCACAATTTGTTGATACCTCGTTAGAGACACCACCGGCACTACAGATGGCAATCTTTGGCTTGCTCTATCCGATATTCGCACTGCCAATTGATTTAAGCTATGTATATTTTGGCGATAAGATAGCTGGGTATTTTCGACATCATCCCAGCGCACAAATGTGGCTAGACCGTATTAGTGGCATTATCTTTATTGGTCTAGCGCTGACGATGTTACTGGGGTAATAGGAGCATTTGCTCCTAATCTTTCTTCTTCGGGGTATAAGCGTATGTGTCTTTCTTTGGCTCGCGCTTTTTAAACCCTTCTGAGCGAGTGCGTCTGTCACTTGGGCGCTCGTTGGAAAAAGATTTCTCTAGTTTTCCATAAGGACTAATTTTTTCTTGCTTTGGCTTGGCGTCACTACATTCAGCTGTCTTTTTCGAGTCGGCGATTAGGGCGTTCAATTCTCGCATCTCTGTTTTCGTCAGGTGACGCCACTCGCCGGTAGCTATGTTATTGACATTAATGTTCATGATGCGCATACGTTTTAGCTTGCGTACCCGAAAGTCAAAGTGTTCGCACATGCGGCGGATCTGGCGGTTTAAGCCCTGCGTTAGCACGATGTTAAAACTCTTCGGGCCGGTTTGCTCGACCTTACATTTATTGGTGACGGTATCGAGGATCGGCACGCCATTGCTCATGTTGGCGATAAAGCGGGCATCGATAGGCTTGTCTACTGTAACCACATATTCTTTTTCGTGATTGTTACCAGCACGCAGGATCTTGTTGACGATGTCACCATCGTTGGTCAATAGAATAAGTCCTTCGGAAGGTTTATCGAGGCGACCAATCGGGAAGATGCGTTCGGGAAAGTTGACGAAGTCGACAATGTTGCCATCGATATGTTGATCGGTGGTACAGGTGATGCCTTGGGGTTTGTTTAGGGCGATATAAACAGCTTTTGATTTGCTGCCCACGAGTTTACCGCTAACCCTAACTTCATCGCCTGGCTGGACTTTCATACCCATCACAACCTTGTCACCATTGATGGTAATAATACCTAAATCGATATATTTATCCGCCTCGCGACGTGAGCAGTAACCGACTTCGCTTAAGTATTTATTGACTCGAATACCCGATGATTGATTTTGTTGTGACATGATGATGAACTTGTTTTTAAGAGATACGCGAATTTTACCATAGTTCTATTATCGCGGGAGGATTTGTTTGTGATCCCGTCGCTAAACAAACAACGGAATCATTTTAACAGCGTCCTTCAGGTAAGGACGCTACGACGTGCCTTAACAGCATCGGCGAGTTCACGTAAGACAACTTCTGTGTCATCCCAGTTGATGCAAGCATCGGTAACACTTTGACCATAAACAGCGGCACCACCATCGACGATGTCTTGGCGACCTTCTACCAGATGGCTCTCGATCATCACGCCGAAGATAGATGTATCACCTGCAGCCATTTGCGCAGCAACATCGGACGATACGTCAAGCTGACGCTTAAACTGCTTCGAGCTGTTGGCATGGCTAAAATCGATCATCACATTGTTCGGTAATTTCGCGGCGGTGAGCTGTTCATTGACGCTTTTGACGTGCTCGCTTGAGTAATTTGGCTCTTTGCCGCCGCGTAAAATAATATGGCAGTCTTCGTTACCCGCCGTCTGGACGATGGCCGAATGTCCGTACTTAGTGACGGATAGGAAGTTATGCGGGGCGCTTGCTGCGCCAATCGCGTCGATAGCGACTTTAATGGTACCGTCAGTACCGTTTTTAAAGCCTACTGGGCAAGACATGCCAGACGCTAATTCGCGGTGTACCTGAGATTCGGTAGTACGGGCACCGATGGCGCCCCAGCTCATTAGATCGGCAATATATTGCGGCGTGATCATATCGAGGAATTCACCGGCCGTCGGTAGCCCTAATTCGTTAACATTAAGCAATAACTCACGCGCGAGACGCAGGCCATCGTTTAACTGACAGCTGTTGTCCATGTAAGGATCGTTGATCATCCCTTTCCAGCCAACCGTGGTACGCGGCTTTTCAAAATAGACACGCATCACCACTTCTAGTTCACCGTGAAGCTCTGTGCGTAGCTTTGCGAGACGATTGGCGTATTCCATCGCGGCCTTAGTGTCATGAATAGAACAAGGGCCAATAACAACCAGCAATCGATCATCTTTTCCGGTAAGAATTTTATGAATTGCCTGACGGGCATCAAACACGGTTTTAGAGGCCGTTTGGCTTAATGGAAAGCGCTCCAATAGCGCGACTGGAGGAAGTAATTCTTTAATTTTGTCGATGTTGACGTCGTCAGTTTGGTAATACATTGCTATTTATCCTTTTTAATTATCCTCAGCTTGAGCTGAATTGTGTACAACGCTATCGCAGCATGGGGAGTTTGGCAATCAGAGATTAGGCTATTTGACAATAAAAAAGCCCAAACACCGAGGTGTTTGGGCCTAGTCACACTTTATTCTTATTGGCTTTGTTGTACTAAAGTGTTGCCACTTGAACAGCAAGACGCCGTAAATCCATCGCTACTTCCACGGACTTCCTAATGCTAGCATTAGGGCTCTGCCTACGTTCGAGGCTCTTGAGCAGCATCCCTGCTGCTAAGCTTGCTTTATCAAATACCTACACTTTCAATTAATTAGCTGCACCACAACAATTAGCGTGAACACAGCCTTTTTATTACATTAGAAGCTGTAATCGAAGTTGTAACGCATGCCAACCATTAGCTGGTCAGTATCAGACATTGCGCTGTTTTCGTAGTTGTTGTTTTGGTATTCAACAAACAAACGGTAGTCTGAACTGCCTTGCCACTCTAGCGTGGTATTAATGCGAGTGATGCTTTTCGACTCCATCGCTGCTAGATCATCGCTGTACTTAGAGTAACCAACTTTTAGCTTGTAGCTATCGTTGATCTTGTAAGCGCCAGCTAGATCAACTGTGCTGCGATCTTGACCATTGCCACCGCGGTCGATGTCTTGGAAGGCTGCACCGATGTAAAAATCACCTAAATCTTTTGAACCTGATACTGCTAGGGTGTTTTCGTCAAAGCCAACAAAATCTTTGGTTAGGTACGCGGCTGCTAGTGTAAAGCCATCACCTTGATAGTTAACGCCTGCATTGAATAGATCGCTGCCTTCGTTCGCTGATTCGCCTTTGAACTGTCCTTCGGCTCTAAATTCTAAGTTGCCGAAGCTCTTGCGGTAAGAGATCATTTCTTGTTGGCGGAATGGGCTAGCGTCATCATAAGCAAGAGGCGTGCTGGCACGGTTAAACAGATCGACTGGCGCGGCGATAATTGCAAAGTGTGTAGTGTCTTGCTTACCGATAGCTACGCGACCAAAGTCACCCTTAATACCAACATAGGCTTTACGTGCGTCACCAAAGTGAGAATCACCTTGAATGTTTACTTTAAATTCGCCTTTAGCAAAACCAACAAGGCCGTTGCTTAGCTTATGTTCAGCGGCAATACCGATACGTGATAGCGCATCACCTACATCCCAGCTGTCATTATTGTCGCTGCTGGTTAAACCAAACGTAGGACGTAATGAACCGTAAAAATTAATCGAGGTTGCATCACTAGTCGCCGCAGGTTTAGCGTCTTCTAGTTGAGCAAGACGAGCTTGGATTTGCGTTAATTGTTGTTGCAAAGCTTCTTTAGAAGTGTCGGTGCTAGCTGTCGCTGCGAAAGCAGGCAGGGCAATGACTAAAGGAAGTAATGCTGTTTTTAGTTTTAGGCTTTTCATGCTATTTCCTTGTTACTTTGTTTTAAATTAATACTTAATTCACGCCACGCAAAGTGCTTGACGTGATAGGTTGACTCGCTAAATTGCGATGGGGTTATTGGTAGCTCTCGATCGGTGGACAGCTACAAACTAGGTTACGGTCGCCATAAACATTATCAATACGGTTTGTGGTCGGCCAGAATTTCGGTTGCGACGGGCAGCTACTTGGGTAACAGGCCGTCATGCGTGAATAGCTACGCTGCCATTCGTCGCTAGTGAGGTCGCTTAAGGTATGTGGTGCATTTACCAATGGATTGTCGGCTAATGACCAGCTGCCGCTTTCTACTTTGGCAATCTCTTGGCGAATGGTGATCATCGCGTTAATGAACTTATCCAGCTCTTCGAGAGATTCACTCTCGGTAGGCTCGATCATTAAGGTACCAGCGACCGGAAACGACATGGTCGGCGCGTGGAAACCAAAATCCATTAAGCGTTTAGCGACATCTTCTTCGCTAATGCCAGACGCGTCTTTAAGTGGACGCAAGTCGATAATGCATTCATGCGCGACGCGGCCCTCTTTACCACGAAATAATACCGGGTAATGTGGACTGAGTTTTTCCATGATGTAGTTGGCATTGAGAATCGCTAGCTCGGTGGCCTCTTTCAATCCTTGCTCTCCCATTAGCGCAATATAGGCCCATGAGATCGGTAAGATTGAAGCGCTCCCTAATGCGGTCGCAGAGACTGCGCCCGGCGTATTGTCGATGCTGTGGCCTGGTAAGAACTGGGCGAGGTGAGACTTAACGCCGATGGGACCCATACCTGGACCGCCACCGCCATGTGGGATGCAAAAGGTCTTGTGCAAGTTTAGGTGCGACACATCTGAGCCAATGAAGCCTGGAGAAGTAAGTCCTACTTGAGCATTCATATTGGCGCCATCAAGGTAGACTTGACCGCCAGCTTCATGAATTCGCTCACAAATTTCTTTGATGCTTTCTTCATACACGCCATGAGTTGACGGGTACGTTATCATTATCGCTGATAGGTTGTCACGATGAACTTCAATTTTGGTGGCCAAGTCATCCATATCGACATTGCCTTGTTCATCACAAGCGACAATAACGATACGCATCGACACCATGGCGGCACTGGCAGGGTTAGTACCGTGTGCGGAGCTTGGGATCAAACAGATATTACGATGACTGTCGCCACGTGATTGGTGATAACGCTGAATCGCGATCAAACCGGCGTATTCGCCTTGGGCACCTGAGTTGGGCTGTAGTGAGAAGGCATCATAGCCCGTCACGCTACATAGCATTTCGCTAAAGCTTTCTGCGAGTGCTTGATAGCCCTGGCATTGATCGTTTGGCGCAAACGGATGCATCTGCGAAAACTCTGGCCAGGTCACTGGGATCATCTGCGCAGTCGCGTTGAGTTTCATCGTACAAGAACCCAGCGGGATCATGCCATGAGTCAATGAGAAATCTTTGTTCTCCAAACTCTTCAAATAACGCAGCATCCGTGTTTCGCTATGGTAGCTATTAAACACCGGATGGGTTAAATATTCGCTGGTTCGGCGACAGGCGACAGGGATGTTACTGAATTCTTCGGCTAATAGCAGTTCGACATCGGCCACTTGTAATGGTTGCTCGATGATCGCTAGCCATAACGCTTCAACATCTGCAGCAGTGGTTGTCTCATCGAGGCTAATACCTAGTTGTTCAGGTAATAAACGTAAGTTTAGGTCGCTCGCTAAAGCGCGTTGGTAGATCGCATCTGTCTGCTCATCCGTCTGGATGGTGATGGTATCGAAAAACTCTTGGTGCACTAATTTTACACCTGCGCTGGCTAAACCGGCGGCTAATACCGACGTTAAGCGATTAACGCGGCGGCCAATCTTTCGCAGTCCTTGTGGACCATGATAGACGGCAAAGAATGAGGCCATGTTGGCCAGTAATGCTTGTGCGGTACAGATATTGGAATTAGCTTTTTCACGGCGAATATGTTGTTCACGTGTTTGCATTGCCATACGCAATGCTGGCTTGCCTTTGGTATCGATAGAGACGCCAATGACACGGCCTGGAATCGTACGCTTGTACTTTTCGCTGGTGGCCATAAATGCGGCGTGTGGACCACCATAACCCATAGGAACGCCAAAGCGCTGCGCGCTACCGATCACCACGTCTGCACCCATTTCGCCCGGTGCTTTAAGAACCGTTAGCGATAATAGATCGGTGGCGACGGCGACCAAGGTTTTCTTGGTGTGTGCCTGAGCGATAGTATCTGTTAGATCCTGTACTTGTCCTGTCGTACCTGGGTATTGTAAGAGCGCCCCAAATACATCGTGTTGGTCAAGTTCGTTAGTGGGCGCAACAACAACCTCGAAAGAGAAGTAGTGAGCGCGGGTTTGAATAACGTCGAGTGTTTGCGGATGGACGTCATCACTAACAAAAAATACATTACTCTTGTTCTTACCGGCACGTTTACAGAGGCTCATTGCCTCGGCAGCGGCTGTCGCTTCATCTAATAAAGACGCGTTAGCTAGCTCCATGCCGGTAAAATCGGTGATCATTTGCTGATAGTTTAATAAGGCTTCTAAGCGACCTTGCGAGATCTCTGGTTGATAAGGCGTATAAGCCGTATACCAACCTGGATTCTCAAACACATTACGTAAAATAACTTTGGGTACATGAGTGTCGTAATAACCTTGACCGATGTAGCTGCGATTCACTTTGTTTTTCGCGGCGATGGTGTGCAGTGTTGCCAACATATCGACTTCACTTTGTGGCTTAGCCAGTACCATCGGTTGCTCGAGGCGAATGTTTTGTGGCACCGTCTGCTCAACCATCTGTTCGGTTGATGTCAGATCCAATGTCTCTAGCATATGCTGTTTTTGCGCAGCATTTGGCCCATTGTGACGAGCGATAAAGTCTAGATCATCACCAAGTTGTTGTAATATATTTTTGTTGCTCATAAAAAACTCCAGCAAACCTAAAGGGAATTGGTATTAGTCTTCGATAGCTTCGCTATACGCAGTCAGGTCGAGTAAGTTATCGAGATCAGACGGATCAGAGAGTTTGATTTTTGCAATCCAACCTTTTGTAAATGCCGCTTCATTGACTAGCTCTGGGCTGTCTTCTAAATCTTCATTGACCGCAATAACTTCACCAGACACTGGTGCATAAACGTCAGAGGCGGCTTTAACCGATTCAACTAATGAAAAACCTTCGCCGGCTGTTGTATCATCTCCGACGTCTGGCAGTTCAACGAATACAACATCCCCTAAAAGACCTTGGGCGTGTTGTGAAATGCCAACGGTTGCGGTGCCGTCACCATTGTCTTTTACCCATTCGTGGCTCGGGGCAAATTTATAATCTTTTTCAACTGTGCTCATCATGTGACTCCAATATTTTTATTGTTGTACAGAGCTCAAACGTTATTAGACGTTGAGCTCATTGGACTAAACAGGTTTAGCGGTAAAGCGGGAAGCGCAAACAAAGTGCTGCTACTTGCTCTGATGCTTTCTTCTCTGCCGCACTGTTGTCCTCTGGATTAGCCACTAGACCATCGAGTACATCACCGATTAATTGGCCGATAAGCACAAACTCTTCGTTACCAAAACCGCGGGTTGTACCAGCAGGCGTTCCTAAGCGGATACCTGAAGTGACCATTGGCTTTTCTGGGTCAAACGGAATACCGTTTTTGTTACAGGTGATACCAGCACGCTCTAAACTCTCTTCGGCTGCATTACCTTTTAGGCCTTTAGGACGTAAATCAACGAGCATAAGGTGAGTATCTGTACCGTCAGTGACGATGTCACAGCCACGTTCTTGCAAGGTCTTAGCAAGGATCTTGGCATTACTTAGCACATCTTTGATGTAGGCATTAAATTCTGATTCCATAACCTCGCCAAGCGCAACGGCTTTAGCGGCGATAACATGCATCAATGGTCCACCTTGTAGACCCGGGAAAACTGCAGAGTTAATTTTCTTTGCGATGTCTTGATGGTTGGTTAAGATCATGCCGCCACGGGGGCCGCGTAATGTCTTGTGGGTCGTGGTGGTAACAACATCGGCATAAGGTAATGGGTTCTGATGATTACCAGTGGCCACTAGACCGGCGATATGTGCCATATCAACCATCAGTAGGGCGCCAACTTCATCGGCGATTTCACGGAACTTAGCAAAGTCAATTTGACGTGGAATGGCTGAACCACCCGCGATAATCATCTTAGGCTTGTGCTCTTTTGCTAGTTCTAACACTTGATCATAATCGATGCGTAAATCATCTTTACGTACACCGTATTGGATTGCATTGAACCATTTACCCGATTGGGCAGGGCGTGCGCCATGGGTTAAATGGCCGCCAGCATCCAGTGACATACCTAAAATGGTATCGCCTGGTTGAACTAGTGCGAGCATAACTGCACCATTGGCTTGTGCGCCTGAATGAGGCTGTACGTTAACGTACTCTGCACTAAAAATTTGCTTGGCACGATCAATGGCAAGCGTTTCAACCAAATCGACATACTCACAACCACCGTAGTAACGACGACCAGGGTAGCCTTCAGCATATTTGTTGGTCAGCACTGTCCCTTGAGCATCCATCACCGCTTTTGACACGATGTTTTCTGAAGCGATTAACTCGATCTGTTGGTCTTGACGCTTTTGCTCTAGCTCAATGGCCACCTGTACTGCGCCGTCTGTAACGCCAACGCTAGCAGAGAAAAAATGTTCTAGTTCGCAAGATGCATAAGTACTTTTCATTGTTTTTATCCTTATTGGGTTTCCTAACAGGCGATAACGTTAATTGCTAATCCGCCTAGGGAGGTTTCTTTATATTTGCTCATCATGTCGAGCCCGGTTTGATGCATCGTTTTAATCACATCGTCGAGATGAACATGGTGGATGCCGTCACTTTGCATAGCCAGGCGACTCGCATTAATTGCTTTTAATGCGCCCATGGTGTTGCGTTCGATACATGGCACTTGCACCAGACCGTTGATCGGATCACAGGTCAGGCCGAGGTTATGTTCCATACCGATTTCTGCGGCATTTTCGATTTGCGCGGGCGTACCACCCATCGCTGCGGTTAGGCCGGCAGCGGCCATGGAGCAGGCGACGCCAATTTCACCTTGGCAGCCGACTTCGGCGGCCGAGATGGAGGCATTTTTTTTATACAGTAAGCCAATCGCGGCAGCGGTGACCATAAAGTCACTGATGCCTTGTTGATCGTCTTTACTTTTGAATTTTAGGAACCAGGCGATAACGGCTGGAATAACGCCGGCAGCACCATTGGTCGGTGCCGTCACAACACGACCACCGGCCGCGTTTTCTTCATTAACGGCCATCGCAAAGAGGTTGACCCAATCGAGTGTGTCAAATTGATCTTCGGCAGGCTGAGTAAGGAGGCGTTGATGCATACCGTAAGCACGGCGCTTGAGCTTGAGTGAGCCGGGTAATACGCCATCGGTGGCTATGCCACGCTCGATACATTTAGCCATCACTTGCCACAATGCATCGATCTTGCCAGCGATATCGTGAGTGCCTAACGCATTTTCGTTAGTTAATACGATTTCAGTGATACTCATCTTTTGTTGCTCACAATGATTGAGCAGCTCTTTGGCGCTATCAAATGGATAAGGTAGTGCCACACTAAGCACTTCGTTTTGGCCTAATTCACTTTCGTTTTGTACAAAACCACCGCCGACTGAGAAATAGGTCTGCGTGAGTAGTACCTGTTGCTCATTGCTATAAGCATTGATCGTCATTCCATTTGAATGCTGAGGTAAAAATGTATCGCAGTTGAAAATGATGTCCCGCTGCTGATCAAAATTGACGGAATGACAACCAGCTAAAGGCAAAACGCCATCCTGCTCCACTTGAGCCAGCATAGTTGGCACGTTATCGGCGTCGATGGTATCAGGCGCTTGTGCCATCAAACCTAAGATACTGGCGGTATCAGTAGCGTGACCCTTACCAGTTAGGGCTAGTGAGCCATAGAGTGAAACAGTAACGCGAGTTGTTTTCGTCAATAAATCAGAATCTTGCAGCAGCTTTACAAATCGGTTTCCCGCCACCATCGGTCCTACAGTATGAGAGCTTGATGGGCCGATACCGATTTTAAATAAGTCAAAAATGCTGTGAGCCATCACATTACTCCAATGAGTTAAAAAATTGTGCAGGTGGTTAACATTTTTTAAACATACCAGCGTAGAGTTTCCTTGGCAACAATAAAGTTTCCGATTGGAAACTTTGTTTCTATTGGCGTGCGTTAGTTCTTGATTTTTCTACTTGTTTATTTTTTGATGATTTGGGTGTTTTGGTGACGTCGGATGTGTAACAATCATTGCTATAAGAATTAGCAGGTGACTTTGCAAGATGAGCGATAAAATAAAACAAGATGTCTATCCGTCGATGACGATAGCTGATAGTAAAAATGAGGTGAGAGTCGTTGATGCCGTCGCGATTGGGGCGCAGGTCAAAGCGATAAGAACCAAGAGTAAGTTAACCTTGGAGGAGGCTAGTAAGCGCACCGGTTTAGCGCGCTCGACCTTGTCTAAGATCGAAAATGAGCAAATATCACCGACCTTTACTGTGATGCAGAAGCTTGCGGTTGGGCTCGATATCGAACTCCCTCAATTATTCACCAAACCCAAGGCTATACAGGCCACTGGTCGTCGCGATGTGACCCATGTGGGACAAGGACGTTCACATCTCACCACGACTTATGAGCATGAGCTGCTAGCGACTCAAATTAGCAATAAGAAAATGATGCCTTATAAAAGCAGGGTTCACGCACGTAGTTTCGATGATTTTGGTGAATGGGTGCGTCATCAAGGCGAAGAGTATCTATTGGTGCTAGAAGGAGAAGTGCAATTACTAACTGAGTTCTATGAACCTGTTAACTTAGTCGTAGGTGACAGTGTCTATTATGATGCGACAATGGGTCATTTAGTCGTATCGGTTAGTGAGCTTGATGCACTTATCTTATGGGTTACCGCGAAATAGTGCGCTAATACGAACTGTTCACTACCTACTATTTTTGGTGATTCGCCTTAGATTCAAGGGTAATTATGTCGCGAGTGGAGCTTTTAATGACGGTTTCCTGTTTTTCATTAACCAGTGATCTTTTTTACTACTCATCATACCTAAGTTAAGTTGTTGTTTTCTTGTTCTTTACTGTAGTCGAGGTCAAATGTGTATGACATTAACAAAAATTAAAGCTTGATATAATTCCCCCAATTAACTATTTTGTTTCTTATTGGAAACATAAAGGCAACAAGATTAGCGTTTCGATTCGCAACACTAATCAAATTTTTTCGATAAACATTGATACTCAACAATAACAATAACGAGGTTACTATGGAATTCATAACAAATATAATTTCCAGTATTAATAGCATTGTATGGGGCGTTCCTATGCTTGTGATTATTCTGGGTGTTGGTCTGTTCTTAACATTTGGTTTACGGTTAATGCCAATATTGAAGTTAGGCACTGGCTTTAAATTACTTTGGGGTGGTCGCATCCCAGATAAAGATAAAAATATTAAAGGGGAAATTAGCCCCTTCAATGCGTTAATGACATCACTGTCAGCAACCATTGGTACTGGTAATATCGCTGGTGTGGCAACCGCTATCTTCTTAGGTGGTCCCGGTGCACTATTCTGGATGTGGTGTACGGCACTCGTAGGTATGGCAACTAAGTTTGCTGAAGCTGTATTAGCAGTTCGTTACAGAGAAGTAGATGAGAACGGCAACCATAGCGGTGGCCCGATGTACTACATCAAGAATGGTTTATCGAGCAAGTGGGGCTGGTTAGGCGGTGCTTTCGCATTGTTTGGTTCTATTGCAGCCTTCGGTATCGGTAATACAGTACAAACTAACTCAGTGGCTAACGCGCTTTCTTCTAACTTCGGTATTGACCCTATGATCACTGGCATCGTGCTTATGGTACTAGTCGGTTTAGTATTGATGGGTGGGATCCAACGCATCGGAGATGTTGCTGGTAAATTAGTACCATTAATGGCGGCTTTCTATATCGGTTGTGGTGCTATTGTATTAATCATGCACGCTGCTGAATTACCTGCTGCTATCGCTCTTATCTTTAAGAGTGCATTTACTACAACTGCTGCTGAAGGTGGTTTCGCTGGTGCAGCAGTATGGGCAGCAATTCGTTTCGGTGTGGCTCGTGGTGTTTTCTCTAACGAAGCTGGTCTGGGTAGTGCGCCAATCGCTCACGCCGCGGCACAAACTAACAACCCAGTTGCTCAGGGCTTAGTGGCTATGTTAGGTACGTTTATCGATACACTGATTGTTTGTTCTATCACTGGTTTAGCTATCGTAGTGTCAGGTGAGTGGACCTCGGGTGCTACTGGTGCCGAGTTAACGTCAAATGCGTTTGCGACTGCAATCCCTTACGGTAACTATATTGTTGCAATCTCGCTAACGGTATTCGCCTTTACGACTATCCTAGGTTGGAGTGTATACGGTGAGAAGTGTGTACAGTACTTCTTCGGTGTTAAAGCGATTATGCCTTTCCGTATCCTGTGGATATTGGTTGTTCCTGTTGGTGCAATGGGTTCATTAGAGTTTATCTGGTTACTAGCTGATACAATGAATGCACTAATGGCTATTCCAAACTTAATCGCACTGGCTCTATTAAGCCCAGTTGTATTTAAGTTAACGCGTGAATACTTCAAGAACGACGGCGCTGCGCCAGCGGAAATGTCTAAACAACAAGACTAATCTCGCTCTCTCCAAATAATATCATTATCTAACTAAAGCCACCTTTAACAGGTGGCTTTGAGGAATTTTTATGTCTGATTCTCAACAAAACCTTCTTAAAACTCCCTGCTTCGATCTTCACATTGAAGCTGGTGGTAAGATGGTGCCTTTTGCTGGCTACGAGATGCCCGTTCAATATCCATTAGGCGTGAAGAAAGAACATCTGCATACACGAGCTCAAGCAGGCTTATTTGATGTTTCTCACATGGGACAGCTCAAGCTTATTGGTAGCAATGCTGCGGCGGGCTTAGAGTCACTAGTACCGGTCGATATTATCGACTTGCCTCAGGGTAAGCAGCGTTATGCGTTATTTACTAATGAGCAGGGCGGCTTGCTCGATGACCTAATGGTCAGTAACTTCGGCGATCATCTCTTTGTAGTCGTTAATGCTGCGTGTAAAGCGCAAGATATCGCACATTTGGAAGCTAATTTACCACAAGACGTTAAGCTGGAAATTATGCCTGATCGTGCGTTGTTAGCATTACAGGGGCCAAAAGCAGGAGAGGTATTAGCGCGCCTAATTCCTGAATCTGCTGATATGGTCTTTATGGACTCTCGTGTGTTAGAGTTCGCTGGCGTTGATTGTATCGTTGGCCGCGCTGGTTATACTGGCGAAGATGGTTTCGAAATATCTATTCCTGGGGAGCATGCCGAGCGATTAACTCGCCTCATGTTAGCTGAAACCGAAGTCGAGTGGATTGGATTGGGTGCGCGTGATTCATTACGCTTAGAGTCTGGTTTGTGTCTCTATGGTCACGATATCGACCAAACGACTACACCAGTCGAAGCGAGTCTACTATGGGCGATCAGCAAAGTACGCCGCACCAATGGTGCTCGTGCTGGTGGTTTCCCAGGTGCAGATATCATTCTTGATCAGATCGCGACCAAAGACGTTAAGCGCAAACGTATTGGGATGGTTGGCTTGGGTAAAGCACCAGTACGTGAAGGTGCAGAGCTGTATAACAGCGCTGGTGACAACATTGGTGTCGTTACCAGTGGTACGGCAGGACCGACCAAGGGTTCTCCTATCGCGATGGGCTACGTTGAGAAGGCTTACGCAGTATTAGATACCGAGATATACGCTGAGGTTAGAGGTAAGAAATTACCGATGCTGATCCAAAAAATGCCGTTCGTAGAACAACGATATCATCGAGGTTAGTAGACAAACCTGTAGCTTGTATTTCAGTGATACGGGTCGCAGGGTTGTTTGTTAATAGATATGCGAAGTGCATTGGCTATGTTTAGCATAAATGTAGCCAATGTACTTAATCAATCAAAAAGTTAGTCAACTTTTTACACTCAGCTTCAATATCCGCCTTTAGACTCAATTCCTTTTCTGCACGCTTTACATCAAAACGCATCCGCTCTTGCTTTTTAAGCGCCTTATAGCCCTCATGTGTCGGGTAGTCGGCAAGAAATGTGTCTAACTTGTGTAGCGCTGGGTATTGTTGCGGAAAATTTTCATCACGCGCTAGGTAAATCTTTTCCAGTAAGCGGCAAATCCGAATGGCGGCTTCCGAAAGCTCGCATTGTTGTTCACTAACCGCTTTGGCAATTAGTTGAATGCTATCAATTAAGTAAGCATTGTGTTTATCAATATCGGCTTGCTGTTGCATGCGTTGCTGCTGAGCTTGTTGTTGCTGAGCTCGTACTGTCGCAAGCAACTTTCCTGCATATAAGCTGAGGCTTAGGATGATGAGCGTCGCCACAATCACTAAGCCAATAACTAACGGGCTCATTAACGTTTAAACTCATCGAATTCAGAACTGTCAATCTGTTGCCATTCTTCTTTCGGCTCTTCTTCCTCCTCTTCAACATCGTCGTAGTCGATGCCTAATTCAACGAGTAGCTTTCGATGGTGCGCCGTTTGATGGTCAATGTAAGCCAAATCTTTCGGTGATAATTCATCGCCTGCATCAAGCTGGTCTAGCAGGTTATTTAAACGCTCGTCGTTTTCTACTTGAGTCAGCTGCTGCTCTAGCGTTAATGAAGGCTGTGGCTTTTGTTTTTTAACCGTGACTTTAGGTTCTAGCTTTTTTCCTGCTGTTTGTGGTACCAGTTCAATGGCCTTCTTGCTACCGATCTTGACATCAAAGGCTTTCTTGTCGCCGCCATTAGTCGAGCCTGACCGTGTTTTCTTTACGCCATCAATATTAGCTTTCGCACCAGAAGGACGACCCTTTCCTTTTTTCTTACTGAGTGCTTTTAGGCGTTCAGACTGTTTTAGCAGCGGTTTTTTAGCGGCGCCAATTGATTTTTCGGTGCGAGTTTTCTTTTTACGAGTCATAGCGAAGGTTACCTAGATTAATTAAGGCGTTTTATACCAGATTTGAACGGGAAAATCAGTAACAGAGGGTAAAAAATGTGCGCAAGAGACAATAAAAAAGGCGACAGATAAATCTGTCGCCTAAGTGAATACACACTACTTTTATATTTGAGCTCTCCTTCAAAGATAAAAGAAAGGTTATGTCTTAAAAATCACATTCCTATTATTAAGTGTAACTTCCATGCTAATAATGGTGAATTTAAGTATATTCTTATTATTATTGCTCTGATGACGAAAGTTAGCCTAAAACGTCTAGCTAAACAACTTATCAATAATGAGCAAGCCTACAAAGTAGGAGTGTTTCTTAAGGTTAAGAAACTGAAGTGAGAAATAAAATTTCTCATGCCTTTATGGCTTTTTATTATTTTCCTAGCGAACTAGGTTCGCATCAACATGCGATTAAGATGTACAAATCAATACTACATGTACATTAGCACTAACAATAGTGCTGACCATTTATTATTCTAAAAAACTGATTAAGTTCAGTTTAAGTTGAACGCTTATTATTATGTAATTATTATTGTTATCTGTAGTTGCATTCAACTGGGACACACTTTACTGGTGTCTCAACTCTTAACAAGGGAAAATAATAATATTTTTTTTTCGTTTTATTTACAGTTTTTCTTAACTTGTTGGTTTTAAATTTATTCTTGAGTTTATGGTGCTTACGTAATGGCGGATGTCGCACGGCTAAGATGGGTTATTGCTGTTGATTTGGCGGCGTTTGTCTTACGTGTTAGGCTGGTGTTTGTTGTGTTGACGCGTTTATTTTGGAGCCTTATTGTTATTTTTTGTTTATTTTTTGAACTTTACCGAGTCGGTTTAGTCGACACTTAACGCCGGTATGGAGCGATGCTTGCCGAGAAAGCGGCAGCTAATCTATTCGCCTGCCGCATGGGTTTATCCATAACGAGAGTGTTCTATCGTTGGAACGAATGGTATCAACAGAAAAACGGTAAGAGCACCATGATCAAAAAAGCCGCTTAGTTAAGCGGCTTTTTTTGGGGGGCTGGACTTAGCTACGTTAAGTGCTTAGTGAAGACCAACTAAATATTTAGCTAAAGCATCGATTTCAGCATCAGTGAGTCGGTTGGTTGTATCGACCATCATGCCTTGTGGATCGTTAGCGCGTTCGCCCTTGCGGAAGCTTTTTAGTTGTGCGACTAAATAGGCTTCGTTTTGGCTAGAAATTTTAGGAAACTTGGCTAAGCCAAGACCGTTACCGCGAGGTCCGTGACAAGAGATGCATGCAGCTATGTTACGCTCACTATCGCCGCCAAGATAAAGCGGCTTTGCGATCGCAATTGCTTCTTCAGCTGTTGAACCTTCAGTGACAGCAAGTGATTGATAATGTGCAGCGATATCAGCCATGTCAGTTTCTGATAAGCCCATCGACATACCCATCATAATCGGGTTATTACGTGCGCCAGATTTAAAATCTTTTAATTGCTTTACTATATAGTCGGCATGCTGACCGGCAAGCTTTGGATAGATGGCAACAGGTGCATTACCGTCGGCGCCGTGACATGCAGCACACATAGCGGCTTTGGCTTTTCCTGCTTCTGTATTACCAGCGGCATTGGCAGCGCCTACTAAACTGACTAAAAGTGTTAGTGCGATAGCTATTTTTTTCATGGCTTCTCAACTTTTTACGGATTAATTTGAATTGCTATTATTCACATGCCAAGTAGGCATGTTAAACTTGTATTTATAATTTCCACTTATTCTACATGAAAAAATCAAAAAGTAATCAGCTGTTAGTTGATTGCGTTAAGTTTTTTGGAGCAAAATGTGCCAGATTTAAAAATTAACTTCGAAGCCGCAACCTTTCTTACGAGTGCGCCAAATATTTCACATATGCATATGCCTGCCGATGTGGGCTATGAGATCGCGTTCGCCGGTCGCTCTAATGCTGGGAAATCGAGTGCATTAAACACGATCACCCGTCAAAATCACTTGGCGCGCACCAGTAAAACGCCTGGTCGTACACAGTTGATCAATATCTTTCAAATGGATCCACAGCGTCGTTTGATTGATTTACCAGGTTACGGCTTCGCTAAAGTGCCATTAGACATGAAGTTAAAATGGCAAAAATCGTTAAGTGAATACTTGCAAAGCCGTCAGTGTCTACGTGGTTTGGTGATTATGATGGACATTCGTCATCCACTTAAAGATCTCGATGTCAATATGATCCGCTGGGCGGTAGAAAGTGAACTGCCGGTGTTAGGCTTACTCACAAAATGCGATAAATTGAAATCTGGTGCACGTAAGGCGGCTGTACTCAAAGCCCGAAAAGACTGTTTGGAATTTGGTGGCGATATCACTATTCAAGCATTTTCGTCACTTAAGATTATCGGAAAAGCTGAAGCGATTACAACAATGAGTCAATGGTTGCAGCCGGATGATGAGTTAGTGGATCACAATGAGGCGGATGACGAATTAGGGGAAGATGGCGCATAATGCGACGCTGGCCCAGCAGTTCGATCAGTTAGACGGTCTATTATCGACGACACGGAAATATTGGCAAATATTACCGTTTCAACTGCTTGAGCTACCGTGGCAGGATAATCTTGCGTTGTGTGATTTTCTAGCACAGTTAGATGATGCCTCTCTCGAGCGGCTCGATCAAGACGATGTAGCATTGCGGATAGCTATAGCTAACTATTTGCCGGTTTCGTTAGATATTCTAACTCTACTGTCATGTAGCAGCGGCCAGCTACATGATATCCCTGCTTGGTTCACCGCTGGTATCAAGGGACGTAAGTGGCTTCAAATACAGAAATTTGCCTCCCAGATCCCCCCGGATAGTTCATCTATTCTAGAGTGGTGTGCTGGCAAAGGGCATCTAGGACGCGCACTTGGATTCACCCAGCAACGTGAGATTATTAGCCTAGAATGGCAACAGATACTTTGTGACCAAGGGAGTTCATTGGCCGCTAAACATGGTATACAGCAACAATTTGTGCAAGCTGATGTTTTTTCGCCTGACACCAAGTCGTTATTGCGGCGTGAGCAACATGCTATCGCGCTTCATGCCTGTGGTGATTTACACACTGAACTATTGAAACAAGCCAGTCATGCCCATACCGAGCGTATAACACTGGCCCCTTGTTGTTATCACCTGATCAAGGACGATTATTACCAACCGTTGTCTAATCTAGCACAACGCAGTAGCTTGCAGTTGAGTAAAAGAGATCTGAGTCTATCGATGGCACAAACGGTCGTGGCGTCAAAAAGGGAACGTGAGCATCGAGCTATAGAAGTCGCTTGGCGTTTAGGGTTTGATATGCTTCAGCGGCAGTTACGGGGCAGTGATAGCTATCTCCCATTGCCATCAATCAGGCAATCTATGCTTTCTGCAAGTTTTTGCGATTTCTGCCGGTGGGCATGTGCGGCGAAAGGGTTGCCATTTCCCGGTGAATTAAAGGTGGCTCGCTTTGAACAACTCGGTTGGCAGCGCCGTAAAGTAAATGCTCGTATAGAAATTGTGACTCACGCCTTTAGGTCATTACTGGAGCGATGGCTATTATTAGATCGCGCACTATTTCTGGGTGAACAAGGTTACGAGGTTGAGTTAAGTGAGTTTTGTAAAAAAGAGATCACGCCCCGTAATGCATTGATCACTGCGAGGCGTCTGGATTAACCGTTAGATCTTAAAATTACTAACGAGGGTTTTTAGATCTACAGTAAGACTCGCTAGTTCTTCTGAAGCCTCGGCAGTGTGCACTGAGCCCGTAGCGCATTCGTTGGTACTGGTGGCGATTGCGTTAATATTAAAATTGATGTCATTAGAAGTCGCGCGCTGTTCTGTCACAGCACTGGCGATTTGCTCATTCATCTGCGCAATGCTGGCTACCGCTTGGGTTACTTCGCCAAATGAAGCCTCTGCAATATTTGCTTGCTTTACCACGTTACAGGTCAGGCTTTGGCTACGTTGCATCGCGATGACTGCTTGTTCAGAACTCGTTTTAAGCTTATCTATCACTTCGCTTATTTCGCTGGTCGATGCTTGAGTTCGACCAGCAAGTCCCCGGACTTCGTCAGCAACTACCGCAAAGCCACGACCTTGATCGCCAGCACGTGCAGCTTCAATAGCAGCATTTAGCGCTAACAGGTTAGTCTGCTCTGCTACTCCTTTAATCACATCAAGCACCGCTACTATTTCACTGCTGTGTGTCTCAAATTCATGAATGACTTGCGAGGCGTTCTCTATCTGCGTAGCTAGTTCACTAACAGATTGGATGGTGTGTTGCATCGTCTGATGACCATGCATGCTTTTTTGATCCACGATACGAACTGCCTCAACGGCTTCATTAACGTTTTGCGCCACCCCTTCAACCGTTATTGTCATTTCCTCCATTGCGGTGGCAACTTGTGTGGTCTGATCTTGTTGCTCATCAAGGCGCTGACTATTTTGCGAGGTGATTACTGAGGTTTGTTCTGCGGCGGTCGCTAGGCTAACGGCGTTAGAGGCAACTTTACTAATTGCTTGATGAAATTTCTTTATCATCGAGTTTAGCGAGTTGGAAGCTGAGCCTATTTCGTCGGTACTGGTGATATCTACACGATGAGTAAGATCAGAATTTCGCTCGATATGGCTGAGACTATCATTAAGCCGAATGATCGGTAAACTAATAGTACGCGCGAATAAATAGCCAGCGGCGCAACCGAATATAATCATAATCACACCAATCATGATGGCATAAGTTAAAATGTCTGACTTTAGCTCATAGGCGCTTGCAAACGCTTCGGATTCGTCGATCTCTGCTAATATTGCCCAATGTATCCCGGCCGCTTCGATTGAAGCATATGCAGACAGGACAGGAACGTCGCGGTAGTCATTGACAATCTCAATACCAGTGCCGCCTGACAATGCCTTATTAGCGCTAATACTGGTGACTGGTTGCAGCGCAATCGCGGTGTCTTTGGCATTAATAGCATCGACGATACTGCGATTGATACCTGCTTTGGATATCGCATCGATATAGCTGACTTTGTCCTCTATTAAGAAGCGATTTTGCGAGCGCAGTGTTTTATCCTGTGCGATGAGGTAAGTTTCGCCAGAAGATCCTAGTCCAGCGTCAGCCCAATGACGATCATGAGTCATGATTTTGTTAATTTTACCAATCGGCATTTGAAAGACTAGAACGCCAATGTTGACCCCATTTTCGATAATTGGTGAAGCAATAAATGCCGCTGGATCTTGATATGAAGGCTGATAGCTAGCAAAGTCCTCGATAACTGAATAATCGGGGTTGTTTTGTGCATTGGCTTTGGCAAATACTTTGGCGATACCGGTGCCGGAAAAAGAGCCGGTGGTGACCGAGGTTGAATAGTCTAACTCTTTAAACACCGAATAAACGATATTACCGGACTGAGCGTCGATTAGGAAAATATCATAATACTCAAACTGCTCTAAATAGTCTTTGAGGATCGGGTGATATAATTGATGAGCCTTATCATAGTCACTGTTATCGCCAAGGCTATCGAGCAAATGTTTCTCGCCAAGTGGATGGTGATTACGTTGAATCAGTTGGTATTGTAATAAGGCCGCTGTCGGTGTTAGGTTACTTATCCAGCGCTCAAATTCTGAATTGGCTCCTTGATTACGCTCTTGATAAACCTTATTGAACTGTGTCTTGTAATATTGACGTAGGCCAGCGCGAGCGACATCTGGCGATATAGTGCTTTGTTGCTGGTAGCGCTCATAACTAGATGAAAATGATTTCATCGCGTCAATGATCATTCTATCACTAGAAAAAGTCTTTACTTGCTTCTCAATACCCCGAAGGTAGTCTTCGATCCGTCCCTTAGTGATATCTCTGACGGCCAACAGTCTCGCTTCACTGCTTTCTTCAAGTGCTGCTAATGAACTCGATGAGGCACTTATCCCCAACGTTAATGACGAGATGATGATCGGTATGGCGACCAATAATGCAGATCCGATTAGAATTTTATTCTTGAGATTCATTGCCTGTTCCTTTTAGCACATAAGTTATAGCAAGGGCTTTTAAAGCAAGGTCATGATGTCATACCAACCGAGCAAAGTACCTGAGCATTTTTAACGGCCTAAATTAACGATGAAGCTATCGCGGTCTGCTAACGCACCTTGCCTACATCTAGTAGCAAGCTTCGCTATTTCTTTCCTAATGTGCCACATTAGAATCACGCATTCGCTCATGGATGAGCGGCATTAGAACTGTGCAGGAGCACACTGTCGAGGAGCAGTTATTGAGAATAACTACATACGTAAAGAAATGCCTCGTCTACACGGATGTAGATGCGTATGCTCAGTCGGGAACGATGAATATGTACCCTAGTCAATTTTTACTCGTAAAAAAGTAGACCACCTACTTAGATTGGTATTACGTAAAGCTTGCCAATTGTAGTTAAAGCCTTAGCGTCAATTAAAAGTGTCGATAATTTATATAATACCAATTTATATACAATGGTATTGTTTTTCAAGATAAAATCAGAGGAAAGCATTAAAAAGTGCGGGAAACAAAAAACCCCTTACAACGTGAAGGGGTTTATCAGAGGAGAAATTTAATCTATTGAATTAGAATGAAAAATGCTCGCTGTCAATAGCGGATAGCGTGCTATTCCCCGCTTTAACCATCGCAACATGTGACAAGGTACGTGGCAGGATACGTGCAAAATAGAAGCGAGCGGTATCAATTTTAGCTTGATAGAATGCTGCATCACCTTCGCCCTCAGCCAGCTTACGTTGTGCAACATCAGCCATCTTAGCCCAGAAATAGGCTAGTGATACGTAGCCAGAATACATGAGGTAATCAACCGACGCCGCGCCGACTTCGTCTTGGTCTTGCATCGCTTTCATGCCAATTTCCATGGTGATTTCACCCCACTGCTGATTAAGTTCGGCAAGTGGTTTAGTGAATTCGTTCATCGCGGCATTGTCGCTGTGCGTCTTAACAAATTTATGGACGATCTTAGTGAAGTTCTTGAGCAACTCACCTTGGCTCATTAGAACCTTACGGCCTAATAAATCAAGCGCCTGTATACCAGTAGTTCCTTCATAAAGCATTGAGATACGCGTATCGCGAACAATTTGCTCCATGCCCCATTCTTTAATGAACCCGTGGCCACCAAAAACTTGAACGCCGTGGTTTGCTGATTCGTAACCTGTTTCAGTCATGAATGCTTTCATGATTGGGGTTAAAAATGAAAGTAAGTCACTCGCTTCTTTACGCGCTTCAGGTGTTGCACCAGTATGAGCAATATCATTTTGCTGTGCACCGAAGTAAATCATCGCGCGGTTACCTTCGGCAAATGCTTTTTGAGTCAACAGCATACGACGAACATCAGGATGAACGATAATTGGGTCTGCTGCGCCTTCAGGGTTTTTGGCGCCACTTAGCGATCGCATCTGTAAGCGGTCTTTAGCATAAGCTAGTGCGCCTTGAAATGAACCTTCAGCTGCGCTAAGACCTTGGATCGCGGTACCGATACGTGCACTATTCATAAACGTGAACATGCAGTTTAGACCGCGGTTCTCAGCGCCAATTAGGAAGCCGCGAGCACCGTCAAAATTCATCACACATGTCGAGTTACCGTGGATGCCCATCTTGTGTTCAATCGAACCACAGCTCACGGCATTTTTCTCTAGTGTGTTGCTTTGCTCATCGATATGGAACTTAGGTACGATAAATAAAGAAATACCTTTGGTGCCAGATGGTGCGCCAGGTAGGCGAGCTAATACGATATGAATGATATTCTCAGCCATGTCGTGCTCACCAGATGAAATGAATATCTTGGTACCACTAATGTTGTAGCTACCGTCATCATTTGGCTCAGCTTTGGTGCGTAGTAGGCCCAAATCAGTACCGGCATGTGGTTCGGTAAGACACATGGTGCCAGTCCACTCGCCACTAATTAGTTTAGGTAGATAAGCTTGTTTTTGCTCTGGAGTGCCGTGACTAGTTAGCGTGTTCATACAGCCATGACTAAGACCTGGGTACATGCCCCATGACCAATTGGCTGTGCCAACCATTTCGCTGATCACTGAGCTTAATGATTCCGGTAGACCTTGACCACCAAAGTCGACATCATGAGCTAGTGATGGCCATCCGCCTTCAACGTATTGATTATACGCTTCCTTAAAGCCTTCTGGTGTGGTGACGCTGCCATCGTCGTGACGAGTACAACCTTGTTGGTCACCGATTTGATTAAGTGGTGATAGTACTTCTTCAGAGAATTTTGCTGCTTCGACTAAAATAGCATTAACGAGGTCAGGGGATGCTTCCTCTCCACCAGGTAGGGTGGCGTAGTGTTGTTCGAAGTCTAAGACTTCATTCATTACGAATTCAATGTCTTTTAGTGGGGCTTTATATTGTGGCATGCTCACCTCTGCAATCGGTTTAATTTAGTTATTATTGTCGTTTCGAAACGCTTGTTTGAAACGGCTGTTGGATTCGATAGTAACAGCAGATCAGACCAGAGTATAGAGCTTTAGCTCAAAAAAATCGAAATAATGCTGTTTTTTTATACGCAGATGGTGATGCTAAGGATAATAGGGTTTGCTGACTAAAATGCTGCAACAGGGTGCTGCAGCACGATTTGAATTGTTAACGAGTGCCAAATACCACGATGGTTTTACCATGCGCAGAAATCAATCCTTGTTCTTCGAGCAACTTTAACACGCGCCCTACGGTTTCACGCGAACAGCTGACGATTTGACCAATTTCTTGACGAGTTATCTTAATTTGCATCCCGTCAGGATGGGTCATCGCATCAGGCTGCTTGCATAAATTAAGTAGCGTTTGTGCGATGCGACCCGTTACATCAAGAAATGCCAAGTCACCGACTTTTTCGCTGGTGCTTTGGAGGCGATCAGCCATCTGTTTCGAGAGGCGCATCAATATCTCAGGGTTGGTTTGGATTAGCTGCTTGAAGCGAGCGAAAGATATTTCTGCAATAACACAGGCTTCGCGCGTCTTAACCCAGGCGGTACGTTCAGGCTGTTCTTCAAACAGAGCCAGTTCACCTACAAAATCGCCTTTCGATAGGTAAGAGAGGATCATTTCCTTGCCTTGTTCATCTTTGATGAGGACGGCAACCGAACCTTCCACGATGTAGTACAAGGTATCGGCAACATCACCGCGATGAATTAATGTACTTTTCTTCGGATACTTATGCAAATGACACTGCGAAAGAAACCAGTCAACGACTGGATCTTGTTGCGGTTTTTGGATGACTGACATAAGTCCTCTTATATATTGATGTGGTAAGTAGGTAAATAGTAGCTGATAACGGAGGAATTTACTATGAATTGAGCCGATATCTGTTTGGACACTACCGGTTAGCCAAGTTTGTTAACTTGGCGTGTGTTGCCGCGGAATTTCCGCTTACAACTCTAATTATAATGAAAATAAATCAATAAAAACAGTGTCTTGATGCACCAGCATGAGTTTTTAATGCACTTAATTAGTGCGAATGGGGACTGTTTGATCCCTAATGTCATTAAAAAACCAATAAAATCAGATAATAATAGTTTTGGCCTAGTTACTGCTTTAACGATGTTAGGCACGTTTATGTGAATAAAATAAGAGGAACTATAATGAATAAATTAGCGCTTTTGGTCTCGGTAACAGTATTATCGGCTGGAGTATATACATCGAAATCGCATGCTGTTGAAGGTCTATCTGCAAATGTCGGCGTAACAAGTAATTACGTGTGGCGTGGTATGACCCAAACAAAAGATCAGCCAGCTATTTCTGGTGGTATTGATTATGCGTCGCAATCAGGTTTTTATGTTGGCACTTGGGCATCGAACGTCGATTTTGGCGATGAAACTAGCGCGGAAGTTGATTTTTATGCAGGCTACGGGTTTGACGTTGGAGAAGTAGCGATCGATGTTGGTTATATTCTTTATGGCTTTCCTGGCTGTGGCGAATGTGATGCGAGTGAAATCTATGCCAGTGCTACTTGGGAAGTGGTCACCGTTGGCGCATTTGTAACGGCCGATTCAGAAGCCGGTGCGGATTTTGGTGACGCGAGCTATATCTACGCCGATCTGGCATTTGAAGTGTCAAAAGGGCTCGAGTTGGGCGTTCATTACGGGATCTCAGATACCGATGGTGGTGATAGTACCAGCGATTACGGAGTCAGCTTAAGTAAAGACAGCTTCACATTATCGATGACCGATGTCGACGACAATGCCGTGGAGCCAAATTTATTAATTGCTATTTCTTATTCTATTGATTTCGAACTATAGTCGATGGCGACTGCGGGAGCGCCTGATGATGGCGCTTCCGTTTACCTAAAAACTTAGTCCCCCAATCATAATTTACGCGTGAACAAAAACTAGCCCGCCTCCTTCCTATCCTGTAGAATTGCGCCTTTTAAAATAGACTGGAATCGTGATGACAGATTATCTAATCGCCCCTTCAATTCTTTCGGCTGATTTTGCCCGCTTAGGCGAAGACGTGGACAGAGTATTAGCCGCCGGAGCGGATGTTGTACATTTTGATGTTATGGATAATCATTACGTGCCAAACCTGACATTTGGTCCCGGTGTCTGTAAAGCATTGCGCGACTACGGTATTACCGCGCCGATTGATGTTCATCTCATGGTAAGTCCTGTCGATGCTTTGGTGCCTGAATTTGCTAAAGCAGGTGCCTCTATTATTACCTTTCATCCGGAAGCTACTCAGCACTTAGATCGCACGTTACAGCTGATTAAAGAGCAAGGATGTCAGGCGGGTGTGGTATTAAACCCCGCGACGCCACTAAGTTGCTTAGAGTATGTGATGGATAAATTAGACGTTATTTTATTAATGTCGGTTAATCCTGGTTATGGCGGGCAGAGCTTTATCCCATCAACACTGGATAAATTACGTCAAGTGCGTCAATTAATTGATCAAAGTGGAAGAAATATTCGTTTAGAGGTTGATGGCGGCGTTAAAGTCGATAATATTGCACAGATAGCGCAAGCGGGGGCAGATATGTTTGTCGCTGGCTCTGCGATTTTCAATCAACCAGACTATAAAGTAGTGGTTGATCAAATGCGAAATGAATTAGCGAACGTTAAATAAGAGAAGTAATTGTCATGTCTAAACCTGTTGTATTAAGTGGAATTCAGCCATCCGGTGGCCTAACTATTGGTAACTATATTGGTGCAATCAGCCAGTGGCTACCGATGCAGGAGCAAAATGATTGTTTCTTTATGCTCGCTGATTTACATGCCATTACGGTGCGCCAAGATCCGAAGTTGATGCGTGAGCGCGTTTTCGATTGCTTAGCAATGTATATTGCTTGTGGACTCGATCCACAAAAAAGTACCATCTTTGTGCAATCTCAAGTGCCAGAGCATACGCAACTCGGTTGGCTGTTAAATTGTTATGCACAGATGGGTGAGCTTAATCGGATGACTCAGTTTAAAGATAAGTCACAGCGCCACGCGTCTAACATTAACGTCGGTTTATATGGCTATCCAGTCCTACAAGCGGCAGATATCTTGTTATACGAAGCCGATCGGGTACCGGTAGGTGAAGATCAAAAACAGCATATCGAGCTAACGCGTGATATCGCTAATCGCTTTAATAACTTGTATGGCGACGTTTTTAAGGTGCCAGAGCCTTTTATCCCACAAGTAGGTGCGCGAGTGATGAGTCTGCAAGAGCCAACCAAGAAAATGTCAAAGTCTGACGAGAACGTCAATAACTTTATTATGTTGTTGGATGAGCCAAAGAAAATAGAAAAGAAGCTTAAACGCGCGGTGACAGACTCAGATGAGCAGTGCCGGATCTACTTTGACTCAAACGAAAAACCTGGCGTGTCGAATTTACTAACGCTACTCGCGTGTTCAACTGGACGTAGCGTTGAGTCGCTAGTGCCTGATTATGAAGACAAGATGTATGGTCATCTCAAAAAAGATACCGCCGACGCCGTACTCTCATTTATTGAGCCGGTTCAACAACGCTATTTCGAGTTGCGTAAAGATGAAACTGCGTTATTAGCGATTATGAAGGACTCAGCACAAAGAGCTTCGGCAAGAGCGGCGATCACCTTAGCTAAAGCCATGGATGCTGTTGGTTTTATCTCGACCAAGTAGGCTTTTGGGCAGTCGATGTTTCGTGGTGTGCAATATTTGAACTTTGTGCTAACTTATATTTCTCTTTAATGGATAATGAGAAATATAATGATTGGATATGTAACGCTTGGAACAAATGATTTACCGCGCGCTGTGGCATTTTATGATGAGCTATTAGGCACCATTGGCGCCGGTCGATTCTTAGAGATGGATACCTTTGTTGCTTGGGCAACCGCGCCGGGGCAACCGGGTCTGTCAGTGACGAAGCCCTATGACGGTGAGGTCGCGACGGTTGGTAATGGCGTGATGATCGCGTTGCAACTCGGTTCCAATGAAGCCGTTGAGACTTTTTATAATAAGGCCATTTCACTCGGCGCAACGTGCGAAGGAAAGCCTGGTCTCAGAGGCGAAATGGCAGGTTTCTATGCTGGTTACTTTAGAGATCTTGATGGCAATAAGCTCAATGCATTTCATATGAATATGGGGTAGCAAACCTCAGTGTGCTGTATCTAAGCTCAGCACACCATTTACCAGTTACTTTTCTTGATGATTTTTTTCGCTTGCTCGTGAAAGCTCGACAAGTGGGCGATGGCCTGTTCGTCACCGATAAATCCCCCCCAAGCTCTTAACATACCATTGGCTAACACATCTTTCCTAATCGGATATTCATAATTGGTTTCGCTATAAATTTTCTGCGCCGCAGGCGTGGTTAGAAATTCGATAAACTTGATTGCATTCGCTTTATTTTTTGATGCTTTGGTGACTGCGGCGCCACTAATATTTAAGTGGGTGCCGTGTTTTTTCTGATTTGGCCACAAAATGCTGACCTTGTCATACACGCTACGATCGAATGCGCTATGACTGGTGGCGAGCATGCCGTAGTAATAGCTATTGGCGATAGCTATATCGCAATAGCCTGCTGCTAGGTTTCGTAATTGATCGCGATCGCCGCCATTGGGGCGCTGCGCCAGGTTCGATGATAAGGCGTTGACCCACTGTTGTGTGTGTTCGATACCATCGTGATAAATAAATGCCGCGACCATCGAGCGGTTGTAATAATGAGAGCCTTTGCGCACACAAAGTTTACCTCGCCACTGTGGTAGGGCGAGATCTTGGTAAGAAGTAATACGCGTCGTCGGTACACGGTCTTTAGCGACAAAGATGGTGCGAGCCCGTATTGATAAGCCGAACCAATAGTTACCGTGATCTCTAAAGGCGACGGGAATGTTCGATTGTAAAACCCCCGATTTAACTGGTGCTAATAGTCCTTTCACTTTGGCATCTTCTAAGCGTGCAACGTCCACAGTGAGTAGCACATCAGCAAGGCTTCGTTCTCCATCTTGAGTCAAGCGCGCTAATAATGCGCTAGCTTTACCGCTGACGAGGTGAACCTTAATTCCGCTTTGTTTAGTGAATTGGTCAATTAGCGGTTGAATTAGCTCGGCCTTCCTAAAGGAATATACATTGACGCTTTCGATATCTGTAGCCTGGGCAGTCATCGTCACTGCAATGAGCATAGGTAGGCACAGCGTTGCCGTCGCTTTCAACATAGTTCCAATTACCTCTAATGTTAATCGTTCGTATTTGCATTAGAGCATTTTTACGTTACCATGTATAGCGTTGGTTGAAAGTAGCTTGGTTAATCAGTTGTTTAACTTCTTTGTACTATTATCGATAATGATTTTAACCTGGGATTGTGAGGTGATTTAGTGAGTTTGAATTTGGCGATTATTCTTAGAAGGCATGCCGTGCCTATTTTTGTCGCTGTACTCGGGTTAGTGCTTTCGTTGTTGGTGTTTGAGTCGCTTCGCCATTTCGAGCAACAAAGTACACGTCATCAATATGAGTCTACATTCAAAGATAAAGTAAATAATCTGACTCAAGCAATCACTGCTATTGATAAGATATTTCAGTCGACTAGTAGTGTATTAGGGATGTCACCCTATCAGTCTAATAGCGAGTTTGGTCGTCTCATCGACGCAAAGTTTCTTGCTCATACTGGTATTAAAGGATTGGAGTGGGCGCTTGCTGTTCCTCGGTCGTCGATAGCGCAACTAGAAGCGAGGGTGCAACAACAGGGGGTATTCGATTTTCGTGTTCATCGCGCCGCTGGCGCTCACTGCATGGATGCGTTTGATGGTCTAATCCTGCCTATTGTACTGGCTCAGCCGATGGTTAGGGTCGGTCAAAATCTTGGCCTGACGTTGGGATCTGACTGTCGCTTAGCCAAAGAATTAAGTAGTAGTATTAAGGAAGACCATGTTTTTAGCAATATGATTGAAGATTCTGAGGGGGACTTAGGGGTTAGGCTAATACAGCCTTTGCGGCAATCCGATGGAAGTTTACTAGGGGTATTGCAAGGCGTGGTGATGATTAATGAGCTGGTCGATGATATCTGGCGCGATGTGGTGTTTTCGAAGGACTTAACGTTATCGATCTATGCGGATGCCGCGCAAACCAAATTGCTCTACGCATCGAATTGGCAAAGGCGTTGTATGAGGAATTGTACAGGGACAACTAAGGGCTTATTGTTTAATGCCACGCTGCCGATGGGGGATCAGTTGTGGTATGTCGGTTTTGAGGTTAACACGACTCCAAATTATTTTTATGCCTACAGCGTCACTTTATTGATGTTTGTACTAACCTGCTGTCTTAGTATCTATTTGTTTAGCACCATTAACCGTGTGCGCTGGGCTAACAACTTGGTGGAAGAGCGCACCGAGACGTTGGCGTTTCGTGCTACTCATGATGACTTAACTGGCTTGCTAAACCGACAGGCACTGCGCGATATCCTCGGGCGTTGTCACTCGGTTCGTGATGACGGACACTTCAAAAAATTTAGCTTGCTTTTTATCGATCTAGACCACTTTAAGAAAGTTAATGACACCATGGGGCATCTCGTCGGAGATAAATTACTACAGCAGGTTTCGCAGCGCTTATTGGTGAGCGCGCGTGCCGATGACATGGTGTTTCGCTTCGGTGGTGATGAATTCGTTTTGATATTGACGCATAACTGCGAAAAACGGCTAGTCCAAAACATTGCAGATCGTATTCTAGAACAATTGCAAAGACCTTTCCTAATTGACGGCAATGATTACCATATCGGCGCGAGCATTGGGGCGACTCTGGTAAAGGACTTAGGGGAAAATACCGATGAGATTATGCGCAATGCCGATATAGCAATGTATGAAGCTAAGAGTTCTGGTCGTGGCAAGGTCATATTCTTTAACAGCCTCATGTATCAGCGACTTATCCATCGCCAAACCATTGAACGTTCGCTACTTGAAGCGATAGAAGGTCAACAGTTAGTATTACATTATCAACCTATTTTTGGCCATCAACACCAACTTAAGGGATTCGAGGGCTTGTGTCGATGGGTGCACCCTGAGCGCGGAATTATCTTCCCTGATGACTTCATTTCAATTGCGGAAGAATCTGGGCTCATTGGTCAGCTCGGAGATTGGGTGATCGAGCAGGCATGTCAGCAACTTGCACAATGGATGCGCCAATACGGCATTGAGCATACGCCCTATATAAGTGTGAATGTGTCGCCTTCACAAATGAAGGGCCGGGCAGTCGTCGGTACCGTTGAGCGTTGCCTAGCCAAATATAAAATCCCTGGACGCCTGTTGGCGATAGAACTAACGGAATCGGCGTTGATTGACAACAAAGACATCGTTAAGCGACATTTGTTGGCGATTCGGCGCTATGGCGTACGAATATTTCTCGATGATTTTGGGACGGGGTACTCCTCATTATCGCTGCTACAGCATTTTCCTATCGATGTGCTAAAGATCGACCGAAGTTTTGTGGTAGGTATTGCAAAGGGGAGTCACAGCTCAGTCGGTTTAGTACAGGCTATTATTAAGATGGCTCACGCATTGGATATGGAAGTGGTGGCTGAAGGCGTTGAGGGCAGGGATACCTGTCATTGGTTAATGCAACAACAGTGTGAATCGATGCAAGGATATTATTTTTCGAAACCAATCACCGGAGCGGCTTTACTGAAGCTACTCGATGATCGGTTGCAGGTGTCATCATATGACTTTAGTGAGTCTGTACTCATTTAATACCAACTCACTATCTGTCGCTAAGACTCTTTAAGCCATCTCGCTACGTCTTTGGCGTAATACGTTAATATGCCATCTGCACCGGCGCGTTTAAAGCACATTAACGCTTCCATCGCGACGCTTTTCTCATCCAACCAACCATTTTGCGCGGCGGCTTTGTGCATCGCATATTCACCACTGACTTGATAGGCAAAGGTTGGTACGCCAAATTCACTCTTAACACGGCGTACTATATCAAGATACGGCATGCCGGGTTTAACCATGACGGTATCGGCGCCTTCGGCTAAATCTAGGGCTATTTCGTGCATTGCCTCATCACTATTGGCAGGATCCATTTGATAATTCTTCTTATTACCGCCTTTAAGGTTGCTTGCCGAGCCTACTGCGTCTCTAAATGGGCCATAATAAGCACTAGCGTACTTAGCAGAGTAAGCCATAATTTGAGTATTAACATGACCTGCTGCTTCCAATGCTTCGCGGATAGCGCCGATGCGGCCATCCATCATGTCTGATGGGGCGACCATATCGGCGCCAGCATCGGCATGTGATAAGGCCTGTTTAACTAAAATCTCGGTGGTAATGTCGTTGAGTACATACCCATTGTCATCGATGATGCCATCTTGACCATGTGTGGTAAAAGGGTCTAGTGCAACATCGGTGATCACGCCTAATTCAGGGCACGCTTCTTTCAGCGCTCGAACCGCTTTTTGTGCTAACCCCTGAGGATTGTATGCTTCATGGGCATCCAGTGTTTTTAGCGCAATCGGGGTGACGGGGAATAATGCAACGGCGGGCACACCAAGGTCTACTAGCTCCAGTGCTTCTTTGACGAGCAGGTCGATAGACACCCGTGTTACGCCAGGCATTGACTCGATTTCTTCGCGACGGTTTTTTCCTTCAACCACGAACATTGGATAAATTAAGTCATCGACAGTTAAGGTGTTTTCAGCCATTAAACGGCGGCTAAAGTCATGTTTTCTTAAGCGGCGCATACGCGCGCTTGGGTAAGCTTTAGGTACAATATTCATGATAATTCTCTTGATTTAATCTTGCGCACCAGTGGCACTACATACTTGGTTTCGTCCATGCTCTTTCGCTTCGTAGAGCGCTTTATCTGCCTCAACAAAGAGTTCGCTTGGCGCGGTGTCATCATCGATGATCATCGTTGACACACCAACACTAACGGTAACGTTGATTTCGACACCATCACATACTACGGTATGACTTTCTATTTTCGAACGGATTAATTCGGCGACTTTCAGGGCGCCTTTATGGTCAGTATTGGATAATAGAACAGCAAACTCCTCTCCGCCATAACGACAAACATAATCATTGGGTCTGCGCAGTATTGTCATGATCTTTTGGGCGAATGCTATCAGCACTTTATCACCCATTAGGTGACCGTAATTGTCGTTCACGTTCTTGAATAGATCGATATCGAGCATCAGCAGTGATAACGGTGTTTTCTGGCGTCGACTGAGGCGATATTCCGCTACTACCCGTTGATCGAAAAACTTGCGATTTTTCGCGCCAGTTAACGCATCGTTAGTCGCTTGTTCTTCCAACCGTCGATTGGTTTCTTGCAGCTCGCGCAAGGTGACATTAAGTTCGAACGTGCGCTCATCAACCAAGGCTTCTAAGGTTTGCTGCTCTTGTTGTTGTTGTTCAAGGTTACTTTGCTCACGCGTTGCGCTTTCCGTCATCTCGATAAGTTGTTCCTGTAGCGATTGCTGTTTACTGTGAAGGCTATCAAGGGATTGCTTGATTAGTGTAACCGCAATGAGCGTCATGTTGAGCCCTAAAAACACTCTAAATAGCTGTGGTAGACCGGCGTCTTGGATGGATCCGGACAGAAATAGAAGTTTACTGCTAATTGCCAGAACAAAGGTAACAACAGTAAGCAGAGATAGAGTGCTTACGCTATGCTTTGATTTTATTTGAACCGCGACTAAAAATACCAGATAGCCCAAGGTTGAAATAAGTAATGTTATCGCGGTGAGCGCTGAAATAAAAATTGGCAATACCAATAAGATAACACAGCCAATTATTTGTGCCCTGCTCAGTAATAACAGTGCTTTATATTGTATGCGAGTGAGTCGCTCTTGAAAGTTTAATACATCGCTTATCAGCAACGTAATTAACCATAAACAGAGTATGATTAATGTGGGACTTAGTAAGTTTTGTAGCCAGGGAGTATTTGGCCAAACGACAAGGCTAGCATAGCCTTCGAGGATAGTGGTCAATAATAACCAACTTAATGCGTAACAGCATACATATAACAGGGCGGGACGTTTACACACTAAATATGACGCCAAACTTGCGAGAATCATGACCAGCATTAAGGAGGTGAGTATCCCGAAGCTGTAACCATCGGTCGCGGCATTGGCCAGCGATTCCTCAACGGTGACCAGAGATAAATGCATGGCGGAGGCCGCACTGGAAGTGTATTTAAGATATATAGTTAGAGCGGGTCGATTCTGTGGTAATGGATAGAGGAAAACACGGGTTGGCGTTGGGCGCACATCAGCGTTTAGCGTATCACCCGCTTGATACTCGATAAAATCGTTGTCGCTTTCGATATAGACTTCTAGCGCATCAATTAATGGATTTGCTGATTCTAGAAACCACTGTTTGTGGTGAGCGTGGGGTAAATCAACGGTGATCCGCAGCCAATAATGTCTGGGTATCAAACCAAAGGATAAAGCGCTCTTAGTGGTATGCCACTCTTTGTCATCCAACTTAGCCACGTAGTCGATAAAGTAATCGCGATCATCTTGGCTGAAATACTCAATCTTATGCGAGTGAGAATCAATTTTAATACGTTCGTCATGTTTGGAAAATGATTCAAATGGTACTAAAACCGTCAATAATAGTAATAATGCGCGCATGAATAACATTTTAAGTCCAATTAAGTTGCCAGATTGAAAAATTTCTTGGTGGTATTCAAACAGTTATTTAACAATTGTTCAAGAGGCTCTTGCCGTAAATCGGCGACTTTCTGTGCGATATGTTTTAAATTGACCGGCGTATTTGTACGAGATTTTGGTTTGGGCTTTAGGTCTCGGGGTAATAAGTAGGGTGAATCAGTTTCTAACATCAGACGATTACTCGGAATATATTTAACGGCTTGTTGTAGTGATTGGCCACGTCGCTCGTCGCAAATCCACCCTGTGACGCCAACATGTAAATCTAACTCGAGATACTGATCGAGTTCTTCTTTGGTACCGGTAAAGCAATGAATGACCGCGTTAATTAACTGAGGACGGTATTTTTCCAATATCTCAATGAATTTCTCATGTGCATCACGTTGATGCATTACCACCGGCATATTAAGTTGCACTGCAAGTTGAAGCTGTGCTTCAAAGGCGTCGATTTGTTGTGAGCGCGGTGAGAAGTTGCGATTAAAATCTAACCCGCACTCGCCTAATGCTACCACCTCTGGTTGCAGCGCCAACTGAGTTAAGTGAGCAAGCGACTGTTCATTAAACGTTTTTGCATCGTGGGGGTGAATACCAGCGGTAGAGAATATCGTTCCGGGAAACGCTTTGGCATGCGCTAGCGCAACATCGCTGCCGTCCTCACTACACCCTAATGCGATAAGTTTGGTGACATTAGCATTCGCTGCGTCTTGCACTAGAGTGGTGACTCGATCTTGCAGAGGACCATGGCTCAGGTTTACCGCAATGTCGATTAATTGAATCTCGCTCACTTGACTCTTTTTATCCGGATCTTTTTATTACGATCGACTTGGCCAAGGAAAAATGAGCCCAAAGCGCCTTTCTTAATAAAGGCTTGCTTATTGTCTTTTAGACGATAGCTCTCAGAGCTTGTTTGCTTCCAAATCTGACCGTTTGCTAAGGTAAAGGTCAATTTTCCTCTAGGTCCCTTATCGATATTGACAACCGTGATCTGTAATTTATCTGGAGTCAGTAATGTCTGTTTAGCCTCAAAGCCAAATAATTCTGTTTTGTCGATCTCCAGCGTATCTTGCGGCTGATGATTTATTTTGTCGAAGCAAACAAGGCGTTGTTGACCGTTAGCTATCGTGGCACAGCTCGCTAGCTGTTGTTGTAAAGTCGAGGCATTGGCCACATTCGTTAGTAGCAGCGCGAGGCTGAAACCACTAAGGGTGAGTAGGTGATTCATCATCTAATTCCTCATCATCTGTTTTAGGTTTATACATCGAAGCAACAATAATGCCGCACTCAAATAAGATAAGCATCGGCACCGCTAGCATCGATTGCGAAATAATATCTGGCGGTGTTAGCAGCATACCGACAACAAAGGCGCCAACTACAACATAAGGGCGCTTCTCACGTAATTTGGCTGGTGTGGTCACGCCGCCCCAACACAATAAGATAATTGCAATCGGGATCTCAAAAGTGAGGCCAAAGGCAAAAAATAATTTGAGTACAAAATCGAGATAACTCTCGATGTCTGTCGCGATAGTCACGCCTTCCGGTGCGACACTGGTAAAGAACCCAAAGACCACAGGAAACACCACGTAGTACGCGAAAGCGATGCCGGCGTAAAACAGGAGGGTGCTAGAAAGTAGCATCGGCATCACTAGGCGTTTTTCGTGCTTATACAGCGCTGGTGCGATAAAGCCCCAAATCTGGTGGAGCACGAACGGAATAGCGATAAAGAATGACAGCATCATGGTGAGTTTAAAGGGGGCAAAAAATGACGACGTGACCCCCGTTGCAATCATCGATGAACCTTCTGGAAGGTGGGCATTTAATGGTGCTGAGACATAGCTATAAATGTCATTGGCGAAATAAACGAGGCACACAAATATGACTAAGATACTTAGGATAGCCTTGAGTAAGCCGTTTCTAAGTTCCATTAGATGGCTAATTAAGGGTTGTTGCGATGACGACATAATTATTCTTTATCTTGTGTTGGGGCCGCAGGTTTAGCCGGATCAATTTCATAAGGGCGGGTGACATCGGCCGCCGCTTCTTGCAATGATTTTACCGATTCACGCAACTCTTGCGGAATAGCATCGCTGTTAAGATCGCTACTAATATTTTCGGCCTTCTTAAGATCGCTATGCAGTTTGTCGATCTCGAGCTCTTGCGCCAGCTCTTCCTTAACATTGTTAGCCATTCGCCGTGCAGTGCGGATCCAGCCTGATACAGTTCTTACCGCTACGGGCAAGCGCTCCGGTCCTAGGACTATTAGCCCTAAAACACCGATCACGATAAGTTCCCAAAATCCAATAGTTGGCATTGTTTATTACGCCTGATCTTTTTCTTTTGTTTTGGTTTGCACTGTATCGTTGTCCGCGACATCTTGCTCTTTGTTATCTAACGTTTTTTTGTCTTCGCCTTCAGGGTTCATCGCTTTCTTAAACCCTTTTACAGACGAACCCAGATCGCTACCTAAATTACGTAACTTCTTAGTGCCAAATAATAAAACAATGATCACAGCAACGATTAATAGTTGCCAAATTCCGATATTTCCCATAACTACTCCAATCTAATCTAAATAATAAACTTAAGGTACATTCTAATCGCTTTTGGACTTAGGTGTACAGCCTCACTAGCTTTTGTGTTTCCAGGCCATCAACCACGCAAGTATCCCGACGCCAGCAACTACCATCGGTGGCCATGATACGCCATTGGATTGATAGATAAGGGTCGAGCAGATCAATAAAGTGCCACCTATAGTTGCCCAAAATTGAGATTTTTGCCCAGTCTGTTGAGTTGCTAACTGCAATTGTTGATTTTTTTGCCACTGTGCCTGATGTCGCGGCTGCTGCTTGAGGTGATCATAAATCAAGTTTGGCAGCTCGGGCATCTTCTCGACCCAGTATGGCGCGTTGTTCTTGATGCCTTGGTATAACGCCTTGGGACCCATTTGCTCCTTTAGCCAATTCTCGAGGAAAGGTTTCGCTGTCTTCCATAGATCGAGCTCAGGGTACAATTGTCGACCAAGCCCTTCGACGTAGAGCAAGGTTTTCTCCAGTAACACCAGTTGCGGTTGCACCTGCATATTAAACTGGCGCGCCGTTTCAAAGAGGCTGATCAAGACATGACCAAACGAGATTTCAGATAACGGTTTGGCGAAGATGGGTTCGAGCACACGGCGAATAGCCAGCTCAAACTCTTCGACATTGGTATCTGCGGGTACCCAACCGGAATCGATATGTAAGGTGGCAACTTTACGGTAATCTTCGTTGAAAAACGCCACAAAATTCTCAGCGAGATAGCGCTGATCATCTTTGTTAAGCGTACCGATGATGCCACAATCGATGCCGATGTATTTGGGGTTGCCTGGTGTTTCACGAGAGACAAAGACATTGCCCGGGTGCATGTCGGCATGGAAGAAACTATCGCGAAAAACCTGGGTGAAGAACACTTCGACACCGCGCTCTGCTAGTAATTGCAGGTTAGTACCTTGCGCCTTTAATTCCTCGACATTACCCACCGGAATGCCGTAAACCCTCTCCATCACCAGCATATTGTTATAACAATATTGCGGGTAAATCTTTGGTACGTAGAGCGAGTCTGAATTGAGGAAGTTATGCCGTAGAATTTCGGTGTTAGCCGACTCTTTTGTCATGTCCAATTCATTGAGAATGGTGCGTTTGTAATCCTCGACCACTTCCACTGGGCGTAATCGGGCGCTAAATTCAGGTAATGCCTTGGTCAGTAATTTAGCAAAGGTGGCCATTAAATCGGTATCGCTTAGGATGACCTGCTCGATGTTCGGCCGAATAACCTTAATGACTATCTGCTGATTATTTTCCTTTAGCGTGGCGGTATGCACTTGGGCAATCGATGCGCTCGCTAAAGGCTGTGGATCAAATTCGCTAAATATTTCATCGATAGGGCTTTGTAAATTGTCGGCGATTAGCGCTATGGCTTGATCGCTCGGGAACGCCGGCACATTATCTTGTAATTGAGCCAGCTCGTCCGCGATATCGCCGCTGAGTAGATCGCGCCGGGTCGATAACATCTGGCCAAATTTGACATAAACGGGACCTAACTGCTCGAGGCATAATCGTAATCGGGTCGCTTGAGTCTTATCTTTATGACGATTGTGCAGCCAAAAGAAACAATAACGCCCCAGTTTTAATGCGAACGGTATACGCTGCCACGGGATAAATTCATCCAAACCGTGTTGTAGAAAAACCTTGTTGAGATGGTAAAAACGACGCAGACGGTTAAACTTCATTGAGATCTCTCTAGCTGGCTAACCTGCTGGGCTAGTCGCTCTACTTGCTGTGAAAGGGAGTCTATCTGGTCGCTAAAATGGACGAATTCGAGTGGACTAATGGCGAGCTTCGCTTCGTGCTTTAGATAGTCAGCCAGCGCTTTCTTACTGTTAGTACTCTGTTCTTTAATGACACTACTTATATTTTTGGCTCGGGTGGTTAAACGGTGTGCTAGCACGTCACCCGTATAGGAAGACAGGTGCTGGGCCCAGTCAATATCGAGTTCGGTGATCAGATCAGCAAATTGTTGGAGTACTTTGGTATCCCCATCAATGATCAGTTGATCGCTCTTGATTAGCTCACTGATGTTATGTTTGTTTTTAAGCGCGATTAGCGTGTCGATACCTAGGGTTAAGACGACACTAACGTCGCCTTCATAGCGCCCTAATACTTCGACGCGACGATTATTGATATAAAAGAATAGCGGTTTTTTATATTCATTGAGCTTGATATGGACAACATGTCCCGCTAGAGCATCAAGTGCACTGTCACTATTTGAGCTTAGACGCAACAGCTTGTTGATGGCGGTTTCAACCGTACCGCCGATCAGGCTTGATAAAGGCATGCTAGCTCCTAGTATTTATAGCCGCGATGAAGGGCGACAATTCCACCCGTTAAATTGTAGTACTGGGTCTGGTCAAAACCGGCAGTGTCCATCATCCCTTTGAGTGTCTCTTGATCAGGGTGCATGCGAATCGATTCGGCAAGATATTTGTAACTTTCGCTATCATTGGCGATCATTTTACCCATGGTCGGCAGCAGGTTAAAGCTGTAAACATCATAGGCCTTTGACAACATTTCATTGCTTGGCTTTGAAAACTCGAGTACTAACAAACGCCCACCGGGTTTTAACACGCGATACATTGAGCGTAGCGCCTCATCCTTATCGGTCACATTACGCAGGCCAAAGGCGATGGTGATCAAGTCAAAAGTATTCTCAGGGAAGGGCAGGGCTTGGGCATTGGCTTGCACGTATTGCACATTAGACACCACACCGAGATCGCGCAGCTTGTCACGACCTACTTTGAGCATCGAATCATTGATATCGGCGAGGATAACCTGACCTTCTTTACCAACGATGCGTGAGAATTTAGCGGTTAAATCACCAGTACCACCCGCTAAATCTAATACTTTTTGTCCCGGACGTACACCTGAGCAGTCTATCGCAAAACGTTTCCACAGGCGATGAACCCCAAAAGACATTAAGTCATTCATAATGTCATATTTGGCGGCAACAGAATGAAAGACCTCAGCAACCTTGGTGGCTTTTTCTTCGAGCTTGACTTGTTCATAGCCAAAATGGGTTGTTTGATTTTCGTTGCTGCTCATGACATTTCTCACTAAAAATTTTAACCTTAGTGTACTTGATGGCGGGGGCTTTCTAAACCAAATTAAGCAATTATTTTGACGGAGAATAAATAAACATAAAATTATTTGAACTTAATCAAAAACGTCGACTCCTATATAATGACACAGAGCTTATCTCTCTTGTTTCCTTGTAGCTTTACATTATAGGCACCTCATTTAGTAAGGTGCTTTTTTTTGTCCTAAATTCGTCTTTTCAACGTAGTAAAATAACGTTAATGGTATAAAATAGCAGTTCTTATTCTGATTTAAGTTTTCTTATGCCACAAACCAAAGAATTCAAGCAAGGGTTAATTTTTGCGTTCGCCGCGTATATCATGTGGGGGATCGCGCCATTATATTTTAAGGCCATCGATAATCTTCCCGCACTGGATATCCTGCTCCATCGCGTGCTGTGGTCATTTGTGTTTTTATTTGTCATTATTCTTGCCACCAACGGTCTGCGCCGAGTCGGTGCTGTCTTTAAGCAACGACGAAAAGTCGGTTTGCTGGTGATTAGCTCAATTATTATCGCATTCAACTGGCTAATATTTATATGGGCGGTCAATAACGATCACATGGTTGATGCATCACTCGGTTATTTCATTAACCCTATTCTTAATATTGTACTGGGCACGTTATTTTTAAATGAAAAACTAAGGAAATTCCAGTGGCTAGCGGTTGCTATCGCGGTATCTGCAGTGTTATTTGAGGTGATTTCCTTCGGTTCTATTCCTTGGGTATCGTTGACCTTAGCTGTTTCATTCGGCATCTATGGGCTGATGCGTAAGAAGATTCAGGTCGACGCGATAAGTGGCTTGTTCATCGAGACATTGATGTTGGTTCCGGTTGCATTAACTTATTTGTTATTGATTGATAGTAGCTCGTTGTCACTACTGACGAGAGACGTGAGCTATAGTTTATTGATCATGGCCGCAGGCATTGTGACCACGTTGCCCCTATTGGCATTTTCCGCTGCCGCAATCCGTATACCGCTATCGACACTCGGTTTCATCCAGTATATCGGTCCAAGTATCATGCTACTGATGGCCGTCACTATGTTTGGTGAGCCGCTTGAATACTACAAAATGATCACCTTTGGCGTGATCTGGTTGGCGCTAATTGTCTATAGTGTGGACGGCATATATCATAGCAAGAAGAAACGTAAAGACACATCGGCTAAGTAGCCTAGCGATTTTCTTAGCGCAGTTTATAAGGGGGGTAATATACCTTATCAACAGCGCCACTGAGCCTATACACCTGTTTTGCACCAATCAATTTAGCCTTTGTTACCTCATCGTAAGCGCTTATTAGAAGTACCATTATAGTCGATGTGGAATTTTTCACTGCTCAAATTTTTTTCATCAATTTGATAAAAAATCTTAGTTTTTAACTTTTTTTCAGACGTTGTATGGTTGTTTTTAACAAAAAAACAACAACATTACATTTATTCGTCGGGGAGAACATCATGGAGTATTCAACAAAGCAATTTAAGCTCGCATTATTACCACTTGCCATTACATTGGCCTGTAGTTCAAATGTCAATGGGGCCGAGCAAGAGCAGGCTCAGATCGTCGATAATAGAAAAATCGAAGTCATTTCGGTGACCGCGCAAAAGCGAATACAAAACCTGCAGGAAGTCCCCGTTGCTATTACTAATATTTCTAGCGAGGATATCGCGAGACACGGTTTTGATAGCGCGGCGGATATCCAGTTTCAGACACCTGGCTTGATTGTTTCTTACTCTTCCACCAATGCGATTCCTAATTTTACCATTCGTGGCGTTGGGCTAAATGATTTTACTGCGGTGCAGAGTTCACCAATCGCGATTCATGTCGATGATGTGTATTTTGGATCGTCGACTTTACTTAACTTCTCGCTGTTTGATGTCGAACATGTCGAAGTGCTTAAGGGACCGCAAGGGACGTTATATGGTCGTAACTCTACGGGGGGTGCAGTTAATTTTTTCACTAACAAACCATCACAAGACTTTCAGGTCGGTGGCAGCGTGAATGTCGCAAACTATAACTCTTTTACCACCGAAGGCTTTGTTTCCGGCGGTTTAACGGAGACGGTATCGGCACGGTTGTCAATTTATAACACCGACCAAGGCTCTGGTGCGTACTCGCACCCGGTGCATGGCGAGGTAGGAAAGAAAGATAAAATTGCAGGCCGCTTACAGTTCTTATGGGAGCCGTCTGATAATTTCGACGCGCGGATGATTATCTTTGGTGGTAAAGACCAGTCCGACGGTAATCAATATCAAGGTTTGGTGACCTATACCCAAGATGGCAGCGAAATATGTGCGCCGATCAATAACAACGATCTGAGTTTCTCGGGGCAGCAACAGTGTTACTCTCTGGCTAATCCAGGTATCGAGCCGGTGCAAAGTGTAGATGGCGACCCCTTTACGCTGCAAAGTGGCATCATTAACCGTGATGATATCGAAGTTATCGGCACGTCACTAGCGCTTAATTATGAATTCGATGACATGCTATTGTCGTCAGTTACTAGTTATAACAGTGCCGACCGGGTATCTCAAGAAGACGCCGATGGCACGACATTACGGGCTATCGATGTCGGTTATGAGACACATTTCACGCAGTACAGTGAAGAATTACGTCTCGCTTCCCTGTCCCCACAAGCATTAGAGTGGACAATGGGACTCTATCTCTCGAGCGATAGTTTGGAGACGCCGCGCACGGAAACGGATTTAAGTGATATCTTCGGTGGTTTTAGGCAAAATCATGCCTACCAGCTCGATACTGATTCGGTCGCGATATTCTCACACAATGAATATCATATCGATGATGAACTGTCGGTCGTAGCGGGGCTGCGCTACACCTACGAAAACAGAGCATTTAAAGGAGGCACACTAAATGTCGAGTCTGGCAGTGGGCCTTCAGATAGAGGTGATTTTGTTCCTTCACCAACACCGGTGCCCGATTATAATGATGCCGGCGCCTTTGATGAAGCTTATATTAATGAGGATGTTACCTTCAAAAAATGGTCTTGGCGTCTAGGTCTTAATTATAACCTCAGCGATAACTCCTTTGTCTATGGCAGCATCTCAAATGGCTTTAAGAGTGGTGGGTTTGTCGGTGACATCACTAATCAGACCGTGCTCGAAAACCCTTACGATGAGGAAACGTTAACGGCGTTTGATGCCGGGATTAAGTCGGATCTCCTCGATAAGACATTACGTTGGAATAACTCGATTTTTTATTATGACTACCAAGATGTTATTCTCGCGGTCGATGTCATTCAGGACGGTGAAGGTGAGCTCAATACGCTGTTTACCAATGATAATGTTTCCGATGCCGATGTCTTTGGTTTTGAGTCTGATCTGGTGTGGCTACCCGCCGATGATTGGGAGATACGCTTGGCAGGAACCTATCTCGATACCAAACAAACACAAACCAAGGATGTGGTGCAAAAGATTGACGGCAGCGAGTTACTCTTTGCGCCGAAATTGAGCGCTAACTTTTCGATTCGTTATACCAGCGAACTGACTGATGATATCACTGGTTCGTTTCAAGTCTCAGGCACCACACGCTCATCACATTACGCCGAGGCTGAAAGTGTACCCATCGCTAAAATTGATGGCTACAGCTTGCTCAACGCCAACTTTTTATTTACGCCAACCGATGGTGACTGGAGTGTTAGTGTCTGGGCTAAAAACCTTACTGACAAGGAGTACACCACCTACATCAACGATTTACGAGGATTGGGAACGGTCTTAAAAACACCCGGCATGCCACGCACCTTCGGCGTAAAGATCTCCTACAACTTCTACTAACCCACCCCAGAGCCCCTCCCGGGGCACTTTAATTGCGGGACAGGCACACTTTTATTGTTGATTTGCGCTAAAATTGAGCAGGCTGTGTCTTTTTGTACTAGAGTCGTTGAGTGAAATGAACGGGAGGATATGCGATGACTCGCCAAGAAACGGCTTAATTGATCTGACGTCAACGTCGTACTACTACGTGATAAAGCGCTATATTAAACGCTCCTACCTTTATGGAAAGGATCAATACAGTGGTCAAAACTATGAACATCGACGGCAGTGGATCGTCGATAGAATCAAATTACTTTCAAGTGTATTCTCAATAGATATAGCGGCTTACGCCATTATGCCAAATCACTATTACCACCTCGTTTTACATGTCAATAAAGTGAACGCCGATTGTTGGAGCATGGATTAGGTCATTCAGCGTTGGTATCGTTTGTATAATGGCAATTTACTGGTCGATTGCTCCCTTGCTGGTGAGGAACTTTCTGAGGCTCATTTAGATGCCGTGATTGACGTTGCAAATATTTGGCGCAAACGTCTATACGATATATCCTGGTTTATGAAGTGCTTAAATGAATTTATAGCTCGACTGGCGAACAAAGAAGATAATTGCACTGGCAAGTTTTGGGAAGGAAGATTCAAGTCGCAAGCGTTACTCGATGAGACGGCATTGATAGCTGCATGGCTTACGTCGATCTCAACCCTGTTCGAGCAGGCACTAGTTCGTCACTTGAAGGTAGTGATTATACATCTATGCAGCTACGTATCAGGAAATTTAAAAGATATCAAAGGTATATTAACTGTAGTAAATCAAAGGAATATAAGGTGTGCGAGCAACCGAAAGCGTTAGTCGATTTTTCTGATATTAAAAATACCAACGATATCCCTTTCTCGCCCCCAAATTCTCTACACTCTAGGTGTAAAAGCTGATGATTGGCTTGAGGTAGTGAAAAACGTTCGACGTCATTATAGTAATTTTGCGGGAGCTCAACATCGACTGCGACAATGTGCACATAGTCACGGTCAAAGCTGGTATACAGAGGGTGGCTGACCTTTAAATTTCCAGTCTCTGTACCATGCATACCTAAAGGTAGGGCTGGTTGTGCTCGGTTTTAAAATTGAGTGTCGAATCATCATATTTTTAACTATCGAATAACTCAACGAGACGAAAACACATCGATATCGAAGCAACTATAGGGGGATGTCGGGACACTAAACTCAATGATTGCAAAGTTTTATAGCTAAATAAATTAGCCCGTCCCGGATTGAGGAGTTAGGGGTGGGTGAAGCCGTAGATGAAGGATTTGAGGTTATTGCCTAGTTCTTCGCATAAGTAGCCGCCTTCTTGGACGATAACCGTGGGTAAGTTGGTACTGCCTAGCAGCTTGCCTATTTCGGCAAAACCCGGTGTCGTTACGGTCAATCCGGCGAAGGGGTCTCCTTCGAACGCATCGAGGCCGAGGGAAACGACTAATGCCGTTGGTGCAAACGAATGTAGGCGTGTTAAGGCGCTTTCTAACGCGGCTAAAAATGCGTTATCCCCCGAGCCTCGCCGTAATGGCAAATTATAATTATATCCGAGTCCAGCTCCTTCGCCTCGTTCGCTGGCGTGTCCCCAAAAGAATGGATAAAAGCTTATTGGGTTGGCATGTATCGAGATGGTTAATACATCGGAACGGCCATAGAAAATCCCTTGGGTGCCGTTACCATGATGCAGGTCAACATCGATAATAACAACGCGATCATGTGCCGCACGTAACATTTGTGCTGCAACGGCCGCATTGTTGACATAACAAAATCCGCCCGCCATATCCGCGTAGGCGTGATGGCCGGGTGGACGGCATAAGGCGTAAGCCGCAGATGCGCCATCGAGTACTTCACTCGCCGCGGAAGCTGCACAATTGGCACTGGCTTGTACCGCTGCCCAAGTACCAGAACCGATTGGGCAAGCCGTATCGGCCATATGATAACCTGCTTGTCCGACGGGAGACTCTGGATAGCTGAAATCTTGGCGATTGGGCTGGATGCCTGGAATGACTTCATCAGAGCTCCCTTCTATTTGCTGCCAGCGCTGATGAATCGACGATAGAAACTGTAAGTATTCAGGGGTATGTACCGCCGCAATCGGGGCTAAGCCGTGATCGGCGGGTTCAACAACATGAAGGCCGCCGGAGGTGGCTGCATCGATTAACACATTGAGCCGTTGTGGCACCTCTTGGCATGGCTGAAAGTGCCCATTAGAGATAAATGTTTGTGGATCATGTTGTTGCTGCTGATCAAATGAGCAAAAAGCTTTCATTATTATTATCCTTCAATGTTATTTAACAGCTGAACACATCGTAGCGTTAGCTTAAGTTTTTTCTAATTGGCACCAGCGACTAATAAACAAGGCGTAAGTCTTTAACGTTTGCCTAATTGATTCGATGTTGACGCACTCATCGATGCCATGAATATTCTTGGCGATGGGGCCATAGCAGGTACCCGCTGTTTTATTGTAGAAATGAAACGCCCGCAGATCGGTAGTACATGTCGATAAGTAACATTCTGGCTCGCTGTTGGTCAGGTGCTGATGGCAGGAGGACAACATCGTGATTCCAGGGTTTTTCAAGTCGACTAAATGTCCTTCGGAACGAAAACCATGAAAACGTAACTTTGGCTTACACTCATTTAATTCAATATGCTGACTGCAGGCGAAGTCGATTCTATCGCTTATTAGTTGCATGATGTGATTGCTGCTCATACCTTGGGGAAAGCCGATTCGCCCCTCCATTTGCGCAGAGGCTGGGACACTCGACGCCCAATTTCCGCCGCTGAATTTACCAATGTTAAGGTTAAATGGATGGGAAAATTGATCATAAGGCGCTTGGCGATATTGCTCGTTAAGCTGTGCTTCTAAATCCTTTAAATAGGGGATTAGCAGCTGCAGTAGCTCGATGGCATTATTGCCGGCCGAGGTATCTAATACGTGCGCTGGACGCCCATTGAGCGTGATTTTAAACCACAAGACGCCTAATTGACCACTGTATATAGTTGGGCCGAAAGGTTCGGGGATTAATACGAAATCGCCATCATAACCTCGCTCTATGCAGGCCAATGTGCCATTGCCGGTACATTCCTCTTCGATGACCGCTTGAATAGTCAGTGGCGACGTTATTCGGTACCCCGCGTGATGCACGGCATGCACGGCATAGATCATCGCGGCGACACCCGATTGCATATCGCCAGCCCCCCGGCCATACAGCCAGCCGTCTTTTTGCCACGGCTCGTTGGGTGGTCGCGACCACATTTCAAAAGGGCTGGCGCTAACCACATCGAGGTGGCCATTTAAGACTAGTGTTTTTCCTGCTGCCTGTGGGTTAAGGGCGCATACGAGATTGTATTTCTCGTCATAACACCAAGACACTGGCGCAAACAACCGATGTTGACCGATTCTATTGATATCAATCGGTACCCGAACGACGGGCAATTCGATCGCCTTTAAGTTGCGCTCGACCACGTCCAGCACCGCTTGTTCTTGATTGAGCACCGAATATTGTTTGACCATCTCTTGGGTGAAATCGATCACTGTGCTAAACAGTTGATCACAGCTAGCCAAGATGGCTTGTTCAATTGAATCATTCATAGAAACCTCTTCGCCGTCATTGTTAATATGCCTGTTGCAGTATTGCTTGTAACAACACATTTGCGCCAGCGGCTAAGTCATCACTCTGGGCATTTTCTGCCTCGTTGTGGGATAGCCCACCTTCACACGGCACGAAGATCATGCTGGTGGGCACTTGCTGCGCTACATATAAAGAGTCATGGCCAGCCCCGCTCACTATCTCCATGTGCGGGTAGCCGAGTGATTCAACGGCACTAGTCACCGCGCTAATACACTGCGGCGCAAAGTTGGTTACTTCCATGCGCCAAGTTTCTTGCAGCTGATGAGTCACCTCATGCTCCTTGCAGCACTCAATTACCTTTAGCGCTAGCTTATCCGCCATGTCGGCTACAACGTTTGCCTGTGGATGGCGCAAATCAATGTTTATTTTCAAAGTTTCTGGCACCGTATTTGGGGAGCCCGGCAAGGCTTGAATATCGCCGATTGTCGCTCGTCCCCACGGACCATTATCGGTGGCCAGCTGATAACAAAACTGTAAGATGGGGAGCATAGCTTGCACCGGATCTTTTCGGTCTTCCATCGGGGTTGGTCCTGCATGACATGGCATTCCTCCCAGGGTGAGTTCGTACCATCTTAATCCCTGAATACCAGTGACAATGCCAATTTGTTTGTGCTGTTTCTCTAGAATAGGCCCTTGCTCGATATGCGCCTCAAACGCCGCTTTTATTGGCCTCGGGGTAGCGGACAAGTTGCCCTTATAGCCGATGCGTTTTAGCTCGTCACCAACCGTTAGTCCCTCTTTATCCATCGTTTGATAGGTGTCATGTAGCGCTAGGTTGCCGCTCCATACTCCTGAGCCCATACAGGCGGGGGAGAAGCGGGAGCCTTCTTCATTGGTCCACACGATAACCTCGATCGGATGCTCTGTCTCTATTCTATGTTCGGTAAGCACCCGCAATATTTCGAGCCCCGCCAAAACGCCATATACACCATCGAACTTGCCGCCAGTTGGCTGCGTATCGAGATGACTGCCGGTAATAACCGCTGGCAACTGGTTATTCTTGCCGGGACGACGTGCGAAGATATTGCCTATTTCATCAATTAGAATGTCACAGCCCAATTGCCGACAGTTGCAAACAAATAGATCCCGTGCCTGTTTATCTAAACCTGTGAGTGCCTGTCGATTACAGCCGCCTTTGTTGGTGGCGCCTATTTCGGCCATCTGCATCAGGGAATCCCACAGTCGTTGCTGATTGACCCGTAGTGTCGAGTTATCGTTCATGATCAATTACCTCTACTTGTTCGATGAGAGCGTGACTACCGCATTACCGCTTTGACTTCCTGAAATTCTTCCAATCCATATTGCCCCCACTCGCGACCATTACCCGATTGCTTATAGCCACCAAAGGGTGCGGCGGCATCGACGCCAGCACCATTAATATGCACCATGCCCGTACGCAGTTTTTTGGCCACTCTTAGTGCGCGTTCTTTATCGCTGGAACTGACGTATCCCGATAGACCATAGGGGCTATCGTTTGCAATATCGATCGCTTGTTGTTCTGTGTCATAGGGAATTAATACGAGCACCGGGCCAAATACTTCTTCCCGAGCGATGGTCATGCTGTTATCGATCTTGGAAAACACAGTGGGCTTAACGAAATATCCCTGTTCTAAGCCTGATGGTTTTCCGAGTCCTCCGGCTATAAGTTCTCCGCCTTCATCGATGGCGACTTGGATTAAGTGTTGAATTTTTTCGTATTGAGTTTGCGAAACCACCGGACCGAGGAACGTCTCTTTGTCATCAATCGAGCCCATCTTAATGCCATCGGCGGCCTTGGCGGCAATGCCTATGGCTTGTTGGTAATGCTGTTGGGGGATCAACATGCGTGTTGGCGCGTTGCATGATTGCCCGGTATTGTGCATACATGCGATAACACCTTGGCTAACGGCTTCTTCAAGGTTGACATCATCAAGCAAAATATTGGCCGACTTGCCGCCAAGTTCTTGTGACACTCTTTTAACGGTATCCGCCGCCGCTTTTGCCACGGCTATACCGGCCTGCGTAGAACCAGTAAATGACACCATGTCGACATCTGGATGTCTAGATAGCGGCGCACCAACGCCTTGGCCATCGCCGTTTATCAGATTAAATACTCCGGGAGGCACGTCCGCTTCGTCAAGTATCTGGGCGAAAAGGTAGCCGCTCAGCGGCGCTATTTCACTCGGTTTTAGCACCACTGTACACCCGGCGGCTAGCGCTGGGGCTACCTTGCAGGCAATCTGATTCATTGGCCAATTCCATGGCGTGATCAAGGCGCAGACCCCGACGGGCTCATGAAATAACAAGCTGCTGCCAATTTCCCCGTCGAAGCTGCTCTTTTTCAATGCGGCTAATGTCTGTACTAAATGCGCTAGGCCTGAGCCAGTTTGCGCCACTGTCGCCAGCGATATGGGCGCGCCCATTTCATCACTAATATGACGTGCCATCAGCGCTGATTTATCTTTATAGATACTGATAATTCGCTCGAGTAACTCGATTCGCGATTGCTTAGACGATTGTGAAAAATCGACAAATGCCTCCTTCGCTGCCTCCACCGCTAGGTTGACGTCTGTCTCATTGGCGAGGCAAATCTTACCGATCACTTGCGCCGAACTAGGTTGAATCACCGCAAGCTCTTGGCCATTGGTTACGGCACGCCATTGACCGTTGATATAGCATTTATCGTAGTTATACATAGCAATCCTATTGAGCTGAAAAGTTCTATTATCATTCTGCACATTGCCCCACCAATGCGCAATGAGCACAATGCCGCAAAATATTCATCACGTTAATTAGCAAAATTAATACTAGTGGCGAGCAATACACAGCAAAGATACAAAGAAGCCGCCTCTCCCGAAGGAAGGACGGCTTAACGCAAACAATTAGAACGGGGTGATACGATTAAATCGGTTGGGTTGGAAGCTCGATCGAGCATTCCTTGAGGAGCCAGTGGGCCATATCGCGAATATGTTTGTTATTGAGTTTATCTGAACGATAGACCAGATAATAATTGAGCTCGGTGACCATGCTTTCTTGAAATGGTCTGATCAACTGCCCTGACTCGATCAAGTCTTGTGCTAATAACATGCTGCCGAGTACGATGCCTTGGCCAGCTAGCGCGCAATCAAGTGCTAGGCTCGAATCGTTGAAATTATATCCGGCGGCGCTATCAAGCTCATCCACATCTTCTTGTACTGACCAGGCATGCCAATCTTCGCGGCGATCTAATTGGTTATCGTGAATCAACGGGTAATTGAAAATGTCTTCTGGTTTTTCGATAGTTTCGCCAGCAGGTAATAGGCTAGGGGCATAGAGCGGAGTCACTTCATCGTCGAATAATTTAATGCATTCGACGCCGGGCCAATCGCCGGTTCCTAACCACACGGCTAGGTCAACCTCGGCATTTTCCAACGGATCTTGTGAATACTCGGTGTAAATCCAGGCGTCGATTTCACTGAACTGTTGTTTAAACTCTGGAATGCGTTTGGCTAACCATTTACTGACAAAGGCCGGTGTCGTATAGAGCACCACCAAGCCGGGCTTGTTGAAGAAGGCCAGTCGGATCGAGCCTTTTTGTAGCTGCCCCAGTACTAACTGTATTGTCTTAAGGAAATCGGCGCCGGCGTCGGTCACTTCAACGGTACGGTTGATCCGTTTAAATAGAGGCTGGCCAAAGTACTCTTCCAATATTTTGACCTGATGACTTATCGCCGACTGGGTCATGAATAATTCATTCGATGCTTTTGAAAAGCTATTGAGGCGTGCGGCGGCTTCGAAGCCTCGCAATGCCGATAGCGGGGGAAGACGGTTAAATCCTGATTTTCTTGGCATGCTGTTCCCTCGATTGCGCGATGCAATACTATTAGTTTTTTTTATTGATACTCAGATGCTTACTATTGAAAGACTATAATAATTATAGGTATAGTAATTTCAATGTCAAAACACATTAAAAATTTTCATTAATTCGAGAAAATTTTATCCTTTGTCAGTTCGCCAGCGAACCGCTAGATTTAAGCCTAGTAAATCGGGGCGCTGTCTTGCAGTCGTCAATTTAATTTAATTGGGTTAACACTCGGGGATTTTTTCTATGAAAGAATATTCAACAAAAGCAATCTGGGAGATGGATAAAAATCACTTTATTCACCCTTACACTAACTACCAGACCTTTGAGCATGAGGGCAGTCAGGTGATCTGTGAGGCAAGTGGCGTTCATATTATCGATGCCGATGGTGAAAAATACCTCGATGCTATCGCTGGGCTATGGTGTGTAAATATTGGTCATGGTCGGCAAGAAATGGCCGATGTCATTGCCGAGCAAGTGCTGAAAATGCAGTATTACAACCCATTTGGTCATAGCAGTAATGTACCAGGATCGGTGTTAGCGGCCAAGTTAGCTGAGCTGGCGCCCGGCGATCTTAATCATGTTTTCTATACCTGTGGCGGTTCGACCGCGGTAGATTCTGCCATTCGCTTGGTTCATTTTTACAATAATCAACGTGGAAAAACCGATAAAAAACAAATCATCTCTCGCAACAACGCATATCATGGCTCGACCTATGTCGCGGCAAATTTAACTGGAATTCATGCTACCAAAAACAGTTTTGATCGCATCGCAGATAGTTGGATTAGCCATATTTCTGCGGCCGATATGTTTCATCGCCCCGCAGGTGCCGAACACCTTGATGAGGTACAATATACTCAATTCTTAGCCGATGAATTCGAGAATAGAATTAACCAGTTAGGGGCCGATAATGTTGCCGCCTTTATTGCTGAACCTATTATGGGAGCTGGTGGTGTATTAGTTGCGCCAACGGGTTATCACCGAGCGATGCATCGAGTCTGTCAACAATATGATGTGCTCTATATTGCCGATGAGGTGGTGACCTCGTTCGGTCGTTTAGGACATTTCTTTGCATCTGAAGCTGTTTTCGATATGCAGCCGGATATTATCATTACGGCCAAAGGCATTAGCTCCGGCTATATTCCATTAGGCGCGGCAATTATCTCAGATCGCATCTATGAGGTGATTGCAAAACCCCAGTGTGAAGGCGGACTACTCACCATGGGATACACCTATACCGGCCACCCAGTGGCATGTGCCGCCGCACTGAAAAACATTGAAATCTTGGAGCGGGAAAATATCTGCGCCCATGTACGTGAGATTGGACCCTATTTCCAAGAAATGATTCAGTCGCTCAGAGATTTGAAAATATTTGGTGAAGCGCGTGGTATGAATCTGATGTCAGGGGTCGAGTTTGTGGCGGACAATCAAACGAATAAGCCGTTACCCGCTGCTGCCGATGTCGGCAATCGAGTGTTCGAACATTGTCGTAAACTCGGTCTTATCGTGCGCCCATTAGGTAATATCATCGTGATGTCGCCGCCACTAATCATTACCAAGGCTCATATCGATAGTCTGACCGTAATCTTACGTTCGGCCATCGAGTTGACGATGACCGACTTAGCCAAAGACGGCTATATATAATATATAACAGTTACATACAACGTCACAGGATTTTCCGCTATCGCAGTGGTAAATCCTGTTTTCGTTATCGTTTATATTATTTCCCCTCACACTACCCCGCAACACGCCAAGTCCAAATTCAATACCTTGATTGAGCTAGTGAAAGCGACGTTAAACGCTGGTGCTCAATAACATAAACCATGAGTCGGTCGTAATGCTTTCCTAGAGGCACGACGTCGCTCCAATAAAGAGTTTATTGTCTAAACAGCGCCATGGATTAGCACAAACGCTCAATGAGTATCATGCCTATGCACATGACTCAGGTTGTAGTCAAAGTGAGAATGATAATGAGGTAAGTAGGTAAAAGTAAGCCATGGACGGATTCACCGCGAGTTGAGCGTATTTAACCTGCTTACCTGAAGCAACTACAAGGCATGATTGGTAATTAATGGTCACTCCCTGATTATGAACCATAACGCCGTAATCGTTTTCTCCCCACTTACGTTGGGTAAAGAGGCCCGTAGGGCAAGGCGATAAGCGACCAACCGGCAACTGCTCCTCGGCAATAAGCTCCTGTCATTGCCCTAATTACGCTCATCCATGAGCTAATGCGTTGCTCTAGCGCCGGCATCCCTGCCGTCGTGCGTCGTTATAATACATTAATTTAGAATGACTAAATGACACGTATTATGCCTAGTATTTGGCACGCTTCTCGACTTGCTGAAATCACGCATTATCATTGGTGACGGGTGTCTATTGTAAGAGAGATATAGGAGGGGGAAAGACTGGCCGTTATTATTAAGAGGAAACAGGTGTATGTTTACGCAACCAACAAAAAACAGGAGCTAGCAGCATGATCCGCTAACTCCTGCTTTGAGCGTACGCCATGTTAGATAAAGGCTAATGCCAACCACATGCCGGAGGCGATGACGGCACTGATCAAGACATAAGGCAATTGGGATAGCGCATGTTCCATTATCCCTACTTCGCTCGATTGTGCGGCAAGGACGGTGGAATCACTATAGAAACATGCGTGGCTGCCGAACGCCGCCGCAGACATCATCGCGCCGATGACTAAAGGTAATGGCGTTCCCATCTGCTGTGCTAATGGTAAAATAATGGGTACCGACAGCGCCAACACCCCCCAAAATGCTGCTGTGGTAAAAGCGACCAAGGCGATGGTGATGAAGGTGACCACCGGTAGGTATTCTGCGGTCATCAAGGGTTTGACGATATCAATCACAAAGTCGGATAATCCCATCTGTTCGCCGACATCTTTAAGCATAAAACTGACAAAAATAATCGCCAGCGCGGGGATCATCAAACGGATACCATCGATCACTGCATCAAACAATTCCCCCCATTTCATCACTCCTTGCACACCAAAAAGCACTACGGTGATCGTCACGGAGCAAACCACGCCCATCAATACATTGATGTCGTTATACCAAGAAATAGCGAGCAGGCTTAACATCGGCACTAAGAAGCTCCAGATATTCACTTTATCTGCCGCGCCCAATACTTCGGGATCTAGTTCTTCGCGATCAATCTGCATCTCGTCACTCTTACCTTCGGCGGCAAGTTTCTCTGCTCTTTTCATTGGACCTATGATTGGAAACCAGCCACCAGCAACTAGTGGCACAATGATCACAGCGACCCAGGCATAAAACATATAGGGAATAGAGTCAATATACATCGACATGCCTTCGCCTTTGGCGGCAATGCCATTGGACTCGAGCAGCGCAACAAAGAACACTGCCCAGGTTGATAGCGGCAGTAAAATACAAATCGGCGCGGCAGTCGAATCAACGACATAGGAGAGCATCTCGCGTGATACCTTGTATTTGTCGGTGAGTCGGCGCATCGTGGTGCCGACAGCCA
>Ga0209395_1000417_pt1 | contig 62927 bp, 53 predicted proteins | sample GOMGulsemesocosm_3_FD_184635 | JGI IMG/M metagenome (GOLD analysis project Ga0209395, IMG submission 184635) | Methane-oxidizing microbial communities from mesocosms in the Gulf of Mexico - GOM9D Gulf of Mexico (SPAdes) (version 2) | ecosystem: Environmental > Aquatic > Marine > Cold seeps...
TCAATATCGCATGAGTCATCCGCATAACGAGCCATTACTGTGGTTAGTTGAAGGCGGTGTGATTACTCTAATAGCAATGCTAATTATTGCGGCGGCTTTTGTTTATGCCATTGGTCGCCAGCGCAGTCACTGGCAGCTTAAACTGGCGTTACTATTTCCGCTGGCACTGCATACAATGACCGAGTTTCCTTTTTATTCAAGTGTTGCCAGCTGGCTAACTTTTTTATTAATTACCGCTTACATTACGCAGCAACCCAGCAAAGAGCGAATTATCAGGATTGATAACCCACTTATTTTTAAAGCACTAGCGCTGGTCTTATTCGTGGTAACCGCAGTGCAAATGACCAGCTTGCTAATCAGTCAAAAGATCATCACAAACGTGGTGATAAGCCAAGACTCTAGAGCATTATTTGCAACATCCTTACCGCTAGTCTCAGAAGATTTTGAGCAGGTATTAATTGAAACAAAATTGAAAATAGCGATTGAACATCAGCTGCCACAAGAAGTTGAACTTTACATTAACTGGGCGCGCCAACAAATTGCGGTAATGCCAGTACAGCAGCATTACAGTAACTTAATTTTGGCTTATTTATATCTGCAACAAATCAGCGCAGCTAATGTAATGCTCAGTGAAGCTCAGGCGCTATTTCCAAGTTTAGACTGGCAAGAGTCTATCGCTCATATAACCGAAGCGCAGCAGCTAGTTCAACCGCAACTGCGACCATAACATTAGTTGTAAACCCAATAATTAATTGCAACTTTTACAATCTATTCTAAAAGTTGCAATTAAGCCCAGTAATTAACCTAGTATTTGAATGGGAAAACCCGTTAAAATAAACTAATTTCCTGTTTTAACCAAAGTAAGTAAAAAATATGCTACAAGATGACATTAAACAAAGCGTAACTCTGGCACTCAATGAAGATCTCGGCTACCAATCAGCCAGTGACGGTGACATTACCGCTAACCTTATCGCTGATAATACTAGCGCCGAGGCGACAATTATATCTCGCGAAATGGCGGTTTTTTGTGGCAAAGCTTGGGCTGAAGAGGTGTTTAAACAGCTCGGTGGCGAAGTAGCGATTCACTGGTTAGTCGACGACGGCGACATTATTGCGCCCAACGAAGTGCTGTGTGAAATGTCAGGCCCGGCAAAAATTTTATTAACCGGTGAGCGAGTAGCGCTTAATTTTATTCAGCTATTATCAGGCACTGCCACTGTGGTTAAGCAATACGTAGACCATATTGAAGGCACTAATACGCGTTTGCTCGATACCCGAAAAACGATTCCGGGTCTGCGCACCGCGCAAAAATATGCGGTAACCTGTGGTGGCGGTGCTAATCATCGCATTGGTTTGTTCGACGCATATTTAATTAAAGAAAATCACATTCTGGCGTGCGGCGGCATAAAACAAGCGATCGACAAAGCGCGCCAATTACATAGCGACAAACTGGTCGAGGTTGAAGTTGAAAGCCTTGAAGAGCTAAACCAAGCGTTAGACGCTGGCAGTGACATTGTGATGTTAGACAATTTTGACATTGAAATGATGCGCCAAGCGGTTGAGTTAACCAAGGGCAAAGCCAAATTAGAAGTGTCTGGCAATGTGACGCTAGCGACCATTGGCGACTTTGCTCGCACCGGGATTGATTACATTTCTGTTGGCGCTTTAACCAAACATGTTACAGCGACTGATTTGTCGATGCGACTTAAATAATCACCACGCGCCGCGATCAAAATAAGCACAACTTCTTTGTTATCAGTTGAGTGGCGATATTATTTCACATGAACTGCTCAAATATCCGACAAAGGTATGGGTTTTTCGTTGTTATTAATGATATATAATGTTAATTTTAACGGGTTACTAAATTTACAGCTTTAGTGATGTTAGGTTGTTTTACCGCCATATAATAGCTTATGAACAGCTCTGATTATTTTGTATTGCAATGTGCAATAGCTAGTGCAATACAAAAATCATTAGCTCATATTAAATATCGTTTAGTTAAGCCTCGTTAAACTTAAATAAGACTGGCTTGACAAACAACAGAGGAAATCTCCCATGAAAAAAGCACAACAAGGTTTTACCCTAATTGAATTGATGGTCGTTGTTGCCATTATCGGTATTTTAGCCGCCGTAGCAATGCCGGCTTATAAAACTTACATTCAAAAAGCCGACGGCGCAGCCGCTTTATCACAAGCTCAATTGACTATTTTTAAACAAACGGAAGCTTGGTCAATTGAAGGCACTGATACTAGTCCTTTTGACGCTGTTGTTGGTAATACGACGATTAGTTTAACCTCTACTGTTAATTCAGACGGCGAATTGACTTGGGCTTGTAGCGCACTAGAAACTGGCACTACCAATGTGATTTCATTCAAAGGTTGTGGCGAATAAGTCTGCACCTTCTGTAAAACCCAGCTAAAACGCTGGGTTTTTTCACTTAAAATATAAAAAACTGCTTAGTAAATAACACCATCCATTCTCCCTCTCTCTTTTAATACTTTTCCTAAAAATCGCTAAAATTCCGCTAGTAAGTACCGAAAATCAATCCTTGCCCTTGTTCTTTTTTTTCCTTAACTAGGATACTATGAAAGTATTATAACCAATTGCGTATTCAGGAATTTTAATGGCAACAGCAACATATCATGGACTGTTAGATGTCATTGCCCGCCATCAGTTGCTGTCAAGTGCTGCCGCCCAGCAGGCCGCAACTGCTGCAGCAGCAGAAAATCGGCCGTTTTTAAGTCACCTAGTTGAAAGCAAGCTGATTGACTCGGTTAAGTTCGCCCAAATTTGCAGCCATGAATTCGGGATGCCATTATTTGATTTAAACCAGTTTGATCATAGCTTTTTACCAAGCGATTTACTCAATGAAAAACGGGTTAATAAACACGCCGCACTGCCGTTGTATGTGCGTGGTAACCGACTATTTTTGGCCATTGGCGACCCAACTAATATTACTGCCCTAGAAGAGTTCCAGTTTAACGCCGGTATGCGCACAGAACCTATATTAGTCTGTGAAAATCAGTTGCAGCAGGTGATTAACGGCCTATTTGAAAGTGACTCTGACGCCTTGGCGATCGACGCCTTTGACGAGCAAGAGTTAGCAGAAATTGGCGTTGACGAAGGCCCAGCACAGCAGCAAGATGACGATGTTGACAAAGACGACCAGCCAATCGTTATTTACATTAATAAGCTATTGATGGATGCCATTCGCAAAGGCGCTTCCGATTTACACTTTGAACCCTACGAAAAATCCTATCGCGTACGTTTTAGAATCGACGGAATTTTACATGAAATGGGCAATCCACCCGCCTATTTAGCCTCGCGCATGGCGGCGCGAATTAAGGTCATGTCAAAAATGGACATCGCCGAAAAACGCATTCCGCAAGATGGTCGGATAAAATTAAAAGTCTCGAACAAAAAGTCGATTGATTTCCGAGTCAGTTCACTACCGACCTTGTTCGGCGAAAAAATGGTGTTGCGTATTCTTGATTCGTCTATTGCCATGATGGGCATTGATGCCTTAGGGTATGAGCCCGAGCAAAAGGCGCTCTACCTTAAGCATCTTAACCAGCCACAGGGCATGATTTTAGTCACCGGCCCAACGGGCTCCGGCAAAACAGTGTCATTATATACTGGGCTTAATATTTTAAATAATCCGGAACGTAATATTGCGACCGCGGAAGATCCGGTTGAAATTAACTTAACCGGGGTCAACCAAGTTCATATTAATGCCAAGGCCGGGCTTGATTTCTCTATGGCACTGCGCGCCTTTTTACGCCAAGATCCTGATGTAATCATGGTGGGTGAAATTCGTGATTTAGAAACCGCTGAAATTGCGATAAAAGCTGCCCAAACCGGCCACTTAGTGCTATCAACCCTGCACACCAACTCGGCGGCTGAAACTATTACTCGCTTAATTAACATGGGCGTGCCCGGTTATAATATCGCCAGCTCTGTTAGTTTGATTATAGCCCAGCGCTTAGCCAGGCGGCTATGTGAGCATTGCAAAAAGCCTGAGCATTTGACCTCAGACCAATTAACCGACTTAGGTTATGACCAAAGCATGTTGAGCCAAGAATTAACCCTGTTTCAACCAGTCGGTTGCGACCGGTGTTCTGCAGGTTATAAAGGTCGAGTCGGCATTTATGAAACCATGCCAATGACAGAAAATATTGGCCGCATTATTATGGACGGCGGAAATTCATTGCAAATTGCCGATGCCGCAACCGCCGAAGGGGTGGCTAATTTACGAAAGTCGGCATTAATAAAAGCCTCTCAAGGGGTAACTAGCTTGGAAGAGGTTAACCGAGTTACTAGCTTTTAACTCTAACGAGCCATTAATATAAGCACTGACATTACAACAGCGCAAGCAAGTTACTTATAAATGAAGTAACCAACAACTTTCCACTGCCGTTGATTAATAGTACGGCACCACGTACCGATAGGACAACATCATGGCTACCGCGACGGCAAAGAAAAAGCCAACAAAAGCGATTAAAATTAATACCTATACTTGGAAGGGAATTAATCGTAAAGGCGTTCGAACTACCGGAGAAATTAAAGCGGCCACTCCGCTAGATGCCAAGGCTATTTTGCGAAAACAGGGGGTCAGTACCACCAAATTAGTGAAAAAATCAGAACCTTTGCTTAATTTCGAGTCGATTAAGCCAATGGATATTGCGATGGTCACCCGCCAACTAGCGACGATGCTAGGCGCTGGTGTACCGTTAGTGCAAAGTTATAAAATAGTTGCCGACGGTCATGATAAAGCCCCCGTACGTGAGCTATTAACCAGGGTAAATGATGAAATTCAAGCCGGGGTACCCGTAGCCGATGCATTAAGACCGCACCGAAAATATTTTGATGATCTTTATTGTGATTTGGTCGCTGCAGGCGAAATGTCAGGTTCGCTCGATGCCATCTTTGATCGAATCGCAACCTACCTTGACAAAACAGAAGCGCTAAAATCAAAAATTAAAAAAGCCATGCTCTATCCTACTGCAGTTATTGTAGTTGCGCTCGGGGTAACGCTGTTATTGCTATTGTTTGTGGTGCCGCAGTTTCAAGATATATTCTCATCATTTGGCCATGAACTCCCCGCCTTCACCCAATTTGTATTACGCATTTCAGAATTCGTGCAAGCTTATTGGGGACTAATTATTGGTAGTATTATTGCCGCGGTATTCCTTTTTAAACGGGCTCACTTTAATTCCCAAGCGGTGCGCGATAAAACCGACCGTACCTTATTAAAATTTCCGATTATTGGTCCAATCTTACACAAATCTTCAATCGCTCGTTTTAGCCGTACTTTAGCCACCACTTTTAATGCTGGGGTGCCGCTATTAGAAGGGCTAGACTCAGCAGCAGGTGCCTCAGGTAACGCTCTTTACCGTGATGGCTTAAGAACGGTCAAAGGCGAAGTAGAAGCAGGTTTAATGCTATATGTTGCGATGAATTCAATCGGGATATTTCCCAATATGTTAGTGCAAATGGTAATGATTGGTGAAGAGACTGGGGCGATTGATGACATGCTCAATAAAGTCGCCGAGGTTTACGAACGCGAAGTCGATGACGCAGTTGACGGCTTAACTTCATTGCTAGAGCCATTGTTAATGGTGGTGATTGGCGTGTTAGTTGGTGGCTTAATTATCGCGATGTATTTGCCGATTTTCCAGCTCGGCAGTATTGTGTAAGTCTTGTTAAAGCTTACTTTTAGTTAATATATCTAGTTATTTGTTTATTTATTTAGTTATTTATTTAGAGTGGTATTGTAGTTATGAACGAAATGGTCAATTTATTAAGTCAGCATCCGAATTACTTTTATGGTTTAGTTTTAGTCTTGGGGTTGTTAGTCGGTAGTTTTTTAAACGTCGTCATTCATCGATTACCGATAATGATGGAGCGCCAGTTTAAGCAAGAAGCCGGTGAATATTTTGAATTGTCACAGCTGACCACCGAGACAGACAATGAAAGCAACTACAACTTGGTCGTGCCTCGCTCGGCCTGCCCTAAGTGTCAACATAACATTAGCGTGCTAGAGAACATTCCCGTTATTAGCTACTTGTTCCTAAAAGGCCAATGCCGCCAGTGCAAAACCTCCATTTCGTGTCGCTACCCACTGGTTGAATTGCTCACGGGTGGTTTATCGCTAATGGTAGCGCTTAGGTTTGGTTTAAGCTGGCAATGCTTGGCGGCGCTGGTATTAACTTGGTCGTTAGTGGCGCTCACGTTTATCGATATTGATAAAATGTTATTGCCAGACAGCATCGTAATGCCGCTGTTGTGGCTCGGTATATTGCTAAACCTTAATGGCATGTTTACTGATTTGTCCAGCGCTGTGGTTGGTGCGGTTATCGGTTATCTAAGTTTGTGGTCAATTTACTGGGCATTTAAACTGTTAACCGGTAAAGAAGGCATGGGTTATGGTGATTTTAAGTTATTTGCTTTAATTGGGGCTTGGTTCGGCTGGCAATATTTACCGATGACTATTTTATTGTCTTCGGTGGCCGGTGCAATTATCGGTATTACGATTTTGGCAATTAAAGGTCAAGATAAAAACATTCCGATCCCCTTTGGTCCTTATTTAGCGATCGCCGCTTGGGTCACGCTAATGTGGGGCGAGATGATCAATCACGCTTACTTGAGTTATTTCTTCTAATGAGTCACTTAATTATTGGCCTTACTGGTGGCATCGCCAGTGGCAAAACAACAGTGGCCAATTTATTAGGTCACTATGGCATCGACATTATCGATGCCGACATTGTCGCCCGCGATGTCGTTGCGCCAGGCTCGAGCGCTTTAGCTCAAATAAGTCAGCACTTTGGGCCTGACATTTTAAGCCCAGATGGCAGCCTTAATCGCAGCCAATTACGCCAATTGATTTTTAGTGATGCCGAGCATAAAACTTGGCTCAATAATTTATTACATCCGTTAATTCGTCAACAAATTGCAACCGAACTGAGTTTAGCCACTTCGCCTTACTGCTTGTTGGTGGCGCCACTGCTGATCGAAAACAACATGCAGTCGATGGTTGATTTAATCTTGGTGGTCGACAGCAATGAGCAAGATCAATTAGCCCGTACCATGGCCCGAGATCACAGCAGCGAACAACAAGTTAAAGCGATAATAGCGGCGCAAGTAAGCCGGGACCAACGCTTAACCGAGGCTAATGACATTATTCATAACAACGGCAGTATTGAACATTTAACCCAAGATGTGAAAAAAATCCATGATAAATATCAGCAACTTGTTTATGATAGGATCGAGAATAAAAAATAAGCTAAATAAACCAACTCATTAACAGCATAAAATAATAATAATATGTCTGATACTATAATTTACGAACACCCACTGAGCGAAAAAATTCGCTGTTATTTGCGCATTGAGCATCTGGCCGAGCAAATAGAACAATTAAGCGCCTGTCAGCAAAGCGTTAGCTTTAAGCCTTTTTTTAATGCCCTGTTTTCAATCGCAGAGCTTGTAGAGCGTGGTGAACTAAAACAAGAACTGAATCGCGATCTCGACGGGCATAAGGTTACGATGCAACAATGGCGCCATAGTGATGGCATAGATGCCGACCAGCTAGACCAATTATTAGCACAGATTGACAGTTTTTTACTGTTAAAATCAGCAACTAATAAAGGTCTGCATCTATTAACCAATGATCCTTTGCTCAATCAAATCAAAAACAAAATGCCACTGCCCGGCGGCGGTGCGTTGTTTGATACTCCGCTGTTAAATTTTTGGCTGCATTTACCGCAAGCCACTCGCCAGCAAGATATCGAGCGCTGGCTCAAGCCATTTCAGAAAACGATCGAGGCGATTAAATTACTCTTACATTTGCTGCGCCAATCATCGAGCTATCACCAACAAATTGCCAACGATGCATTTTTCTCGGACACTTGCGATAGGAATCAACTGTTAAGGATTAAACTTGACGTGCAACAAGGCTGTTATCCAACGATTAGTGGTTATCGTAATCGTTATGCTATTCGCTTTATTCCTTGGAGCGAACAGCCATTACATGATATAAAGTTTTTTCTTTCATGTTGCTAAATGATTCACTATGACCACAGTAAAATGCCCCACTTGCCAACAAGACGTACAATGGATTAAAGCCAGTCAATATCGACCTTTTTGCAGCGATCGCTGCAAGCTGATTGATTTAGGTGACTGGGCCGATGGCAGCAATGCAATTGCCGGAACCACCAACCCTGACTTAATAAACTTTGATGAGTTTGATCTGCCGGACAACGACGATTTTTTTAACTCGAACTAATCCGAGTCAACCGTCGCCAAAATGGCGGCGACTATTGGTTTGTTCGCGGCAGGGAACTCGAAGTTGACTAAATCTGTTTTAGTAACCCATTGCACAATTTGCCCTTCCAAGCCGGTTGCTACGCCACTAAAACTTATCACGTGCCATACATCCAAAATAACCATTTTATCGCCATAATCATGCTCTAGCTTGACCATAGGCTTAGCACAGGTCACAACCAAACCGACCTCTTCTGATAATTCGCGAGTCAAGGCTTCAAGTGCCGACTCATTAGCCTCAACCTTACCCCCAGGGAATTCCCATTTTCCGCCTTGGTGTAAATGTGCTAAACGCTTAGCGATCAATATTTCACCCTGGTGGTTTTCAATAACCCCGGCTGCTACCCATATTTTTTTCATCAAACAAACCTACCTGTTACTAATGACGTCTATTCTAACCTAATTATTGCGCTAAGCTGTGGTTTTATTGGGCTAAGCCGTTATTGTCATTGCTAAAAAAGTACCCAATAGTGAGCCCAAAATGCTGGTTTTTTCGCAAATCAGTGTTCAAGATTAAATAAATCAGCACAATGGCTTTATCAATTTGTAATTACACGATAAAGTGAGTCCATTAAAAATTACCACATGAGTGCTATGGTCAGTCTATACCGTCGCAATAAATTGCTAAACAAACTCCCGAAAATCTCGCTTGAAAAAGATGATATCGAACTTTTATTTAGCGCAAAAGAGTACCTTACTCAACTATTGGCGTTAATCGACAGTGCAAGTCAACGCATCTATCTCACCGTACTTTATTTGGAAGACGACGAAGTAGGACAGCTAATAGTCAAGCACTTGATTAGCGCTAAGCAACGTCATCCGGCGTTAGATATAAAAGTATTTGTCGATTTCCACCGGGCCAGACGTGGATTAATTGGTCATGCTGGTTCTGAAGGCAATGCCGGGTTTTATAAAAAAGTAGATCTGGAGTATCCCGATTTTATCAAATTCTACGGGGTCGCAATTAAGCACCGTGAAGTGTTTGGTGTCTTACATTTAAAGGGTATGATTTTTGATAACAAGATGCTGTATACCGGTGCGAGCATCAACAATATCTACCTCCACTTTCAAGATAAATACCGTTACGATCGCTATAGCGTAATTAACTCGTTAGCGCTGACCAACAGTTTCAGTGACTTTTTAAACGACAGATTAATTACGAGCCCTTGTGTTTATTTATTTAATCGTCAACCACTTGAAATACAGAAAAAGTTCAAACAACAAGTCGCTTTTCAACGTCGGGAGTTGTCGCGCAGCGATTACGCATTAGCCTCAAGCCCAGACTCTGATTTGTCGATAACGCCCTTAATTGGTTTGGGCAAGCGTGCCAATAAACTCAACACCGTGATTGTGCAACAATTACAAGCGACCGAGCGCAAATTAGTACTTTATACCCCGTATTTTAATTTACCACGGGCTTTAACGCGCCCACTGATTAAATTGCTCAAGCACGGTAAAAACGTCGAAATTGTGATTGGTGATAAACACGCAAGTGATTTTTTCATTCCCGAAGATCAACCTTTTAGAAAAATTGGCCTAATTCCTTATCTCTATGAAGGCAGTTTACGTCAATTTGTCAAAAAGCATCAAAAGTTTATTGATAATGGCCAATTGACGATCCGGTTATGGCAGCATGAGAAAAACTCATTTCATTTGAAAGGAGTGCGGGTTGATGACCAGATTCATATTCTGACTGGTAACAATTTAAACCCACGCGCTTGGCGCTTAGACATTGAAAATGGCTTAGTGATTAACGACAAACTGGCGCAACTTGCACCGATGTTTGATCAAGAGCATCAACAAATAATCAAGCACACCAGAATTGTCAGTCATTGGCAACAAATTGACGAAGAAAAAGACTATCCCAAAGCCGTTCAATTATGGCTAAAACGACTGCACCGGACTAAGTTAGATAAGTTATTTCAACAATATATGTAAAGTGATGGAGCTTAGGTTTTTCGCCTAAGCTCTAACTCTAACTAGGTTATGCAGCTGATGAGCCAATGGCAATAGTGCGCGGCTTCATTGCTTCGGGCACCTGTCGTTTCAAGTCAATGTGCAGTAAGCCATTACTTAAATCCGCACTTTGCACCGTTACGTAGTCGGCTAGCTGATACTTGCGCTCAAACCCTCGCTCGGCAATGCCTTGATACAGATAATTGACTTCGGTTTTATCATTAGCTTGTTTGGTGCCTTTAACTAATAAGGTATTTTGATGGCTGATGATTTCAATTTCAGATTGTTCAAAACCTGCGACCGCCAAAGTAATCCGGTATTGATCCTCTGACAATTGCACAATATTGTAAGGGGGATAACCTTGGTTAGCATTGCTGCTGCCTTGATTAGCATTTTCAATCAAGTGAGCTAAGCGGTCAAAACCTATCGCGCTGCGATAAAGGGGTGAAATGTCGATGGTACGCATGATATTCTCCTAAGAAGCAATATTCCTCAAAATAACAAGCCAGTCAATCGTGACTTGGTCCAATTACAGAGGTTTAAAAGTCGGCCAGCCCAATTGCTGCGCCTTATATTAAGGACCCTTATTCGGCGTCCTCAATAGAGAGATAAGGTCAGATTATTTGTTTTCAAGGCAGTAATGAATTATTTTCCAAGCCATCTAAAATTGAACACTGCGGATTTTCATCGCCATGACAATGCTCTGCCAGTAACTCAAGCTGATTGAGCATCTTAGTCATAGCGGTTATCCGTTGCTGCACTTGGTTAATTTTTTTGACTGTGAGCTCTTTGACTGCACTGCTAGCGCGATTTTTATCCCGAAATAAATTGATCAACTCTTTAGTTTCAAGCACAGAAAAGCCAGCTTGACGCGCCGCTTTGGCAAATTTCAACTCGCGAATATTGTTTTCATCATAACGCCGGTAACCATTGTCACCGCGTTGCGGCGGTGAGATCAGCCCTGAGTCTTCATAATAACGAATGGTTTTAGTGGGTAGTTCTGTTTGCTGAGAGACCTGACCTATGCTTAACATCATTATTACTCTCCTTGTTTCAGGGTTAAGCGCCAACGCTTAAGTAACAGCGCATTGGCCAATACTGTCACGCTGCTTAATGCCATGGCCAAGCCCGCTAACTGTGGACTTAAGGCCCCCATCGCCGCTAATGGAATGGCCAATGAGTTAAAGATAAAGGCCAAAAACAAGTTTTGTTTTATTTTCGACCACGTTGCTCTGGCAATATCAATCGCGGCGGCCACCAACATTGGGTCATCTCGAATCAAGGTGATGTCAGCGCTGGCAATCGCGACCTGAGTGCCCGAGCCCATCGCAATGCCTAAGTCAGCCTGAGCTAATGCTGGCGCATCATTAATGCCATCACCGACCATCGCGACACGCTGCCCTTGCTGTTGCCATTGTACTAGCTGTTCTAGTTTATGCTGCGGTTTAAGCTCGGCTTTAATCGTCGTTATAGCTAATTGCTGCGCAATGTTAATCGCCGCCGCTTGATGGTCACCACTGAGCATCGCGGTCGCCACCCCGCTTTGCTGTAATAGCTTAATGGCTTGAGCACTTTGTGGCCGAATAGCATCCTCTAAGTAGACAATCGCCTTTAACTTGCCGTTTATCGCAAAGAAAATTTGGCTATATATTGATTGTTGCTTGTCGTGCGGCACACCGCTAACTGCTTGCTCAACCATTAATTCAAGATTGCCAGCCACCAGTTGCTGCCCTTGATAACTGGCACGAACGCCCTTGCCTGCATCAACTTTAAAGTTTTCAATCGCCAACGATTTTACATTATTGCCCGGCTCATGGCTCACAATAGCTCGCGCTAATGGGTGCTCACTTAATTCCATCAATGAACTAAATAATATGGGATCATAATCAGCGATAATATCAACATTTTTGATGCTAGGGCGGCCCATAGTCAAGGTGCCTGTTTTATCAAAGGCGACTAAATCAAGTTTACTGGCGATTTCAAGCGCCTTGGGATCGCGAATAATAATGCCGTGTTTCGCCGCCACGCCACTGCCAACTACCACGGTCGCTGGCGTTGCCAAGCCAAGTGCACAGGGGCAAGCCACCACTAACACCGAAATGCTGTTAATTAACGCGACCTCAAACCCTGCGCCCAACCCTAACCACACTACCCCTGTTAGCAAGGCAATAATCATGACCACGGGCACAAAGTAGCCAGCAACCCGATCCACTAAACGTTCGATCGGGGCTTTGGTCATTTGCGCGCTTTCAACCAATTTTATAATTTGACTGATACTCGAGTTTTCGCCAACAGCGCTAACCTCAACGTTTAAAACCCCATGACCGTTAATAGCGCCTGCTACCACAGAATCGGCCACCGATTTAACCACTGGCAAGCTCTCGCCAGTGACCAAGGATTCGTCGACCTCAGTTTCACCACTGAGGATCACGCCATCGGCCGGAATTTTCTCGCCAGCTAAAATCCGAATAGTATCACCGAGCAAGACCTGCCCAAGCGGCAACATTTGTTCCTGCTGATTACGAATAACTCGTGCTTCAATGGGTCTTAAGGCCATTAGCTCGCGGATCACCTGTCCGGTATTAAACTTGGCTTGGCGCTCGAGCCATTTGCCAATCGAGATAAAGGTAATAACCACTGCACTTGCTTCAAAATACAAGGCACCTTGAGCCAAGTCGCCCAGCGTCATCATTAAATAAATACTGTAAAAGTAAGCGGCACTGGTGCCCAGCACCACTAAGGTATCCATGTTCGAACTGCGATTTTTTAGTGCGAGCCATGCGCCGCGATAAAATTTAATGCCGACCACAAATTGCACCACACTGGCTAACGCCAGCTCAAGCCACGGATTAAGCTCAAAGCTAATGCCAACCAGCATCAAGATCATGGGACTCACTAACGGCAAGGTAAACGTACAGGCAATCAGCAACAACATTAGCTCGCGGCGGTTTTGCTGTTGATGTTTAAGTTCGAGAGTTTGGGCTGGATCTTGCCCAGCATTAGCTTGAGGGGTTAACTGGTAACCCAACGAATCAACCGCTTGCGCAAACTGCGCTGGCTTTACCGCGCCTTTAATATATTCAACCATCAATGATTGGGTAGCGGCATTCGCCGTCACCTTAGTGACACCGTCAATTTGCTCTAGCAACTTAACCGTTTTATTGGCACAGCCGGCGCAACTCCACCCAGCGACCTGATAGGATGATTCAACTGCCGCTAATTGGTAACCGTTATCGACCACGACCTGCTTAACGTCAGTGATCAGCTGTGATTGCTCGAGTTCGAGCGACACTTGCTCAAGTGCGTAACTCACCTGCGCCGTCACCCCATTAATGGTATTTAACAGTCTTTCGACCTTGCCAGCACAGCCATTACAGCGCAGGCCAGAGATATGGAGTTGAATGATCATGGGCAATCCTTAAATTAGATAATAACTCATCTTAACCTTTCCCCTTACTGTAAGGTAAAGTGTTTTTTAGATCTGGATACCAAATGCCATGGCGATGCGGTTTTATCATATTGCGATTTAAAATAACAAGGCCATAAGTACTCAGGTAGGCGCTAGTGTAAGGCTTTAGTGTGAGGATTTAGTGTCGATATCTCGTTGATAATACGAGTGCGATGAACGGTTAAAGTGAGCATCATCAATGCAATTGGCTATAAATTGTGGACATAAAAAAGCACAGCGAGCGCTGTGCTTTCGATTTAAATTACCGCTATTAATTAGCTAATGGTAACTCGGGCAAATTTACGCTTGCCAACTTGAACGACACCGCTGAAACCCTGCGCGATAACTTGCTTGTTATCACTGCATTTTTCACCGTCAATTTTAACCGCGCCTTGCTTGATCATGCGCATGCCTTCAGAAGTACTGCTAACTAAGCCAATATCTTTTAACAAATTGGCAATAGCAATGCCCTCTGGACATTCTAACGTGTGCTCAGGCATGTCATCGGGAATAACGCCTTTTTGGAAACGTGAGATGAAGTCATCATGAGCTTTTTGGGCATCGGCTTCGCTGTGGAAACGCGCGATGATTTCTTTCGCCAAGGTAATTTTAATATCACGCGGGTTTGCACCTGCTGCAATATCGGCTTTAAAGCCTTCAATTTCAGCCAAAGGTCTAAAGCTTAACAGCTCAAAATAACGCCACATTAAGACATCAGAAATCGACATAATTTTACCAAACATTTCGCTTGGCACATCATTAATACCAATGTAGTTGTTGGCTGATTTTGACATTTTTTTAACGCCATCTAATCCCTCAAGCAGCGGCATCATAATAATGCACTGCGGGCTTTGACCATTGGCTTTTTGTAATTCGCGTCCCATCAACAAATTAAACTTTTGATCGGTACCGCCAAGTTCAACATCAGTTTCCATTGCTACTGAATCATAACCTTGCAATAACGGATATAAGAATTCGTGGATCGCAATCGGCTGATTATTGTTATAACGTTTTTTAAAGTCATCACGTTCTAACATTCTGGCGACGGTTTGATTTGCTGCCAGCTTAATCATGCCCGCGGCACCCAGCTTTTCTAACCAGGTAGAGTTAAAAGCAATTTTGGTTTTTTCCGGATCTAAAATCTTAAAAACCTGCTCGGTATACGACTCGGCGTTCTTAAGCACTTGCTCTTTAGTTAGTGGCGGTCTGGTGGCATTTTTGCCGGTAGGGTCGCCAACCATCGCGGTAAAGTCACCAATTAAAAACGTTACTTCATGGCCAAGCTGCTGAAATTGACGCATCTTATTTAAAATGACCGTATGGCCCAAATGAATATCTGGCGCGGTTGGATCAGCACCCAGTTTGATTCGTAAAGGTCGGCCAAGTTTAAGCTTTTCGATTAATTCTTTTTCAACAAGAATTTCGTCGGCACCACGTTGTATTTCTGCTAAGGCATCGGCTATTTGCGACATCTATTGCTCTCCTGACATTTGTCTGATTACTAAAACTAGATCTATTGATCCCACTGAAATGATCACTGGCATGGCAATAAATGACAAAAAAGAGACTTTTTCGCTGCAGAATATCCGCTTCTAGGTTTAAGGATATAAATAAAGCTGGTAATCTTACTAGATCCATAGTTGAAATTAAACTTTCAACTATGCTTTTCATTGCTTACCAGCGTATAAAACAAGGTTTTTCTTAGCGTCATGACAAAAATTTTCCATAAGTTACCCCGTCGCCATCAGCAATTGCTGCTAGCCATCTCCCTAGTTATGACTATTTTGTTTTTGTTGCCCAGTGACGAAACGGCCCAATCATCGGGTGCCAGCTTAAAAGTGGCGACCCGTTATGCAGCCGATATCGTGTTTGATAATAGCACTGGCAGTGTAAACTCGGCGCCAGTGCTGCACGTGCCACAGCAAACACCAACAACAGCTAAGGTTGCACCACCGTTATCGCAATCGGCAGTCTCTGAGTCTGAGTCTGTAATCACAGAGCCAGTCGTCACAGAATCAGCGATCCAAAAAACTGTCGCCACCAAACAGGAGCCGACGTTAAACTGGCAACAGGTCACGGTAAAGTCAGGCGATAATCTCGGATTGATTTTTAATCGCGCCGGTTTTAGTGCCAATACCTTGTATAAAATTACCAGTTTGGGCAACGACACCATGGCCTTAACTAAAATAATGCCCGGCCAAACCCTAAATTTTGGCACCAATGATCAGCAAGAATTAGTAAAACTGACCTACCAACAAGATGTCGTCACTAGCCTTGAGATATCGCAACAAGCAGGTAAGTTTCAAGCCAAGAAAATTGTTCGCGAACTCGAAACACGTGAACACATTGTGAGCGCCACTATTGAAAGTAACTTTTGGAACGCCGCGTCTGAAAATGGTTTAAGCCCGTCATTAATTATGAACTTGGCCCAACTTTTTGGCTGGGATATCGATTTTGGGCTCGATATTCGCGCTGGCGATCAATTTAGCCTGATCTATGAAACAAAATATCTCGATGGTATAGAGGTTAAGAACGGTAATATCATTGCCGCAGAATTTGTCAATCGTGGTCAAAGCTATCAAGCGATTAGAGCAAACAATGACCAATATTATTCAGCGACCGGGCGCAGCATGCGCAAAGCTTTTTTACGCTCACCGGTTAATTTCAAATATATCAGCTCTAATTTTAATCCACGCCGACTTCACCCGGTCACTAAAGCGATTAAACCGCACCGTGGCATCGATTACGCCGCCAAGACCGGCACCCCAGTGGTCGCTTCAGGCAGCGGCACTGTGATAGCTTCGAGTTATAATAAGTACAATGGTAATTATGTGGTGATAAAACACGGCGAGCGTTATGTTACTAAGTATCTTCATTTATCAAAAAGATATGTCAAAAAAGGTGCCAGAGTTAAGCAAGGTGATCGCATTGGCAATGTGGGCGCAACCGGACGTGTTACCGGCGCCCATCTGCATTATGAATTCTTAGTGAATGGCGTGCATCGCAACCCTAGAACGGTTAAATTACCAAAATCACAAGCAATAGCCAAAAAAGATCGCCGTAAGTTTTTAACCTTAGCCGAACGTCGAATGGAACAACTAAACGCCAATAAGCGCGTAATGTTGGCAAGCTTTTAGGCTCAGGGAGCGCTAGCATGAAAAAATATTATATCGGATTAATGTCAGGTACCAGCATGGACGGCGTCGACGCCGTGTTGGTCGAGTTTAGTCATGGCAAGCCACGGCTAGTCGCCAGCCATGATCAACCGATACCTAGTGCCCTGCTCGCTAAATTACATACCTTAGCTAATCCAATGACTGGTGATATAAATTTACTCGGCCAGTGCGACCGCGCCTGTGGTGAACTATTTGCGTTAGCGAGTTTAAATTTGCTCAAGCTCGCTAACATTGCCCCTGAAGAAGTTATCGCGATTGGCTCACACGGCCAAACTGTCCGCCATATGCCCAATGGCGAGCATCCGTTTACAATTCAAATCGGTGATGCCAATGTCATCGCTGCACTGACTAATATCGACACTATTGCAGATTTTAGACGTAAAGATATGGCACTAGGTGGCCAAGGTGCACCTTTAGTACCGGCATTTCATCAGCAGCTGTTTAGTGGCGAGTCAACAAGTCGGGTGATCTTAAACATTGGCGGCATCGCTAATATTACCTGGCTGCCCGCACATAGTAATGAGATTAAAGGCTTTGATACTGGCCCGGGCAATACTTTGCTCGACTATTGGTTTAGCCAGCACCATCAACAAACCTATGATAATGGTGGTCAATGGGCGAGCCAAGGTAGCTATTGCCCAGCGCTATTAGCTAAGATGTTACAACATCCTTATTTTAATCAAGCAGCGCCAAAAAGTACCGGCCGCGAGCTATTTAACCCGCAATGGTTAAGCAATCATCTTGAACAATTTTCAGCGCTTAGCCCACCAGATATTCAAGCAACCTTAGCGCAGCTAACAGCGGAGTCGATTGGTCGTGATATTGAGCAACTGTCCCCTACGGCCCAAGTGTATTTATGCGGTGGCGGGATCTTTAATCTAGACTTGGTTGCTCGGTTAAAAGCTCGCTTGCCCAAGGCTACCATCGCGTCGAGCGCGCAGCTTGGTTTAGCGCCACAGTGGGTTGAGGGCATTGCCTTTGCGTGGTTAGCTTATTGCCATATTGAACGCCAACCTGCAAATTTGCCTCAGGTAACAGGCGCAAGCAGGCAGGCGGTATTAGGTGCTTTATTTCCAGCGGCTTAAGCCAGATAGACAAACTTTGATTAAAGAGTCAGCTCTAGTGACTTCAGCTGATATTGTTGGCGTAATAACAACGACAAGAAGTCATCTTCAGACAAAGGCCGGCTAAAAATAAAGCCCTGAATGGTTTCACACGACAGTTGCTGCAAAATAGCTAGTTGCTCTGGTGTTTCAACCCCTTCAGCCACCACGGTTAAGCCCATATTATGGGCAATCGAGATAATTGATGCCACCATGTGCCGCTCACCTTTTTCCAGCGTTAAGTCATCAATAAAGGCTTTATCAATTTTAAGCGTATGAATTGGAAAACGTTTTAAATAACTTAATGACGAATAGCCCGTGCCAAAATCATCAAGTGCTAAGGTAATACCAATATCCGTTAGCTGCTGCATGGTGGCTATGGCCATTTCCGGATTTTCGATCACCGTGCCTTCAGTAATCTCAAGCTCAAGATTAGCAACCGGTAGCTGGGTATATTCTAAAATATGGGTAATGCGTTTCAATAAATCGGCCTGACTGAATTGTCTGGCAGCCAAGTTGACCGCAACACGACCGTTAAACAACCCTTTACAGCGCCAATACTGCGCGGTAAGACAGGCCTTACGTAATACTATTTCACCAATTTCGATCACCAAGCCAGTATCTTCAGCCACCGGAATAAATTCATTGGGACTGATCATGCCAAGTTTAGGATGGTTGAGCCGAACCAAAGCCTCCATGCCAGACAACAGCGAAGTGCTCGCATCATATTTAGGCTGATAATAGACTTCAAACCAATCATTTTTTAACGCCTGACGAATTAAGCTTTCAACCTCAAGACGGCGGATCGCCGATTCATTCATCGAACTACTAAAAAACTGATAGCTAAACCCGCTATCAGATTTCGCGTAATACATAGCAGTATCAGCACATTGCAATATGTTTTCAGTACTTTCACCATCATTGGGAAATATCGATACCCCAACACTGCAACTCATTACCAGCTCGGCGCCATTAAAACTAAACGGCTGTTGCAACGATGTCTCTATTTCATAAAGCACTTGAGTGATCATGCTGATCTGGTCTGTATCTTCGAGTAAAATAGCAAACTCATCGCCGCCTAAACGGCATAATAAATGCTGGCATTCAATTTTTTTATCAAGTCGCTTGGCGATCAAGCAAAGTAAATTATCCCCTTGATCGTGGCCCATTGAATCATTAATTTTCTTGAAATTATCAACATCTAGAGTTAACAGGGCATGGCGCTGATTGCGTCGTATAAGATTACGGTGTGCATATTGAAAATACGATCTATTGGGCAACTTGGTTAACGGGTCAATATTCGATAAGTTGCGCAATTCAATTTCGATCGCCTTACGGCTGGTTATATCTGAACAAGCCGCTACGTAATGACTAATACTCGAATCTTCATTGGTGATGACATTGATATTAAGATATACATCATAAGCTTGACCTGTCGAGTGCTGTGCAATGATTTCGCCACTCCAACCCTGACTTTTTTCAAGCTTATCTCGAATTAACGCAGAGGTTTTCGGGTGGTAACTATCAAATATTATACTGTTACCTAACACTTGCTCTCGTTGGTAACCAGTAATGCTTTCAAATGCCTTATTAACTTCCACCACATTGAAATCAAGATCGAAAATATAAATCGCGTCTGAAATATTATCAATCGCCTCAGCTTGTAATTTAAGTTTAAACTCGGTCTGCTTAAGCTCAGTAATATCTCGAATAGTACCAGCCATTCGGTGCGGGCGGCCATCGTCGTGATATTCGACAATTTTGGCGCGATCTAAAATCCAAACCCACTGTCCAGCACAATCAGTGCGCTCAATACGGTAACTGGCCTTAAATTGAGTCACATGACCAGCGAGGTGCTGCTGCAATAGCTTTTTAACCCGCTGACGATCATTAGGATGAATAGTTGTTAAGTTTTTATCGGTAAAACCTTGATAATTGAATACCTTACTTTGGCAGCTGACACTAATTTCATTGTGAGTGATATTCCAATCCCATGCCTGATCGCCGCTGCCACTAAGTGCCAATTCGAGCCGCTCAACCTGCTTATTAGTCACATTAATAAACGTGCGCTGCTGCTTAAATAGCACCAATAATCGCCGAGCTAACAGCACGAAAATGACGAGTAACATTGAGCAGCTTAAGATAATTAAGCCGGTGAATATTTCAGATAGGGAGTCAGGATCAGTAACGACTGTATTGTCGACAGTGATAGCAGCATTAGCCACCATAGACTTATTCTCTGTCGCTTGAGTAACCAACAACAAATCATTAAATAACAGCGATGGCGTTCCGGTAATAAGCGTGTCTATTAACGGCAAACTACTGAGGGAGACTGCGACAACATTGGTTACGATAGATAGATTAACAAGTAAAGACAGCAGCATGAAATTTAAAAATTTCAACAGTCCAAGCATAAAAATTCCCGCAGATTAGCATTGATTAATACAAAGAGTTAGTCAGATTTAATAAAATTATTAGACTCGCTCATCAACCCCATTAAATTAACACAAACACATACGGTTACCACTATTTTTAACCAAAAAAAGCCAAATACACCACTCGATTGAAAAAGTGAGATACTTGACTTTAGTATAATCTTAACTATTTAGAATTAACGCCCACCCGCAGCGATAATGTCAAGCTCAACCCGACGATTTAATTGGCGTCCGGCAGCGGTATTATTGCCTGCAACTGGCAATTGAGAACCGTAACCCCGGCTCATTAAACGTTGCGCTGCAATACCACGGCTTTGCAAGTAATTGGCAACCGAAACAGCACGATTGGCCGATAAAGTCTGGTTAAAACTAACTGAACCAGTACTGTCAGCATGACCGCCAACCATTAATTGAGTATCTTTAAATTTCTCTAAAACACGGCCAACCGCATTTAATGTTTGATAAAAATTAGCATTAATATCAAACCTTGCAGTATCAAAGGTTACGTTGCCGGGCATGATCAAACGCAACTGATCGCCATTACGTTCAACCTGTACTCCTGTGCCTTGCATTTCTTTGCGCAGCTCTGCTTCTTGCGCGTCCATGTAGGCACCAATGCCGGCACCGATAACACCACAACCTAAACCTGCAGTACGGGCACGTTTACTGTTTTTCGTTGAGCCGATTAAGGCACAAACTGCTGCCGCTCCAAAGCCATAAACAGCTGTTTTGCTGGTTTTTTGTTCGCCGGTATAAGGATCATAGGTCTGACAAGCTGTTAAAGTTAATGTCGAAATAGCTAAAGCTGTCGCGGTGATTTTTTTAAATGATAATTGAGTGAACATAACACTCTCCCTGGATAAAGTAATGTGCAATTTAACGGCATTTACATGATTATAAGCTGCAGTATCTGAACAAGTGATTAATTTACTGACGTTTATTTAAATATGATAACACGCTATGGTGATTGGCTCGGTAATTAGCTTGATATAACAAACATCATCGAACAAACGTTAGTATTAGCGTTATTTAGACAATAATTTGATTAGAGTCATAGCCATAAGCACGTGACTGATTTATGATTTTCTCATTCCATTTAATTAGGAGCAACTAATGAGTCGCAACCCGGTTTCTTACTTATTTCAACCTAAGTCGATCGCAGTGATTGGCGCCTCAAATAAATCGAACCGGGCTGGTAATAAAATTATCCGCAATTTATTGGAGGGCGACTTTAGCGGCCCTATTATGCCTGTTACCCCGAAATTTCCGGCGGTGTGCGGAATTTTAGCCTATAAAACAATTGCCCAATTACCCATGGTGCCTGACTTGGCGATTATAGCGGTCAGTGCTGAGCGACTGAGTGCAGTTTTAATTGAGCTTGGGCAAGCTGGCTGCAAATACGCCACTATTATGGCCGCGGGCATTAACGAACTGCCCGTGATCGAGCAGCAGAACGGCACAGAGCAAATTCGTGCTATTGCAAAAAAATATGGCATAAGACTGCTTGGCGGCAGCAGCTTAGGCATGCAATTACCACATATTGGACTCAATGCCAGCTTATCTCATATTGAAGCCTTACCGGGTAAAGTCGCCTTTATTTCGCAATCATCATCGGTCGCAACCACCATGCTCGACTGGGCCAATCATAATAATATTGGCTTTTCTCACTTTATTTCTATCGGTGAAGCTATCGATATCGACTTTAGCGAGTTATTAGATTACTTGGGCCGCGACACTAAAACTCAGGCCATTTTACTTTATATTGATAGCATTAAAGACCATCGCCATTTCATGTCAGCCGCCCGTAGTGCCGCCCGTTCAAAGCCAATTTTAGTGATTAAGTCCGGCAAAACGGCTCAAGGTGCGATCTCGGTATCACACCATAGTGGCGGCCAATCAGCTGGTAACGATCTGGTCTATGACGCGGCTTTTCGCCGCGCGGGCATGTTACGGGTTAATAATTTACATGAGCTATTTGCCGCATTTGAAACTCTAGCTCATGCCAAACCGCTCAAAGGCGAACGGTTAGCAATAATAACTAATGGCGGCGCGCCCGGCATTATGGCCGTTGATGCCTTAATTAGTCGCGGCGGTAAATTAGCCGAGATCGAACCCGAAATTATTGCGCAACTAGACAAACTATTACCCCGTTATTGGTCTCGTAGCAACCCGGCTGACATTGCCGGCGATTCAACCCCTGAGCGTTTTTCTCAAGCGGTCGAACTGTTACTTCACTCGAAAAACATTGATAGCTTATTGATTATCCATTCGCCAAGTGCAGTCGACACGGGGGAAGAATATGCCAAGAAAATACTGGCGGCAATAACGAGACTGCCAAAATCTAATAAAATTAACATCTTAACCAACTGGACCGGTGAGCAGTCAGCCTACGCTGCCCGTCGCCTATTACGTCAATATGGATTGCCTACTTACCGAACTCCCGAAGGCGCTGTCGGCGCCTTTATGCACATGGTTGAATACCGTCGCAATCAAAAATTGCTGCAGCAAACGCCAAAATCAATATCTCGCCATGTTCAATCTGATGCTAACCTCGTTAGGCAACTCGCCCAGCAGCATTTGGCCAATGGTATTACTAAACTTGATATTGGCCAAGCGCAACCAATTTTAGCCGCTTATGGCTTATCTTGTATTGCTACCCGCCATGCGCAAGATCCTCAACAAGCGAGGTTAATTGCCACTGAAATTGGTTTTCCAATCGCCTTAAAAATCGCCGCACCGCAGCTCGCCTATAAATCAGATGTTGGTGGGGTGGTGCTTAATTTAAATAATGCTGATGATGTTGAAAATGCCGCGACTGCCATGATCGAACGAGTGAAATCGTTTGAACCCGCGGTTAACATTACCGGACTAAGTTTACAAAAAATGGCGCAAACCGCTGGCGCGCAAGAACTACGATTTGCGATGCATAACGACCCGGTATTTGGTCCCATTTTATACATCGGCGAAGGCGGTTCGGAATGGGATTTAACCCAAGACGCTGCCGTTGCCTTGCCGCCGTTAAACTCTGCACTTGCGCGATATATGGTCATTAATGCACTCAAAAATGGCAAAATTAAAGATCGTAAAGCACTGCATGCGCTAGACATTAATGCTTTATCAACCATCATAGCCCAGCTATCTTATTTGATTGTAGATTGCCCAGAAATAGCGGCCTTAGACATTAATCCGATGTTAGTCGCTGGCGAGCATATTACCTTGCTTGATGTCTCAATAACCTTAAGCCATAGCGACTGCGATGGTGCGTCACGATTAGCTATCCGCCCTTATCCCAAGGAGCATGAAGAGTACTTTAGCCTGCGAGATGGCCGCGCCGTATTATTAAGGCCGATTATTGCAGAAGATGAACAAACCCATTTCGAATTTAATAACAGCCTCAGTAAAGAAGATCGCTACAAACGATTTTTTGGCGAAGTCGGTCAATTAAGTCATGAGGCGATGGCTAAAATGACCCAAATAGACTTTGATCGCGAGATGGCTTTCATCGCCTCATACCAAGATCCTGCTGGCCAATTCCATACGTTAGGTGTCGTACGAGCCATTACTGACCCAGAAAATCATGAAACAGAATTTGCCGTTGTTATTCGCAGTGAATTGCAAGGCCAAGGCTTGGGTAAAAAATTAATGCTAAAAATGATCGATTACTGCCGCCAACGTGACACTGAAATTATGGTCGGTATTACGTTACCGCAAAACGCTGGTATGGTCAGTTTAGCGCGCAAGCTCGGATTTAAAGTAAAATTCGATATTGAAGAAGGCTGGGTTGAAATGAAGTTGCCGCTACAAAAAATAAGCAAAACAAATCCTTAGCGAGCACGACTAGAATAGTGCAAAAAATATCCAACTTTTTTGCGCTATTTAAGCTTTAAATGCAAATTAATATCATTTATACTGCTCGCTATATTTTAAATCGGAATAATTCTTATGTTTGTTTGTGTCTGTAATGCCGTTACTGAAAATGACATCCGTCAGGCTGTCAATGATGGCAGCGAGACGATCAAACAATTAAAAGAAAAATTTGGTGTGGGCAGTCAATGTGGCGGCTGCATTACCTTAACTAAACAGGTACTAAACCAGCAGTTAGCGGCAACAGCGAATTACTACGAAGTTGCGTAATCACGCTTTAGCATGTTCTTTATTATAAACGAGCCAAGGCTTTAATATGCGCAACAGCGCTGCGCCCTAAAACATCTGGCACGTATCCCCCTTCAAGCACCGATACAATCCCCTGACAGCTTAATTGTTCTGCGACCCCAACAAGTTGCTCAGTTACCCAGCGATAATCTGTATCTACTAAATTTATTCCACCCATATCATCGTCACGATGGGCATCAAAACCCGCAGAAATAAACAACAGTTGCGGCTTAAATTCTAGTAGCGCTGGCAGCCATTGGTTAGTCACCACTTGCCTAAACTCATCACTGCCGGCCCCCGCGGCCAGCGGTACTTTAATGTGATATTTATTAGGGCGTTCGGTATTGCCATGTGGAAAAAATGGATGCTGAAAAATAGAACAAAACATCACCCGTTGGTCATCTTTAAAAATATCTTCGGTGCCGTCGCCATGGTGCACATCAAAATCAATCACAGCCACTCGCTCAAGGCCTAATTTATCAAGTGCATAACTGGCCGCAACAGCAACATTGTTATAAAAACAAAAACCACCGGCCTGTGCCCGATGTGCATGATGTCCCGGCGGTCTAATATTGCAAAATACTGCCCGATGATTGCTGCCGCAGACTAAACTAACGGCTTGCACCGCTGCTCCTGCAGCACGCTCAGCTGCTTTGAGTGTATTTGGACACATTTGAGTGTCGGGATCGACCGCGACTAAACCTTCACTCGGTAACATTGCATCGAGCTGCGCTAGGTAAGCCGCATCATGAACCCGTAATAAATCTTCGCGCTGAATAATATTGGCATCAAAATGATCTAAGCTATATTCTAAACCACTGGCAATCAGCCTGTCTGATATAGCATCGATTCGACTCGGGTCTTCCGGATGATCATCACCCATCTTGTGGCGACGACATTGTTGATGTGAAATAATAGCTGTGCTCATGGCTTAAACTCAACGCAAATAATATATCATGATCCATGCTATCAAATAGGTTAGACGAGAAAAGTGGACTTAAGTCGCAGCTAGCTTAAACAATAGAAACAAAAATGGTGACCATAGGTCACCATTAGCAATTAGAATAATTTATCCGTGTTATGCGCAGATTTTCATCTCGCAGCACACTCGATATTTCCCTTCGTCAGATGGTGCACAACGTAGTACTTTAGCGTTGGCCATCAAGGGTGGAATTGAGCTATTGCCAGGATTTACTTCTAACAAAATTTCAGTGTCCTGATTAAGTTCGGTCGTGGTATTGAACGACACCCCTTCGGCACTTAAATTTTCTAATTGACCGTGACATAAATCATTAGCACCATTTACTTTATACCGAACCACACACTCAACATCCATTCTGGCGAAAAAGCGGTTATCATCATTTGAAACATACATAGTATTCCCCTTACATTTAGTATTATCTAAAGCCTAGCAAAGGATTTAAAATAACGAACAACAACTGCACCAGTTTCACTACTAATGACTGAGTAATATGAGAAAAATAAGGATTTAAACTTGTTAAAAATATCTAATTCAATTGCAATTCCGCTGGCTGAACTCGAAATTCAATTTATTAGGGCCCAAGGTGCCGGTGGGCAGCATGTCAACAAAACATCGACGGCGGTGCATTTGTTTTTTAATATTCGGGCATCACAAGCTTTGCCGCAACGCTTAAAAGACAAACTGCTGGCGCTAAGCGACCACCGAATCAGTAAATCAGGCAAGGTCATCATTAAGTCTCAGTCGACTCGCAGTCAAGACAGCAACCGAGAAATAGCGATAAAGCAATTTATTGAACTGATTCAACAGGTCAATAAAGTAGATAAACGTCGAATTGCGACTAAACCGACTTTTGGATCGAAAATGCGTCGCTTAGATAAAAAAACTAAAGATAGCTCTCGCAAGAGTTTGCGCAAACGGGTTGCTTATTGAGACTGGAGTTATTGGCATTATTTCATGGTAACCTTGCCACCAATCATTTTATAGGCCGGGGTACCACGCACCAGTGCCTCTCTGGCAAAGATTACCTGACAATTAGGACATTGGCATGCATCGGTTGTGAAGTCGCTAACAATGCGCTCTTTGAAGCATTTAATTAACGCGCCTTTGCCACCCTTTCGATACTTAAATAACTTGGTGCGACAGCCAGCGCAAAATATTTCAACCGTTTTGCTCGGGCCTTTTTTATTTGGCTTAGCCATAATTGGCGTTACTCCTGAACATCATCGCTCTTCGCTATTGCCGCCACGGATGGCGGTACTTAGGTTTGGTCTGGAACCTTAAAACCTGTGCCGCCATGGATGGCGGTACTTAGGTTTGGTCTGGAACCTTAAAACCTGTGCCGCCACCGATGTCGGTACTTAGGTTTGGTCTGGAACCTTAAAACCTGTGTCGCCACGGATGGCGGTACTTAGGTTTGGTCTGGAACTAATTTCCTGCCTTGGCATCGTGATATATGACCGACATCGATGTCGGAAATGCCGATTGTGCATTAGAGCACGGATGCTCATAATTAGAGTAACGCAGGAGCAGTTACCGAGGAGCACACAATCGGCCCGTTCATCCTGAACATCGTCACTCCTTGCCATTGCCGCCACGGATGGCGGTACTTAGGTTTGGTCTGGAACCTTAAAACCTGTGCCGCCACGGATGGCGGTACTTAGGAAATGTCTGGAACTAATTTCCTGCCTTGGCATCGTGATATTGCATGCATGGATGCATGTACTTAAGCTTTGCAGGAGCAAAAAGCTTGACCGTTCATCCTGAACATCATCGCTCTTTGCCATTGCCGACACGGATGTCGGTACTTAGGTTTGGTCTGGAACCTTAAAACCTGTGCCGCCACGGATGGCGGTACTTAGGTTTGGTCTGGAACCTTAAAACCTGTGCCGCCATGGATGGCGGTACTTAGGAAATGTCAGGAACTAATTTCCTGCCTTGGCACTGCGATATACCGTTCATCCTGAACATAAAAAAAGCGGCTAATTAGCCGCTTTTTTTTAAATCATGGTTCATTTACTAGTTAGCAAATGGATTAACCAAGACAATAGTTTCTACGCGATCAGGACCAGTTGAAATGATATCAATAGGCACTTCAAGCAACTCTTCGATGCGAGCAATGTAGTTAAGTGCCGCTTGTGGCAATTCGTCGCGGTTTTGACAACCAACGGTAACATCTGTCCAACCAGGCATTGTTTCGTACACTGGCACAACTTTTTCAAAGTCATCAGCAGACATTGGTGCGATATTGCTAACGCTACCGTCTTCTTGCTTATAACCAGTACAGATTTGCAGTTCTTCGAGACCGTCTAATACGTCTAATTTAGTTAGACATAAACCAGTAATGCTGTTCATTTGGATTGCGCGGCGCATTGCCACAGCGTCCAACCAACCACAACGACGACCACGGCCGGTAGTTGCGCCAACTTCATGACCCTTAACCGCTAAATATTCACCGATTTCGTTAAACTGTTCTGTTGGGAATGGACCAGAACCAACACGAGTCGTGTAAGCCTTGATAATACCAAGAACATAATCAAGGTGACACGGGCCAAAACCAGTACCAGTAGCAACGCCGCCAGCTGTAGTATTAGACGATGTAACATATGGGTAAGTACCGTGGTCGATGTCAAGTAACGTACCTTGAGCACCTTCAAACATGATGTTTTCACCGGCTTTACGCGCAGTGTCTAGCAATTCAGTAACATCAACAACCATTGATTGTAGTAATGGAGCTACTTCTAGCGCGTCATCAAGAGTCTTTTGGTAATCTACCGCGTCTACTTTGTAGTAGTTTGTTAGCATAAAGTTATGATATTCCATCACTTCTTTAAGCTTAACCGCAAATTTTTCAGCGTCGAACAAGTCACCAACGCGTAAAGCGCGACGAGAAACTTTGTCTTCATAAGCTGGACCGATACCACGACCGGTAGTACCGATTGCCTTGTTACCACGAGCGATTTCACGCGCTTGGTCAAGAGCAATATGGTAAGGAAGAATAAGTGGACATGCTTCACTAATTCGTAGGCGATCTTTAACAGGCACGCCACGCTCTTCAAGCATTTTCATTTCTTCAAGTAAAGCAGCAGGTGATAACACCACACCATTACCGATAATGCTTGTTAGATTGTCACGTAGGATGCCTGATGGGATCAGGTGCAGGACAGTCTTTTTGCCATCTATTACTAGTGTATGACCAGCATTGTGACCACCTTGATATCGCACAGCATACTTTGCGCTATCAGTTAGTAGATCAACAATCTTACCTTTACCTTCGTCACCCCATTGGGTACCTAGCACTACAACGTTCTTAGCCATTATTTTATTCACGGTTTGAAATTAAAGCAGGATTTTATCAGATTTGGTTAGGAGATCTACCCCTAAATTGGAGATTAATTCTTCTTTTGTGCTCAAAAAAGCAAAAAATATAAAAAAGTTCCTTAATTCTCAGTAAGCTATACAACCTGATAAAGGATACAAATTCCTATCACTACAAAGACTCCACCGAGTCGTCGCATTGATTCGGGCGCTTGTTCACTAATGGTTTTTAAATATTGTTGCCATTGGCGCGGAATAAGTAGCGGCCCCAATCCTTCTAAAATCATAAACAGCGCAAATGCCAACCAAATACTGTCAGAGATCATCAGTAATCCTCTTGCTAAAAGTCAGAAACTAAAAAGCCCGGAAAAACCGGGCTTTTTTCTTTAACCAACGTCAATTACTGGGCGTTGGGGTTGTTTAAATACTTGAAGAAGTCACTGTCAGGTTTTACAACCATGATATCGCTCTTCGAGTTAAACGACTTTTTATATGAATCCATTGATCTTAAGAAACCAAAGAACTCAGGATCTTGTCCATAGCTGTCCGAATAGATCTTCGCCGCTAGCGCATCGCCTTCACCACGAAGACTTCGTGCTTTAGAATCAGCGTCAGCTAACATAATCGCCACTTTAGCATCAACGTCGGCGCGGATAATTTCAGATTGCTCTTTACCCTTTGAGCGATGCTCTTTCGCCACGGCAAAACGTTCAGCACGCATCCGTTGATAAATACTGCTACGAACCGCTTGTGGCAATTCGATTTGCTTAACTCGCATATCAACCAGTTCAATACCGATATCTTGTGCTTTAAGTGAAGCATCTCTTAATGCTTCACCCATTAACGCGCTACGCTCACCAGATACAATTTGCGAGATAGTACGAGTACCAAAAGCATTACGTAAACCATCGCTTACTTTTTGCTTCAGCAAGTTTTCAGCCGCAAACTTATTACCACCACCGGTGGCTAAGTAGTATGTTGAAAAGTCTTTAATTCGCCACTTAACATATGAATCGACGATTAAATCTTTCTTTTCAGAAGTCACGAAGCGATCAGGTTCACCATCAAGGGTCTGAATACGTGCATCTAAAATTCGTACTTTATCGATAAAAGGCACTTTAAAGTTGATGCCCGGCTCATAAATGACCGTCACACCTGCGCTATCTTTTAACACCGCGGCAAAACGTACTTTAATCGCGCGTTGGCCTTCGTAAATAACAAAGACTGATAGGTAAGCGACAAAAGCTGCTACCGCTACAATAATTAATCCTAAACGTTTCATTGCTTAATTTCTCCCTTGACGTGTTGCGTCACGTGAAAAGCTGCGCAAATTATCATTTACCACATTAGAAGTATTGCGTGGTAATGAATTAGTTACTGAGTTCGAGCGTGCTGGCGTGCTTTGCTGCGATTGCTTGATGATTTGATCCAATGGTAAATACATCATGTTATTGCCACCTTCAACATCAACCATCACCTTGCTGGTATTCGCATAAACGCTTTCAATCGTTTCAAGATAAATACGTTGGCGTGTTACTTCTTTAGCTGCTTGATATTGCGGCAATAACTGGTTGAAACGCGCAGTTTCACCAGTCGCTTTCAAGATAGCTTGCTCTTTATAAGCTTTAGCTTCTTGCTCTAAGCGACGTACCTGGCCACGGGCAAGTGGTTCAATACTTAATGCATAGGCTTCTGCTTCACGAATAAAACGCTCTTCATCTTCTTGTGCTGCAATAGCGTCATCAAATGAGCCTTTTACTTCTTCCGGCGGACGCGCTGGCAAGAAGTTAACATCAACAATTTCAAGACCGAGCTTGTACGGTTCAATCACTTTACGTAGTTCAACTTCAGTTTGCTGACGGACCACTTCACGGCCTGTTGTTAGCAAATCATCCATTGTCGTATGGCCAACGACATAACGTAATGCACTGTCCATCGCTTGGCTAATTGAGTTAGCTGGATTAACCACACTAAACAAGAACTGCTCAGGATCTACCACCCGATACTGAACGTCCATTTCAACGCGTACCACATTTTCATCTCTGGTTAACATAAAACCCGCTGATGAGAATGAACGAATCGTGCGGATATCAACCGGAATAACCGTATCAATGAAGGTACGTTTCCAATGCAAGCCCGGCTCAACTGACTCATGAGCCTGACCAAACTGCAACACAAAACCACGCTCAGCTTCTTTAATGGTATAAAAACCACTAACAACCCAAATTGCAACACCAATAACACCTAATAGTGCGATGCCTGGCCCCGAAATGCTGCCACCACCGGTGCCACCAGACTTACCGCCCGATTTACCACCTAATAAGCCATTAAATTTTTTGCTTAGGTTATTAATTACCTCATCAAGATCTGGTGGTCCCTGATCTTTACCACCTTTATTTCCACCCCAAGGATCTTTATCCTTATTTCCAGGCTCATTCCAGGCCATAACAACTCCAATATTATCATTAAAAATTAGGCAATCATTTGATGTTTTTCAAATAATTACCGGAATAGGTTTATTTTGATGTTTAACCACAAATATATTGGGTTAGTTCACCATCGCTCTTTTTTAGTAATTTGTGCCAATCGATAATCGGCAATCTTATCGTCACTAGCGCATTGCCTAACTCATCGTACTGCTCAGTTTGCACGCATTCAAACTTATATAACAAGCCCTTAACCCGACCTTGCACATTAAGCGGCAAACTCAACTGATGAGTAACAATTTGCCCCGACAATAGTTCCGTTAATGCCTGATTTAGTAATTCACAGCCATCACCTGTGCGTGCGGACAACCACACATGCGTTGGGTTTCCTTCATCGTCACGGTCTATTCTCGGTGCCAAGTCCCCTTCTAAACTATCAAGCTTATTACAGACCATCAACTGTGGTATATCGTCGGCTTCAATATGTTCAAGCACTTGGGTAACTTGTTCTATATTATCTGTTTTACGCGGATCGGCAACATCTATCACATGAAGTAATAAATTAGCTTGTTGCGTTTCTTGTAATGTTGCCTGAAATGCAGCGACTAAATCGTGCGGTAAATGTCGAATAAATCCCACTGTGTCAGCTAAAATAACCTCGCCCACATCGGCAATATCAATTTTACGCAAGGTCGGATCTAGTGTTGCAAACAGCTGATCTGCAACATAAACGTTAGACTGAGTAATTTGATTAAACAGAGTTGACTTGCCCGCATTGGTGTAACCTACCAATGACACAGTCGGCACTTCGGCACGGCTGCGAGCACGGCGACCTTGATCGCGTTGCTTTGAAACTTTAGCTAAGCGCGCTTGAATGTTTTTTATGCGAGCGCGTAATAATCTGCGGTCAGTTTCAAGCTGAGTTTCGCCAGGTCCACGTAATCCAATCCCGCCTTTTTGACGTTCAAGGTGAGTCCAGCCACGAATAAGTCGAGTGGAAATGTGCCGTAATTGCGCCAACTCGACCTGTAATTTACCTTCAAATGTGCGCGCACGCTGGGCAAATATATCAAGAATAAGTGCGGTACGATCTAGCACCCTACACTGACACAATTGCTCTAGATTTCGCTCTTGTGACGGCGTTAACGGGTGATTAAAAATGACAACATTAGCATTTAATAACTTAACCGCATCGGCAATCTCTTGTGCTTTACCTGTGCCAACAAAGTATCTAGCTTTTGCTGAATTACGGGTACCAGTAATCTTACCGCAGGTTTTTACGCCGGCAGAAGATACCAGTAATTCAAGCTCTTCTAAATCTTCGCGATCACTTTCTGACGAAAAGTCTATGTGGACAAGTATGGCGAGTTCGCCGGCCTCATAACGATCAAACAAAAATCAATCCTTAAGCTTCTTTCGTGCTTTCGTTTTCTTCAGTATGGGCATGGTGTGCCGTAAATGGTCGAGCTGGCACTACCGTTGAAATAGCATGCTTATAGACCATTTGACTAACGGTATTACGCAGTAAAATGACAAACTGATCGAAAGATTCAATTTGACCTTGTAATTTAATTCCATTAACTAGATAAATTGCTACTGGCACTCGTTCACGACGAAGTGCATTTAAAAATGGGTCTTGCAATGATTGCCCCTTAGCCATAATTCTTCCTTTCCTTTAAACGTATATATCTGATTATTATTTTAATAAACTAGTCTTAAATTAGTTAATTTCAATCCCAATAGCCAACTAGTTAACAATGAATTTAATTTTTTCAATATTTTGCGTGATGGTCATTTGCGCATTCGGCGCTAACGGCGTTTGCAATCGATGTAGCTTATCCCATCCTCTGAGCCAAGTCATCTGACGTTTGGCTAATTGACGCGTTGCAACAACACCACGAAAGACCATTTCTTGATGATCTGTCTTGCCGGCAAGATAATCCCACATCTGACGATAACCAACACAACGAATTGCGGGTAAATCAGGATGCAAATCATCGCGCTGGTATAATTTTCTTACTTCCTGTTCAAACCCTTGCTCGATCATTTGTTCAAATCGTTGTTCGATCCGCTGGTGCAAGGTGCTGCGCTCGTCTGGATAAATAGCGAATTGATAAACATCAAAAGGCAAATCCTTATCGATAACAGTACTTAATTCGGTCATCGTTTTACCGGCAATCCGATAAACTTCCAACGCCCGCGATATGCGCTGCGGGTCATTAGGATGAATTCGTGCCCCTGACACCGGATCAACCTCAACTAATTGCTCGTGCAATGACGCCCAACCATTTAACTGAGCCTCGGCTTCAATCGCTTGGCGAATAACTGGGTCGGCTGCAGGCAAGGGCGACAAACCATCGATTAATGACTTAAAGTACAACATAGTACCGCCAACAAGCAACGGTATTTTACCGCGTTTGGCTATCTCTGCCATCGCGGCTAACGCATCGCGGCGAAAATCAGCGGTGGAATAAGCCTGAGCCGGATCTAATATATCAATTAACAAATGAGGAGCGCGTGCCAATTCAGCGGCATTTGGCTTAGCTGTGCCAATATCCATGCCGCGATATACCAAGGCCGAATCGACCGAGATAATTTCACAGTTAAACTGCTCGCACAAACGGATCGCCAGCTCGGTTTTACCACAGGCGGTTGGCCCCATTAGGAAAATGGCTTTGGGTAAAGATTTATCTGTCACGCGATCTACTCTAAAAAGTTAATAAAGTGTCAGCCAAACAAGCGGTATTATTAACGACTATTGTGGTTTAAAACCAGAAATTGCCGCCGTGAAATCCACTGGCTTAACTAATAACTCAAATTTTTCTACTAGCTGTTCTGAATAATTTTCAGCCTTAGCTACAAGTTCTACTGCGCTAGTCATCGAATAATCGACTACAACAAACTGTGCTAACCAATGACAAACAACCTGTTGCAAGGTGTTGTCACTGTCTGACAGTTGCGACTGACTCGCTAATAGCTGCAATAACTGTGGTATCACAGTGGCAATATCTTGCTCTCTTAGAAACGCTGGTAGCTGCTTAACAATTATCTTGGGGCTGCGCACGCTAATTTCAATGCCTAAGCGGCGAAATAATCGCTCGTGAGTCGTTAGTTGTTCAATTAACGTGCCATCGACTGTAATTGCTATCGGTAACAATAAAGGTTGAGCGATAAAGCCTTGCGCCCAACGATTGCTCAGTTCTAATTCATTAACTAAAATAGCTAATAACTCAAGCGACAACAATTCAATGCCGGACTCACGCTTAATCAACAAGTAGCGATCATCAATTAAACTCACTAATTGCCCAAACAATTGAGAGGTTGCCCCCTCGCTAGCATTAATTGATTTAGTCGCTGCGCCCTCATAGGCATTACTCAAATGAGGCGTCGTTATTAAGCTCTGATAAGTTTTAGCCGCCACGCCTAGGTTGGCGTCGTTTTGAAAACTGCCCCCCGCTGATTGCCGAGACTGATACTGACCAGCGTTCGGACTGGCAACGGTCTCATCCGAATGGTACTCAGGATCAGGACGACCATAGCCATGCTCGGCGGCCGCAGGAATGGTTGTTGGCGCCACAACATTAGCGGGTAAATCTGCCGCTGTTAAGCTTTGCGTTAACCCAGAGTTTAAGACCTGAAAAATAAGATCATGGACCAACCGTGCCTGATGAAAACGCACTTCGTGTTTAGCGGGGTGAACATTGACATCGACCTGACTCGGCGCAATCTCAATGTAAATAATATAACTAGGCACGACCCCTTCAGGCAGCCAGTCTTGATACGCTTGACGAATCGCATGATTAATTAATTTGTCCCGCATCATTCGGCCATTAACATAACAATATTGATTATCGTTATAACCTTTACAACCTTGGGGCAATACCAGCCAGCCACTAATCTGAATGTCGTTATGATCGCTGCTAATCGCAACAGCATGCTCAATAAACCCCTTACCGCACAAACTGCTGACTCGGCGCTCTTGCTGAGGCGTCGTGGTGGCAATGGCTAAGTTACGCAAGATCTTACCGTTATGCTTTAACGTGAAGGCGATATTGAAATGGCTGAGCGAAAAACGTTTAACCAATTCATCAATATGGGTAAATTCTGTTTTTTCGGTCCGTAAAAAACGCCGCCGGGCCGGTGTATTAAAAAACATATCGGCAACCGCCACAGTCGTCCCTTGAGGATGCGATGCCGGAATAATTTCAACCGCCATATCACGCCCTTGGGCATAGGCTTGCCATGCTTGGGGCTGCTCTTTAGTTTTAGAGGTGAACGTTAAACGGCAGACTGAGCTGATACTGGCCAACGCTTCGCCACGAAACCCGAGCGAGTCAATTGCTTCGAGATCGTCCAGGGTCGAAATTTTACTGGTGGCGTGACGTGACAGCGCCAAGCCCAGCTGCTCTTTAACCACACCACAGCCATTATCACGAATGCTAATTAGCTTGGCGCCGCCCTGTTCAATTTCAATCAGAATTTGGGTTGCACCCGCGTCAATCGCATTTTCAACCAGCTCTTTCACCACTGAAGCTGGGCGCTCTACGACTTCTCCGGCGGCAATTTGGTTAGCCAAACGCGGGGATAATATTTCAATTGCCATAATTAACTCTGAGGGATCGCTAAAACTTGACCAATACGCAGTGTATCACTGCGTAAGGCATTATATTTTTTCAAGCTAGCCACACTAATTCGATAACGCTGAGCAAGCAGCGACAGCGACTCACCGCGCGCTACTTTATGCGTTTTGCTGCGCAACTTGGCATATAACGAACCATTAGGCGGGTTCTTTTTAAAGTAATCATTAATCGAATCAAACATCGCATTAGCCAGCTTGATTCGATGCTGCTTATTATACAATCGGCGTTCATCTGTTGGATTAGATACAAAGCCTGTTTCAACCATTATTGATGGGAAATCTGGTGACTTTAACACCGCTAAACTGGCTAAAATGACTTTATCTCGGTGCAAATGTGTAACTCGTTTTAAGCGCGACAAAATAGCATTGCCAATTTCAAAACTTTCTTCCATCGAATTGTCCATTTGCATGTCAATTAGCGCACGGGCAAAATATTTTTCATTCTCGTTTGATTCAATGATTTCACCAACGCCGCCGAGCAACTCAGAATAACTTTCGTTGTTTTCTAAAATACGACCAATTTCACTATCTGCTCGCCTCATCGATAGCACCAACACTGAAGCTCCTTGTGGCTGAGCAGAAGTGAACGCATCAGCATGAATCGATATTAACAAATCAGTCTTGGCCTTACGGGCAATTTCAGAGCGACGGTTAAGGCCAACATAATAGTCACCACGGCGCGTCATTATCGCTTTTAAGCCTCGCGTATTATTAATTTTTTTGGCCAATAGTTTTGCAATGCCCAACGTGATACTTTTTTCATAACGACCACTAGCGCCGATGGAACCCGGATCTTCCCCCCCGTGGCCAGCATCAATCGCAATCACAATATCGCGGTTAAGCGAGCTTGGTTTATTTGTTGTTTTAACGACCGTATTAACACGTTGTTTGTTGTTAATTTTGGTTTTGTTAAAATCAACAACTAATCGATCGCCGTAGGGTCCGGTGGCTGTTAGTGAAAATATTTGCGGCTTGAGCGATTCTTTTAATTCAATCACAATCCGCAACATGCCTTTTTTCGGCGCTTTGCTCGTACGTATTTTTTTGACTAAATTACCAGAGAATTTTAGTTTGGCTAATTTGGCCGTCAATTTGGAAGATTTAAAGTCGATCACTAAGCGATGCGGATTGGTCAGGCTAAAATAGCTAAAGTCGGCCGGCTTGGTTAAATCAAACACAATCCGATACTTTTCTGGTGATGGCCATACCCGAACATCTTGTAATTTATTGCCAGACCAAGCTTTTGTCGTCAATAAAATGCTCAACAAGAGTCCGGTTATAAAAAATCTCAGCTTCACTATTTAACCCTTATTTAGATGGTTGCCAAAATTTTCTGACCAATTTCAGTGTCAGCAATACAATAAGCAATGCGTTGCTCACCAACATATTTTAACGTAATTGCTATATCAGCCTCAGGCAGCATCCCAAAGCCACGCTCGGGCCATTCAATTAAGCACAAACTATCGTCATTAAAATAATCCCTAATGCCCATAAACTCTAGCTCTTCGGGATCGCCGACCCGATATAAATCAAAATGATAAACCTGCCACGGCGCCAATTGATACGGTTCAACCAAGGCGTAGGTTGGGCTTTTAACCTTGCCGACATGGCCAAGTGCCTGAATAAAACCACGACTTAAGGTCGTTTTTCCAGCGCCTAGATCACCATGAAGATAAATAGTTGTCGCGATTGTACTAGCTAAAGCTAGTTTTCTGCCTAATTCAACTGTTTGTTCTTCATCAGATAAATGAAATTCTAAACATGTTTGTGTTCGCTTAGAGGTATTATTTTCAATTTGGTTCATCAGGTTTATATTATTTTCAGAGTAATTGAGCTAAATTATAACAGAGTTTACTCGCTGAGATAGTTGCCAATATACGATTGTTAATCGCTGGGTCTGAATCAGCGAAATAAAGGAGTTTTTTATGTCAAATTCACCACCACGTTCACCTTGCGTTGCCCTGTGTAAACTCGATCACAATGAGATTTGCATGGGTTGCTACCGCAGTATTGACGAAATCATCGGTTGGAAAGACTGCACCGAGCAGCAACAACAGCAAATCATTGAGCGAGTCTTTATCCAACGCCAGCTCGCCGAAAAAAACAACGATTATTAAACTTACAGCTGCCCACCGACCTCACAAAATGTATTAAAATACGAACCAGCCCATCTTGATTAATGACCCTGGCAATCTAAAATCACGCCTTATACTATTGTTTAATAATTAGTCCAATATTCCGATATAAAACTGCAAATATAGCCAAAGGGCTAGTAATCATCTATGATATAGCCAAATTTAATAAATAATATTTAGTAACTAACATTTAATAGCTAGTGGCTAATAGCTAACATTTAAGACCTAGGGGCGATATGCAAAAAAATAATATCATCGATGAACTCGATAAAAAAATCTTGCTGACGCTAACTAAAAATGCCCGAATGCCTTACGCAGAATTGGCCAAGCTGTTCGCAGTCAGCCCCGCGACCATCCATGTCCGGGTCGAGAAAATGAAACAGGCAGGCATTATCAACCGCACCGTGATTGAGCTCAATCCAAAAAAACTGGGCTACGACGTCTGCTGTTTTATCGGTATCAATCTACGTAGTGCTAAAGACTACACCCCGGCGCTAAGGCAACTAGAAGAAATAGACGAAGTATTAGAAGCCTACTACACCACAGGTCACTACAATATCTTTGTTAAAATATTGACCCGTTCAATCGATCACTTACAGCAGGTATTGGTTAATAAAATTCAAGCCATTGATGAAATTCAATCAACCGAAACGCTAATTTCACTTGATAATCCGATTAAAAGAGACATCACTCCTTAAAGTCCCCAGTCACTATTTCAGCTAAATGACCAGCGCACTAATTTAATCTCTGATTTCGGTTAAATTAGTTCGCATTAATCACGAAATCTGCATTGCCGTTTCTGCAATGCGCTGCTAGCCTAAGACAAGTGCAATTTAACAAGGAAGAATTTTGTCTAGTCGATTTTTTATTTTCGGTCTCTTTTTAGTTTCACAGTATGGCCATGCATTGTCCCTACCCAAACTAGATCACTATGCCGAGCAACGTCAGTTATTTACCTTAGCTTCTTTAGATATTGAACAAAATCGAAACAGCGATGCCGATCGAAAAATGGCACGACTAAAAGATTATCCATTATTGCCTTATCTTCAATTTAAGCGTTTAGCTTCAGGGTTAGCACAGCAACCCTTAGTCGATATCAATCAATTTATTTATCGCTATACCGACCTGCCTTTAGCACGTAAATTACGGCTTAAAGCGCTTAAAGCAAAAGCAAAAAACCGGCGCTGGTCAGACGTTATCGAGCTATATCACCCAGATGATTTAATCACTTATAAATGTTATTACCTCCAAGCTAAATATCACCAAGGTGAACAACAACCAGTGTTAGCCCAAATTAAAGATATTTGGCTAACCGGACATTCTTTACCCAATGCATGCGATCCTTTATTGGTATCGTGGCAAGCGGCTGGTTTTAAAACTGATTCGTTAATCTTGCAACGAATTAGCTTAACACTCGCTAATCGCAAACTCGCACTCGCCAAATATTTTGCCAAGTCGTTATCGCCGTCAGCACAAACAGAGTTTAACTACTGGCTTAAACTTTATAACAACGCACAGGGTTTATCACAAACGCACTACTGGGATAAAACCGGAGACTTTGCCAGTTCGATGCTAAAAATTGCGACCGAGCGCCTGAGTTATCAATCGCCCACACAGGCTTTGCGCTTGTGGCCGCAAATAAAAAAAGCACAACGCTTTAGTCCTGAAGTAACTGACAGTCTGTACAACAAGTTAGCACTGAGGGCTATTCACAAAAAAATACCGCAAAAAATCGCCCTAAACACGCTCAACTGGGCGCTATTAAGTGAATCTCAGGTAAGTAGAATATTGCGAGCATTGGTGAGCCAAAGCCGCTGGAAGGACATTAGAACTGTCTACCAACAATACCCTCAACTCCAGAGCAAGCTTGCTTGGCAATATTGGTATGGCTCGTCGCTTGAAAAACAGGGTAAAACCAAAGAAGCTAACAGTGTTTATCTTGCACTGGCCAAACAGCGCCGCTATTATGGCTTTTTAGCCAGTGATAAATTAAACAGCCCCTATCAGCTCAATCATCAACCCCTAGCCGTTAGACCTGAGATTTTTGCCGCGATTAAATTGCGCCCGGCAACGGTTCGAGCGCAAGAGCTATTGCGTCTTGATCGTAATATTGAAGCACGACGTGAGTGGTATCACCTGCTGAAAACACTGAGTGAATCAGAGCGTTTAGCTGCAGCTAAACTGGCCGCAGACTGGCAATGGCATAACCGCGCTATCATTAGTTTAACCATGACCAAGCAGCTTGATGATCTCGACATTCGTTTTCCGCAGCCTCATCTTGAAGTCTTTGCCCACGAAGCCCAGTCGAATAACATTGTGACAAGTTGGCCATTGGCAATTTCACGTCAAGAAAGTGCCTTTATGACCAACGCCCGCTCACGGGTAGGCGCGATGGGATTAATGCAACTGATGCCTGGCACAGCAAGCCAACAAGCCAAAGATTCAGATGTCAGCTATCAAAGCAAATCACAATTATTTATCCCAGCGTTTAATATAAAACTCGGGACTGCTTATCTGACACAAATGCTCAATAAATTTAATCATAACATTGCTGTCGCTGCGGCGGCCTACAACGCAGGCCCTCATCGCGTTAAACGTTGGTTAACTGCTGATCTGCCTCAAGATCAATGGATTGAAACCATCCCTTTTCGAGAGACCCGAGAATATGTTAAAAACATTCTCGCCTATATTGTGATCTATCAGCGCCAACTCAAACTTCCGAGTCATTTACCGTCAAGCAAAGTCAGCCCGACGATAAAGACTAAAGATAAATAGTCGTATTCGCTTTTATTGTAAATACGGCGCGGCTAAAGACTGTAATTGGTTTAGGTATTTCTGGGCTTCAGGTGCCTGAGCCAAATTGAGTTGCTCGGCCAAGATATCTTCTAAAATAGCCATCGTAGTTAACGGGTTGGCTAGCACAACCCGAAACACAATAATCGCTTGTTGATGATAACGTTGCGGCGTTAGCTGAGTACGCGAGACAAAAGACTTGCCATGGCCGCGCTGGGTTTTTTGCAAGTATTTGGTTAAGTCATTTAATACCTGATTAAGCGCAATTAAGGTATCGTTGTCACAACAAGCAAGCACCGTCTGTAACCATACCGGACAATAACGATAAGTTAAAATGTTCAGCACCGGCTCACTGGTTAATTCAAAATCATCGGCAGCGCAGACCAATTGCGCAAAGTTTCGTGTTTTGTTAATGCCTTCATCTATCAATAATTCATAACCACTACGGCCAAGTATTTTCAGTCCTGAATGCACTAACATTGCCATGCCTTGGCGCGAGCCTTCTAGGGTTTTGCTGCCGAGATCTTTAGAGCCTTTACGAATAATATATTGTGCGTGATGCTCTATTGCACCCAGTGCCCCCGGATCTTTAAACACCACCAAGCCAGCACCCATTGGTACATATAACTGTTTGTGCGCATCAATAGTAACCGAGTCAGCACGCTCAATTCCCTTAAGCAAGGGGCCATATTGACGCGAAAATAAGGTCGGTGCGCCCCAAGCGCCATCCACATGAAAATGACAGTCAATTTCCGCTGCTAAATCAGCCATTTGATCGAGCGGATCAATGCTGCCAGTTTCAGTCGTGCCAGCCACCCCAACTAACGCAATCACTTTAATCTTATTGTCGGCTAACTCTTGGCACCGCTGGCGTAACGCCGTCATGCAAATTCTGTTATCAGAATCGGTCACCACAGAAATAATATTATTAGCGCCAAGTCCCAAGATATCTGCAGTTTTTTTCAACGAGTAATGGCCGCGTTCACTGACCAAAATAGCTGCGCCACGATAGCCGTACTCTAGCAACGCGCCGACTAAACCATCGTGGTTAACCCCGGCAAAGTTTGCTGTCGCAGGAAAAGCATTGTTTCTCGCCACCCACAGCGCCGTGATATTGGCAATGGTACCGCCAGAGCCAAAAGCACCCAACGCATAGTTTTGATCATGCATATACTGCTGATAAAAACCATCATCTTGGTTATAAACCAAGCGATGCAACATGCCGGTGACCTGGCGTTCCATCGGCGTAAATGACTTAGATGTTTCGGTTTTAACTAAATTTTGATTAAGCGCAATCATAATTTTCGATAACGGCAGCATAAAATAGGGCAATGCCGAGGTCATGTGGCCAACAAAACTTGGCGCTGCGGTATGCACCGAATGTGCAACCAATTTATCGAGTAAAAATTCGGTTTGCTCCGACACAAAAATAGGCTGCTCTGGAATAGCCGAATGAGCAAAGTCTTGTTCGACCAACTCAAGATCTTTTTCGACCGCAACAATGTGCGAATTTAAAAAACCTTCAAGATTTTGCGAAATCTCTAAATCAATTTTCCCTAAGGTTGATTCTTGTGTTTCAGGCACAGTAAAAACACGATGCAAACGTTCTAAGGAAGCGCTAGCAGTGCGGTGTTTAATCGTCATAGGTCAAAACCTCAGTAAAAAATAAAAATAAATCATCGGCTACAAATCCCGAGCCGCACAATTTACCATTATCAAATACCAGTTACTACCCTGTTACGGTCGACAACTGCTGCAATCTCCTGTGCTGAGCGCTAATTAGGCCGTTAAATTTCATTCGTATTGGTTAAATAAAGTGCCCGTGCCGCGATGACGGCGCAACCATGCTCTAGCAAAATGGTTTGGATCTGCCCTTGCAATAACCAACCTTTGGCTAACTTAATTTTCATCACACGATTTATTTGAATCGGAGTCGACAACCCTGCTTGGGTCTTTGCAGTCAGCAGCTGAACAGCGCGCGACGGCTTGATCCGCAGAATAACGTGATCGGTCGCGGTAATTTTACCTATTTTTAAACGAATTTGACTCGCCTGCAATGCAAACACCGTATTTTCCATTGATACCGCTGCGCTCTCAACGCTGATGAGCAAGCAGCCAAGTAACACTATCCATTTCATTTTAAGCTCCTGTTGAAGATCTGGCGCAAGCTGTAATGTTGGCTAAAACTTTAGTCCAGATTTTAACTTTATCCAGCACTCCGATTGTCAAAACTCGCTATCTTAGTCAAAATTTAAAGTGACTTATAAGCGAGTTGCCGAGTTCTTAACCAAGATAGCTGTTGTTGCTCTTATTTAGACCAAAATGCTATTGACAGCGCCGACCCTAACCAATAAATTCAATGTAGTAGTCGTCCTCCCAGTCGGGGGGATTTTTTCGGTGAGGAATAAAAATGAGTCAGGGTGTCGTACTCTCAGAAGTACGTGAAAAAATTACAGCGTTAGACCAACAGTTATTAACGATATTTGCTCAACGGCGTGCACTAAGCCTTAGTGTTGCCCAATCAAAAGTTGATACGGTAAAAAATGTTCGAGATACACAACGCGAAGAAGAGTTATTAATTGACCTAATTCAACGTGGCCATAAACTTGGACTCGACGCCCATTATATTGCTAACTTATTTCATGTTGTGATTGAAGATTCAGTGCTAAACCAGCAAGCATGGTTACAGCAACGTGTAAATCAACAAGATGACACTCCTCATAGCCGTGTTGCTTTTCTTGGCGCTAAAGGTTCGTACAGCTACTTAGCCAGCCATCGTTACTTTTCACGCCGAGTAGAAAACATGATTGAGGTTGGCTGCGCGACGTTCAATCAAATTATTGATACGGTTGAGTCGGGCCGCGCTGAATTTGGCGTATTACCGATTGAAAATACCAGCTCAGGCAGCATTAATGAAGTTTACGACTTATTACAACATACCAGCCTGTCAATTGTCGGTGAACTAACCCAACCGGTTAATCACTGTTTACTGACCAGCAGCGCCACATCAATCGATGCCATCGACACTATTTATTGCCATGCCCAACCGCATCAGCAATGCAGTCAGTATTTATTGGGCTTGAGCAATATCAAGTTTGAATTTTGTGATAGCTCGGCTGCGGCGATGAAGAAAGTAGCACAGCTAGACCAACCGAATGTCAGCGCGATTGGCTCATTAGAAGGTGGCGCGTTATACGGCTTACAATCGACCAGCTCTAACATTGCTAACCAACAAGAAAACCATACCCGCTTCATTGTTGTTGCACGAAAAGCGATAGATGTTGCGATTCAAATCCCGGCCAAAACGACCTTTATTATTTCGACGGCGCAAAAGTCAGGTGCTTTAGTTGACGCACTATTAGTGCTTAAAAGTAATGATATTAACATGACAAAATTGGAGTCGCGCCCGATCCAAGGAAATCCATGGGAAGAAATGTTTTACATTGACGTTACCGCCAACTTGCACAGCGTTAATATGCAGCAAGCGTTAAAGCAACTCGATGATATAACGACGCAAATAAAAGTATTAGGCTGTTACCCTTCGGAACATGTAATTCCGACTTCATTGCCTCAAGTACTCATTGACAGCAATACCCCAGTTTAAGAACAACAGTGCCGCGATAAACCCTTAGTTCGGGTTCTTGATGCCGCAGTTAGACAATCGCTTGTCGGTAACTGCTGCATCACTTCAATGACTCCGGCCTATGATATAAATACGTTGTCCTAATACCTTACATCGATGTAAGAACACCCGGCCCAAGCCTGTTTTATCTAATACCTATTACCAACTACCAACTACCAACTACCAATTACCAATTACCAACTAGAAATTAGCAAAAAACCGGCCAGGACTAATGCCCGGGCCGGTTTTGTCGATCACTGTCAGTTACTAATAATTAAACGCTTCTGCTATCACTAGCCTGCATTAATAGGTTTCTCGACTCTAACAGGAATTGCTCGGAGTAGTCACCAAACCAATCTGAGACTTGCTCAAAACTAGCAATAAAACCAGCACGATCACCAGCAAGTAATAACTTATTTGCCTGCTCAAAACGTGATAAATAACGAGATAGCATCGCGCGATTTTCGGTCGATGAAAATATAATATCAGCATATAATGCTGAGTCTTGCGCGAACAAACGTCCAACCATGGCCAATTCAAGTCGATAAATTGGTGAACTAAAATCTAACAGCTGCTCTAAGTTAGGATTTTCAGCGGCAAGATGCTGGCCATATACAAAACTGGTAAAATGGCGCATTCCCTGCACCAAAGTCATCGCTTTATCATGCTCTGCAGGATCGGCGACAATAAGTTTGGCCCCCCAAATAGCCATTTGTTGCAATAACCATTGGTACGCTTGATTTTCGCGGCCATCACAATAAATAATAACCTGTTTTGCCATGCTAACGACATCAGGCCCAAACATCGGATGCAGCCCTAATACCGGTCCAGTATGTGCAGCCAGCATGGCATTAATGGGTTGCTGCTTGGTGCTGGTTAAATCAACCAACACACAATGTTTAGGTAACTGATTAAGACTTTGAACAATTAATTGTTCCGTCACATTAATGGGTACTGAAACGACCACTAAACCGGCATCAGCGAATAAATTAGGCGCATTCGCCCAATCATTTTTCTCAATAATGTCAACTTGATAACCAGACAAACGGAACATTTTGACAAAAAGACTGCCGAGCTTGCCAGCACCACCAATAACCACTACTCGCCCTAAATCAGGCTTTAAGCATTTAAAACCGGTATCTTTTTCACGATGATATGATTCACGCATTAAACGGCGCAAAATATCCTCAATCAAATCACCACCAATGCCTGCTTGTTCGGCTTCGTCACGACGCTTTGCCAGCATTGATGCTTCACGATCAGGCGCATAGATCGGCACGCCAGCAGTACTTTTAACTTCACCTACTTGCGCGACCAACGCCAAGCGTTGTGCCAACAAATCGATAAGTTGGTTATCAACAATATCAATTTTATCACGCAGTTGATCAAGTGCTGCACACGACAACTCAGCCATTAAACTATCCTCTTTCATTTTATGTCAAATACAATCAGGGAATTAACAACCACTGATTTTCTTGGCACCTTGTTGCAATAATTGCTCGGTATCTTGCCAGTTAATACAGGCATCGGTCACCGACACCCCATATTTTAGCTGCTCATGAGGCAAAGAGCTTGATTGATTGCCTTCATTAAGATGACTTTCAAGCATAATACCAACAATTGAATCATTACCACGAGATATTTGCTCAAATATATCATTAGCGACTAAGGGTTGTCGTGTATGATCTTTACTGGAGTTACCATGGCTGCAATCAACCACAAGTTTAGGGCTTAAACCCGCCGCTTGTATTTTATCTTCGATGCGTCTGATATCTTCTGATTGGTAATTTGGTGCCGTGCCGCCACGTAAAATAACATGACCGTCAGGGTTGCCTTGAGTTCTTAATAATGCCACTTGGCCGTTACTGTTGATCCCCATAAAATGATGCGGATGACGGGCCGACTCCAATGCATTAATCGCAACTTCCAGTTTACCATCAGTGCCATTTTTAAAACCTACCGGCATCGACAAGCCACTGGCCATTTCGCGGTGGGTTTGTGACTCAGTTGTTCTTGCGCCGATCGCAGCCCAACTAAACAGTTCAGACAAATATTGTGGGCTAATTGGATCCAGCGCTTCAGTTGCGACCGGCAAGCCTAAATCAGCCAACCACAATAACAATTCACGCCCTAGGCGTAAGCCTTTTTCAACATCAAATGAACCATCCATCGCTGGATCATTAAGCAAACCTTTCCAACCGACGGTTGTCCGTGGTTTTTCAAAATAAATTCGCATCACCAAATACATATCATCGCTCAGTTCATCGTGCAGCTTTTTAAGCTTAAGTGCGTATTCTTTAGCACTTTTAATATCATGAATTGAACAAGGCCCTGCGACTACCAATAAGCGCTTGTCGCGACGATGGATAATATTGGAAATAGTCTCTCGGGCCTGCGATATAAAGTCTCTGCTTTGATCACTTAAAGGTAACTCCCGCTTTAGTTCATTGGGCGTTGTGAGGACGTCTTCTGACGCAATATGGATATTCTCTACTGTATTATTTGACATGACTTCAACGCTACCTCTATGGACTATTTGCAACAAGTTTATCTGTAAGTACCCTTTTTACCACCATTGACAACACAATACAATAATTAGATTAAGTTGATTGCACCAGCTGATTGTTTTGACAATTTATTGGCCAAAGGTGGACAAAAACCAATCTGCATATAAGCTTAATAAATATGATATTTATTTGGCTCCCTACCCAATGAAAAAAACTGCCTCTGCGAAAAAATTCCAACAAATTGCAATGTGCTGCGCTGGATTACTCTTTATTGCTTTTGCCGGCTGGCTTTATACTAATCAACAAAGTATCAATCATCACAGTAATATCGCCACCCAATTGAGCTTCTCTCAAGCTAACGCCGTTTTGCTACAACGCGATATAACCAGTTTACTAAATGTTATCAATCAACAAGATGATGAGGCTTTGCTCAGCTATATAGAAGGAAATTCAAACAAACATAAAGAATGGCTAACCAGTCTATTAATCGGCTCACACAACGAAGAACCGCTGGCACTTTTTGCTCGACGCTACCTGTCGGCATTAGTACAAATACAAGTGAGCAGCGACCAAGAAGCAGCGGCAAATAATCACAAGTTATTACGCTTAATTGAAGATGTTACCTTGGCACAAGAAAATATTATCCATTTATCGCAACAACGCATCTTGGCTAATTTATCACAACTTAATATCAGTATCGCAATGGCGAACATTATTTTACTGTGCCTATGCATCACCTTTATAGCCTCATTAGCTATTAATTATGTCGGCTTTGCTTATCAAGTTAACCTGACTAAAAAGTATCAACGATTATCTCTGTATTTTATTGACCACCCCAGCATGCTACTAAGAATATCAACCAGCGGCCGGATTAAATATTTTAACAAAAATGCTGAAACACTGATCAAACAGCTGCAACTCGATAAGTATAAGTTACTGCCAGAGCACACCCGAGAATATATTAAACAAGTAGTCGCTCAGCCAGAACGAGTTGTTCAGTACCAACACTATCTTGATGATTGTTTATTAGAGTGTGACATGAGATTTTGTAAAAGTTCGCAACAAATTTTTGTCACCATGAGTCAACCCGCCGTACGAGCAATCCCAAATAAGCTTGCTGAGTCAGCGATACCGCTAACAACTTAAGCGAACCTATTAAGCGAACTACTTAGTCGAAGCTCTTAGTCGAGCAGCTTATTTTATTGGCGCCCCAACGCTTTGGGTGCCGCAGGATTAGTGATGCAACCAGCCAGCACTATCACCGTTAAAATATAAGGCAGCATTTCAATCAGCTGAATTGGAATGATATAACCGGTGTTAAGTAACTCGATCCCTTGCATTCTGATCGAGAGCGCGTCCAGAAAGCCAAATAACAGACAAGCCAGCAATACGCCGCTAGGGCGCCAGCGTCCAAAGATTAACGCCGCAAGCGCAATAAAGCCTTTGCCAACCGTCATATTATTGATAAAACCTGCGCCATGGCCAATGGATAAATAAGCACCCGCTAAGCCACACAATGCCCCGCCTGCCAGTACCGCGCCATAACGGGTTAAATAAACCGAACCGCCAGCGCGACTTAACGCCAAAGGATTCTCCCCCGCGGCAAATACCTGCTTACCCAGTGGCGAAAACTTAAAGAAAACACTCAAAAGTATCACACTGATAAAGGCCACATATACCAGCACATTGTGACCGCTCAGTACTAACCAATATGCCAGCGACCAAACACTGTCATTACGCGCGACTTCGCCAGGAAACTCTAGGTTAGCAAGCCTCAAACCATCGGCTAATACTGGGGTCATGCCGCCTAAATTAAACAGGTACTGACCTAGAATAGCGGTGCCAGCCAATGCCAACATGTTAATTGCAATGCCAGATATCACCTGATCGCCACGATGGGTAATGCAAGCAAAAGCATGCAATAACGCCAAGCCCATCGCCGCTAACATCGCAATCGCGACCCCTTGCCATACCACCCCTGTGCTGGTGACCCATGCGGCAGCGGCAAACGCGCTAACCAACATTTTACCTTCTAATCCAATATCGATAATGCCAGAACGCTCACTTAGCATGCCAGCCAGCGCCGCAAACAACAGCGGTGTTGCCAGGCGGATGCTCGCATCGATTAACCCGAGCCATTGCGCTAAATTAGTCCAGTCCATTGCTCACTCCTTGGCGTTTGCCCCGACTTAACCAGCGGTCGATCTTAGGTTTAAGCATCCACTCTAATGCGCCGCAAAACAAAATAACCAACCCTTGGATCAGCAAGACAATGTCATTGCCAATATGATCGATATTAAATGCCAGCTCTGAGCCTCCCTGATATAAGGCACCAAACAAGATACTCGATAAAATAATAGCTAACGGCTGATTGCGCCCAATAATCGCAACCGCAATGCCGGCAAAGCCATAACCTGCGACAAATTCTAGTTTCAATTGATGTGAAGCGCCTTGAATTTCATTGAGCCCAACAAAACTTGCCAGCGCTCCCGATAACATCATGGTAATGACAATCACCCGGCCTTGGTTTATGCCCGCAAAATCTGCGGCTTTAGCACTAAAACCAACGGCTCTGGCCTCGTAACCAAAACGACTAGAATGCAAATAGTAATGTACCAGCAAGCAACACAGTAGTGCCCAAAAGAAGGAAATATTAAGCGGAGTAGCCGCCAACTCTTGGCCAAAAGGCAGCTGGTGTATATATGGCAACCAACTGTTTTCTGCAAAAATCGAACTTACCGAGGCCATTTGTTCAGGGCTTTTTAAGACATTAACTAATAAATAGACCAGCAGCGATGAGGCAATAAAATTAAACATAATGGTGGTGATCACGATATGCGACCCGCGGTACGCATTAAGCCAACCAGGAATAAAAGCCCACAACGCGCCAAACAGCGCAGCACTAATCGTCGTTAGCACCAATAACAGCCCAAAAGGCAAGCTATCGCCAAACGTACTACACACGACAGCAACGCCAATGCCGCCTAAGGTAGCTTGCCCTTCAGCCCCAATATTAAACAAACCAGCATGCCAAGCTAACGCAACAGATAAACCGGTAAACATAAAGTTGGTCGCATAAAATAAGGTGTATCCAATGCCCTCGCTATTACCAAAAGCACCAAACATTAAGATTTTAGCCGCGTAACCGACATCGACATCGGTCGCCATTAACACAACCGCCCCCGCAATCAGTGCCAAACCAATGTTCACCACAATTAACAAGAAACTATTAAACCACGGTGGAAAATCCCTATTCATTATTGGCTCCCAACGTCATTAACAGCCGCAGCTTTTGCTTGGCCAGTTGCGACTTATCAAGCAGCGCGACTATTCTGCCTTGTTGAAATATCACGGCGAGATCCGCCAAGCTAACCACTTCATCTAAATCATCAGATACCAATAAAATTGCTGTTCCGCGCTGGCGTAATTCAAATAATTGGCGATAAATTAGCGCAATGCCTGCGACATCAACGCCATGAGTTGGCTGATTTAACAGCAAGAGTTGCGGCTGCTGGTTTATTTCGCGCGCCAAGACCATTTTTTGTTGGTTGCCCGCCGAAAAATAACCACTTTTCATCTTTGGTTTATGCGGCCGGATATCCCATTGTGTCATCAACTTAGTGCAATGGTTTAAATTGCTATTACGGCTTAAGCCACTCCAAAACCACTTTTTTGAACAACACCCTAACATCAATGACTCAACCAGCGAAAACTCACTAATTAAGCCAAGTCCGAGCACTGAATTTGGCACATAACCAATGCCCAGCTCGCGTGCCTGTGAGATATTATACGCCGTGGAGGCATCAAACTTTCGACCAGCAAAGCTTATTTGCCCCTGATCAAAGCTTGAGCGCCCAGCAATAACATCCAATAACTCGCTTTGGCCAGCTCCGGGCAAACCAACAAGGGCAACAATTTGGCCGCTATTAATCGTTAAATCAATATCTTTAAGTAACAAGCTAGGCACAGCTGCTTTACTGAGCTGCGACCGATATCGATTAAGTTTGGTCACCGTTAACACCGACTGCCCTGTGACAACATCGGATTTATCAATGATCTGGGGGATCGTCACTTCGTGACCAACGACCAATTTAGTGATCTGAGCAACGCTAACATCCTTGGGCTCGATACTCTTAATCACTTCGCCTTGTTTAATCACCGAGATAACATCGCAAATATGATGTAAGGCCACCAATTTATGCGATACCACCACCACCGAAATACCCTGGGTTTTGAGTAACACAAACAGCTTAAATAGATGTTGCGATTCCGCGGCGGACAACAAAGCCATTGGTTCATCTAATATCAATACCCTAACGCCGCGGTATAACGCTCTTAGAATATCAACTTGCTGACGTTGGCTATAACTTAAGTCTGCCATAATCTGATTTAATGAGAATTTGAATCCGAACTCTCGGCTTAAGTGTTGCAACTCTTGCTCAGCAACGCGATTCGTTTGATAGACATAACTATCAATTGGCTGCCCCAGCACAATATTTTCTAATACTGACAGCTGTTCGAGCCAGCTAACCTTTTGATGCAACATGCCAAGACCATGATCTATTGCCGCTTTGGGGCCATCAACAGCAATCACCGCGCCATCAAATTTTATCCAGCCGCTATCGGGCTGCTCAAGCCCATAAGCTATTTGCATTAAGGTTGATTTACCCGCACCATTTTCGCCAACAATACCGTGAATTGATCCCGCAGCAACACTGAGCGAGGCATTGTGAAGTGCCAAATTACCTGCAAAGTGTTTCGATATATTAACAAGCTCTAACGCCGGAACTAACGTCATCGACAGGCACCTACAACCGTATGGTGCTCAATCTTTATTTTACCACTGAGCAGTTGGTGTTTTATCTGCATAATTTTGCTGTAATGCAGATCGGTATAAAGCTGACGATTATGCTGATCTCTCACCAACTCAACCCAATTATCGTGCATGTTATAATTGATAACCCCGCCGGCCCAATTGCCATTGATATAACTGGTGATCGAGGCAAAAACCGCCTGACCAACCTTTTTTACCATCGACGTTAACATGTTCTGTGGCTGCAGTGCGTTTTGGTTCGAGTCGACCCCGATCGCTAAGATATTGGCTTCATGCGCGGCTAAATACACTCCGCGCCCCGAGCCGCCTGCCGCGGCAAATAGCACATCGGCCCCACGCTCAATTTGACTTTTAGCCAGTTCATTGGCCTTACTGGGGTCATTCCACGCGTTACCCGTTGAGCTAATATAATTTTTAACCACCACAATATTAGGGCTGACATAACGCGCGCCCTGAACATAACCACAACTAAATTTAGTAATCAGCCCGACATCCATGCCACCAACGAACCCAATTATCTGCGAGCGGGAATTCATCGCCGCCAGCGCCCCGGCCAAATAGGCGCCCTGCGCCTCATCAAAAATTATCGATTGCACGTTGGGTAAATCAATCACGTTATCCAGCACCACAAAGGCTTGGTCGGGGAACAACTTAGCCGCTTTGGTAATCGCCGGCGCCGTATTGAATCCGACACCAATAATCGGCTGATAGCCACGCTGAGCTAATTTAATCACCGCTTGCTCTATTTGCGCAGAACGGGCCGGCTCAAATTCTTTAACCGCAATGCCCGCAGCTCGCAGCTTTAGCACGCCATTGACATAGACCGCCTGACTAAAAGATTGGTCAAACTTGCTGGCGCCATCGTAAATAACAGCAACTCGCGCCGGCAACGGCTCGGCCATCGAGATTGACGAGGACAACCAAGCTAGGATTAAAGACATTCGTTTCAAGTAAAAACCTCTACTGATGAGTCGGCATGCCGCGAGTTACCGCGTTAAGCAAACGCTTAGTTTTACGATTGACGCTATTATTTTTTTGCTGCTGCTCTGCCAACGCCCACTCGATATGCTCGGCCACTAATTCAGTGACTTGTGATTTTTTAGCATTTAACACCGCGACAATTTCTTCGTCATAAGGGGCATTGCCTAGCGCCACCGCAATATTTCTTAACCAACGTTCGTGGCCAATACGGCGAATAGCTGAGCCTTCGGTCTGTTTTAAAAAGAACGATTCGCTCCAACTGAACAACTCAACAAGCTCTGGCGAATGCAGATCTTTACGTGGTTTAAAATCTTCTTCATCACTGGCTTGGGCAAACTTATTCCACGGACAAATCAACTGACAATCATCGCAGCCATAAATTCGGTTGCCAATTGCTTTACGAAATTCCAGTGGTATTTCACCAAATTTTTCAATCGTTAAATAAGAAATACAGCGCCGACCGTCAACCACATAAGGTTCTGTTATCGCGCCGGTCGGGCAAATAGTTAGGCAGGCAACACAGCTGCCACACTGTTCAACTACAGGTTGCGAAACCGGCAATGGCAAACTAATCAACAGCTCGCCCAAAAAGAAAAACGATCCCGCTTGCTGATTAAGCAGCAACGAATGTTTACCAACCCAGCCCAGCCCCGCCTTTTCGGCCAGCGGACGTTCCATCACTGGCGCTGAATCAACAAACGGGCGCGCAATGATATCACTGACCTCAGTTTCAATTTTTTGCTGTAACTTTTTCAGCCGATTACGCATCATTTTATGGTAATCACGACCTGTCGCGTAACGGCTGATATAGCCTTTTGTGGGTTGCTTCATCGTCGACACGATCAGCGCTTGCGGCGGTAAGTAATCTAGTCGAACACTTATCACGCGTAAGGTACCCGGCAGTAATTCTTCGGGACGCGCACGCATCATGCCATGACGAGCCATGTAATCCATGCCGCCATGATAGCCGTGATCAAGCCAGCGCTGTAACGCAGCCTCATGACTGCTCAGATCGGTATCGCTAATCCCAACATCATTAAAACCAAGCTCAAGCGCCCACACTTTTATTTTGTCAGCTAATTGCTGATAAAAAACACTGCTATCCACGAAAAGTCTCTCTTGAAAAAATCATCGCTACTCTAGCATTTTTTCCGATTTTTTTCAGCCTCACCGTCGCTTTATCTGCGGTGAGGTTATTTAATGGTCGCAGCGTTAATTAGTACCAGCGTCACCTAGCTAACTTCAGTCCTCGCCCCAGCTAAATAACCGCGCGCTAATGGCGGTGCAAAAAAGCATCATTGCCAATAATGAAAATATATTAGGCAACAATTCCATTACGTTAGCACCGTTTAGCATAATGTCTCGCATCCCAGAAACCAAATGAGAGAGCGGCACAAAGTTAGCCACCAGCTGTAAAATGGGGTGAGCACTGTCAAGCGAGAACCACACGCCAGATAAAAACATCATCGGCCAAGACACCATATTAAGCAGCCCACCAGCAAACTCTTCGCTTTTACATTTGCTCGCCATCATTAATCCAACCGATATCAGTGCCATGCTGCCACATAACATTAAGACAAATAAGTCGAAATACGAGCCATTCATTTTCAGCCCTAATAATTCTACGCACGCTAACGCAATCAACATTGATGTTAGCAATTGAATGAACATGCGTGACAAGATTTGCGAAAAAATAAACTCACTGGCCGACAACGGCGTGGCTTTAAGCCGTTTAAGCACACCATTTTTACGGTATCGAACAATCACAAAACCAATACCAAACAGGCCGCTAAACATCATATTCATACCGACAATTCCGGGTAAAACCCAGTCAACATAGCTAATCGCTTGCCCGCTGACCTCCTTCATTTCAATCGACTGCTTAACTTGTGACTTTAGAATTATTTCGAGTAAATATCCTTTAGCCGACTGCGGATTAAGCCAGTAACGTTGCAAGCTCGGGTCGATAACCAAGTCGAGCTGGTGTTGCCGTAATTTGGTTAATGCTTGCTCCGTTTGTCGGTAGCTTACAAATTCAATGTGTTTAAGCTGACTAAAGTCGCTAAAAACATTCGGCTGTTGCGCAGAAGTTGCTGCTGTAATTAAGCCAACCCGATATTGGTCGGGCTGTCCTTGGCTAAATGCCAATGACAGCCCTAATACTAAGAGTAATGGAAACGCTATATTCCAAGACAATGACGCGCGATCACGCACAAATTCTAAGTTTCTCGCATGCCACAAGGCCAACATTCGTCTAAACAAGTCAATTACTCCCGCAATGCGTGTCCGGTTAATTTCAAAAATAAATCTTCGAGGGTTGGCGCTGTGATAGTTAAACCGTCAATCGCCACTTGATGACGCAGCAGTTGGGTCACTACGTCATCAACTCGCTCGGTGATAATTTCAATTTCGTGCTCATTTTCAGTCATTTCAAAATCAAAAACATTGGGATCGGTAATAACACCACGAGGCAGCTTGACCATCATGCCTGGCAAGTACTGAGTTAATAGCTGCGCTGGCGAACCCAGCGCAATCACCTTACCTTGATCCACAATCGCAATGCGGTCGCACAATACTTGGGCCTCATCCATGTAATGTGTCGTTAACAAAATAGTTTTACCCTGAGCTTTTAATTGCTTAATCAATTGCCAAAAATTACGCCTGGCTTGTGGATCAAGTCCGGTGGTCGGCTCGTCTAAAAAAATCAGCTGCGGATCGTTTATCAGGGCCAGCGCTAACAGCAAGCGTTGACGTTGGCCACCTGATAGTTTGCGGTTATCTCGCTTGAGCAGGTCTTGCAACGCACAACTGTCAATCAGTTGCGCGAGCGGTACCGGATTATCATAGAGCGCTCGGAATAATTTTAAGGTATCGGTCACCGTTAAAAAGTCTTGCAACGCGGTGTTTTGAAATTGAATGCCAATTTGTTGTGCAAACTTCTGATCGCGAAGCTGGCCATTAAACAAGACCTCGCCGGAATCGGCACTAATAACATCTTCTAATATTTCAATGGTCGTCGATTTACCCGCGCCATTAGGGCCCAACAAACCAAAACATTCCCCTTGATAAACATCAAAAGATAAATGATCAACTGCACGCACTTCCGGGTATTGTTTAACCAGATTGCGGGCGCTTAAAATGACATCTGACACAGCGATTTCCTTGCTCAAAAAAGTAGCACACCTCAATGCAGTCTACCCTTAATCTGAGAACAAAACAGCTAATACTCAATAAAAACAAAGTACTTAAGTCTAAAGCCTCTATTGGAGCTAAAACCATGAATTAGTCATCGACCCTATATTTACTGCGCGCGGGGCTTGGGGTATTTAATAATCTGGGATTAGCGTTACCGAGCTAAAACACAATGTTAACTCGGTGCTTGGGAACATTTGAGATGGCCGGGTATTTTTAATCATTTAGGGCGAGCGTTAGCCCTACTGCCTGCAAACGGGTGGAATGCTTAATTAACTCATCAAAAAAACCTTTTTTGTCGGTGATTGATTGAGTCATTTCGACTTTAATTTGTTGCTCAGTAAATTGAAGTTTCAGTGGCATACAGGCAATATTGAGCCGCCCTTGGGTGCATGAGATAGCGAGGCGAAATAACGCGATTAAAAAAACTAATCGCACTTGAGTAACCCCAACCAAATCAGGTTCCAGTTTTATATTGCCGCGATGATTACGAATTAATATTTTTAACAACCAGCGCTCTTCTTCACTAAAGCCCAACATTTCACTATGCTGGACAATATAAGCCCCGTGCTGTTGGCGTTTAATTGAGTTAATGCTCAGACCTATCTCATGCAATTGCGCCGCCGACGTTAAGGCGTGTAATTCAGCATCATTGAGTGGCACGATTGACGATTGCTGAGCTTGTTTAAGCTGTTTTAATTGCTTGAATTGCAGCTCAAGTTGGCCGCCAAATTGGTTAATTTGCGCAATAACCCGCCGACTATAATCGCGATCTGTGTGGTATAACTTGCACATGCTATTGATAGTACGCTCTCTACTATCACTGTCGCTGCGGGAATGGCATAAACCATATAACACCCCTTCCCTTAGCGCGCCGCTGCAATAAGTTAAACTCGCGATCGCCAATATATCAAAACACGCACTAACAATTGCCACCGCTCCGGGTAACAAGCTTAATTTGTCAGCGGGGATTGATCGCAATGGAATGTTGTCGCAAGTTTGCCAGTGCAATAATTGTTTTTTTAAGCGCTTGAGCTGTTTAGCGCTAATTTTACTGCTGCCATTAATCTCTTTTAAGCACAGTTCAATCATTTTAAACGCGCCAGATGTGCCCAGCACAGCTTTCCAACCGTATTGACGAAAACGATCGGCGACGGTCGATAAATGAATAATCGCACAGTCGTAAGCTTGCTCAAATTGTTGCTGACTAATCTTGCCATCGGCAAAAAACTGACGCCGGAACTGACCAGTGCCAATCTCCAAGCTTTCTTTAAGACAGGTATCAAAATGGCGACCAATCACCAACTCGGTACTGCCACCTCCGATATCAATAACCAGCGTGCGACCTTTAATTGCTTGGGTATGGGCGACGCCTTGATAGATTAAGCCCGCTTCAGTTTGACCATCAATCACTTCAATCGGGTACGGCAACACTTTAAAGGCCGCCTGAATGAATTGGTCGCGATTTTTTGCCTTGCGTAAACTATGCGTCGCGACAATGCGCACCGCGCTATGAGGCAACCGAGAAAAACGTTGCGAAAATTCTTTTAAGCACTCAACTCCGCGGCTAATTGCTGCTGCCGTTAAATTGCCATTGGCGTCAAAGCCATCACTTAATGACACTTGCTGCTTTTGGCGGTCAACAATAGTGAGACAACCAGCGTGCTCCTTGGCAATAATTAAATGAAAACTGTTCGATCCAATATCTATCGCAACAACATGCCGGGTCGTGTTCATAACGTTGCCTCATGTGAAATAAACGTTTGAGTTAGTGCTACTTTGGGCCTTGATTTTATTACCTTAAGCGGCAGCTGAAGGTAATGGTGAATTTCAAGCTGCGCGTCATTTTTAGCAAGCAGTTCACTATACGCTTGCTGATAAGGGTTTGATTGCGGCTGATTGATCAATCGAGCTTTGACGTTGTCCTGCAATTGAATATTAATGATATCGATAATAGTTTGTTTAACTTGCAGGCATAAAATAGGGCAACCAACCTCGACCCGTTGCTCAATATTTCTGGTCATCCAATCTGCCGATGAAATATACACTTTCGGCTCGCCATTATTATTAAAAATGGCCACCCGTGGGTGCTCAAGATAACGTCCGACCAAGCTTATCGCAGTAATATTTTCGCTTTGCCCCGCAATGCCGGTCACTAACGAGCAAATACCGCGCACAATTAAATTCACGTTCACCCCAGCATTATTGGCTTGGTATAATTTATTAATTAATTTTTTATCGACTAGATTATTTAATTTAAGGGTAATGCCGTTACTTTGATTATTAGAAGCCGCTTTAATTTCTTGATCAATCAGCTGATTTAATTCTTCTCTGGCGTTTATCGGTGAAACAAGCAAATGTTTAAACTGATATTTATGATAAGGTTTTTCAATAAACTCAAATACCTTGCTAACTTCTTTGGTGATTTCAGGCTGGCAAGTAAACAAGCTAAAGTCGGTATATATTTTGGCGTTTTTTTCGTTGAAATTTCCGGTGCCAATATGGGCATACTGAACCAAACCTTGCGCTTCAAGTCGGCTAATTAAGCATATTTTGGCATGAACTTTTAACCCTTCAATGCCGTAAGATACCTGCGCGCCAGCATTAGTGAGCTTTTCTGCCGACATTAAATTCGCTTGCTCATCAAACCTTGCTTTAAGTTCGATATTAACCTTAACGATTTTGCCATTTTTTACCGCTTCAATTAACGCCGAGATCACCCGCGATTTTTTGGCTACTCGATACAAACAAATTTCAATTTGCTTAACTTTCGGATCAAAGGCCGCTTGGCGCAATAATTCAGTAAAATGTGAAAATTTATGATACGGATAATAAAGCAAGATATCCTGTGCCTTTATCGCACTAAAAGCGGTAGCGAATTGCTCAAATTGAGAATGCTCGAGCGCCGGTATTTTACTAAACTCGAGCTGCTTATTGTCCAGACTCGGAAATTGGATAAAATCTTTAAAGCTATGATAACGGCCACCCGCGATCAGCCCCTGATTATGGCTAATATTTAAGTTTTTCTTGAGCGCTTTAAGCATCTCGGCCGGCATTTTGTGATCAAAGACTAAGCGAACTGGGGTGGCGTTAAGACGCCGGCGTAAGCTTTTACTCATTTGCTCGTATAAGCTTTGGCTAAATTCTTGTTTTACGTCTAACTCGGCATCGCGAGTTAGCTTCATTGAATAGGCATTAATTTTATCAAACTCGAAAAATCCAATGAAAATATCTCTTAAACAATGGCGAATAATATTATCAAGCAAGATAATGTTTTTCGCGCCGCTGACCGGATCTTTGGGTAATTCGACAAAACGTGGCACATTGCTGCTAGGCACCTCAACCAATGCATATTGCGTTTGATTCGCTTGCTCGATGCCAACCATTAAATAGGTGCTTTCGTCATTAATAAGATCAATCAGCTTCATGTTGTTATTAATGATTAGCGGGAATATATGGCGGCGTAACTTGGCGTGATAGTAATCAGTGAGCCACAGGCCCTGCTGCGGACTCAGCTGTGTTTCATTAATGAGGTTTATATTATTGTCAGCTAAGCGGCGCAATAGAACAAGGTATGTTTGGTCAAATTCAGCTTGTAAATCGATGACTTTATCTTGAATGTCATCAAAGAGTTTTAACGCGATTAATTTTTGATCCTGCGCTTGTAACAACAACACTTGGCGCCGAACATTAGCAACCCGGACCCGGTAAAATTCATCCATGTTGCTCGAATAAATACCTAAAAAACGTAATCGTTCTAATAAGGGCACATTATCATCTTGCGCTTCTTGCAGTACCCGATGATTAAATGACAGCCAACTAAGTTCTTTTTCTAAATAATGATATTGATCCATAATGCGACACTCTAGCGCTAGAAGTCGCCAGTTTAAATCGGCAAGATGACAAAAACATGACAGTTTTACGAAGAGCTTATTACAGTGTAACAGCATAAATTATCCGTTATGCCAATACCATTATCGTCATAAAAAAGACCGCCGCAGCGGTCTTTTCACTAAACAATCCCAGTGCATTCTTGTACGCTTAGTGCCAACCTTCAACGTCTTTCATGTCAGGTAATTCATGAGCAATACCTTTATGACAATCGATACAGGTTTTTTCACCACTGGCCAATGCGCTTGAGTGCATTTTGACGCTGCGGCTGCCTTGCTCACTAAAATCCATGTATTCAAAGTTATGGCAGTTACGACACTCTCGTGAGTCATTGTCTTTCATTCGCTTCCATTCGCGCATTGCCATCGATTTTCGGTGCTCCACAAACTTCTCGCGGGTATCTATCACCCCAGTCAGCATGCCCCACACTTCTTTACTGGCAGCAATTTTACGAATGATCTTATGGGTCCAATCCTTTGGTACGTGACAATCAGGGCAGGTAGCCCTCACCCCAGAACGATTCGAGTAATGAATGGTTTCGCGATATTCCTGATAAACATTATCAGCCATTTCATGACAACCGGTACAAAACTCTTCGGTATTAGTCAGGGATAACGCGGTATTAAAGCCGCCCCAAAATACCACGCCACCGATAAAGCCCAGCGCCAGTACTAGTCCAACGCCCGCTTTGCTCGGCGCAGACAATGTCCGCCATATATTTTTCAATAGTTTCATTAGCATTTCCCTCAGGCTACTTAGTGCTGACTCAACGAATCAACAGCCTCAAAGTCATTTTCAATCAGCGGCTTACCGTCAACTTGTGGCACGTGACACTGCAAGCAGAAATAACGACGTGGTGAAACATCCGATAATGTCATGCCTTCACGTGTTTCAAAGTGAGTTGGGCTAACTTTTGTTGCGCCAGTTTCACGTGCATATTTCCAACCATGGCAAGACAAACACTTATTGGCGTTTAAATTAATCTTATAACCACGTATTTGATGTGGAATGATTGGTGGTTGATGCACATAGTTTCGTTGCAATGGTTCGCGATCTTTAATCACGCGTTTGTGCTGGTCGGCACTGCGAGTAACATCAAGTTCGACCGTGCCACGCAGTGATTCAACACCACCGCTATTTGATGGTATTACTTGATTTTCTTGCGCTACTGCTCCCGCAGCAAAACCCATTATCATTAGGGCTAATATGATTTTTTTCATTGTATACTCCGCCGAGAGGCTCACCGTTACAAAAGTGGCTCACCGTTAACAAAATGCTTTACGATGCCTTTGCGGTGACAACCACCGCAAAGACTTTAGGCTTAGGCCTTACGCACTTTTATTGCACATTTCTTAAAGTCAGTTTGCTTTGACAAAGGATCTGTCGCATCAAGGGTCAGCTTATTAATGAGCTGACGCGCATCAAACCAAGGCACAAACACTAAACCAACGGGTGGTCTGTTGCGGCCACGGGTTTCAATTCGGCTTTTCATTTCACCACGACGCGACTCGACAATCACTTCGTCACCGCGACGTAAGTTGCGCTTACGGGCGTCATCAGGATGCATAAATACCACCGCATCAGGAAAGGCACGGTATAACTCAGGCACTCGACGGGTCATAGAGCCAGAGTGCCAATGCTCAAGTACGCGGCCAGTACATAACCACATGTCAAATTCTTGATCTGGTGATTCTGGTGGCGCTTCATACGGGGCAGCGATAATTAACGCTTTGCCGTCTGGCTTACCATAAAACTCAAAGTCTTTGCCTTTGCCAACATAAGGATCTGAGCCTTCTTTAAAGCGCCATTTGGTTTCTTTGCCATCCACTACCGGCCAACGTAAGCCGCGTGCGGTGTGATACATTTCATACGGCGCTAAATCGTGACCATGACCGCGACCAAACGTCGCATACTCTTCAAATAAGCCCTTTTGCACATAGAAGCCACAATCGTTAGCATCATCATTAAGCTCTTTAGCCTCGTCAATTGAAAACGCATCAACATTGCCATTACGATACAAGACGTCGTACATGGTTTTACCGCGTAAATGAGGTGCTCCAGCGAGTAATTCTTCGGTCCACACTTCTTCAATTTTAAAGCGCTTTGCAAACTCCATTAACTGCCATAAATCAGATTTCGCCTCACCCGGCGCTTTAACCTGCTGGAACCAATGTTGAGTACGGCGTTCTGCGTTGCCGTAACAACCTTCTTTTTCAACCCACATAGCGGTCGGCAAGATCAAGTCAGCCGCCTGACAAGTCACTGTTGGGTAAGGGTCAGACACCACAATAAAGTTTTCAGGGTTACGGTAACCCGGTAAACCTTCTTCATTGATGTTGGCCGCCGCCTGCATGTTGTTATTACACATTACCCAGTAAGCATTTAACTTGCCGTCTTTAAGCATGCGGTTTTGCAGCGCCGCGTGATAACCCGGTTTAGCCGGAATAGTACCTTCCGGTAATTTCCAAATTTTTTCAGCAATGTCACGGTGGGCTTTTTTCTTAACCACTAAATCAGCGGGCAAACGATGCGAGAAAGTACCCACTTCCCGGGCAGTACCACAAGCTGAAGGCTGACCCGTTAATGAAAATGGGCCATTGCCAGGCTCGGATATTTTACCGGTTAGCAAGTGAATGTTATAAACCAAGCTATTCATCCAAACACCACGTGTGTGCTGGTTCATGCCCATGGTCCAGAGCGACATTACTTTAATCTTAGGATCTGCATAAGCTTTCGCCATTTGTTCTAGTTTGTGAGCCGGTACGCCAGAAATTTCGACCGTTTTTTCTAAAGTATATTCAGCAACCTGCGCTTTGTATTCTTCAAAGGTCATGTCATACATTTTACCTGCTGACTTAACATTTTTAGCCGCTTGTTCAAGCTTGTGCTCTGGCCGTAAACCATAACCGATATCGGTAGTGGCTTTTTTGAAATGGGTATGTTTATTAACAAAGTCCCAGTTAACCGCGTCATGCTCAATAATGTAATGCGCAATGTAGTTAGCAATAGCTAAATCAGTAT